>Ga0172364_10000689_pt1 | contig 24720 bp, 20 predicted proteins | sample LakKivSesite10cm_FD_114545 | JGI IMG/M metagenome (GOLD analysis project Ga0172364, IMG submission 114545) | Sediment microbial communities from Lake Kivu, Rwanda - Sediment site 10cm | ecosystem: Environmental > Aquatic > Freshwater > Lake > Sediment | place: Rwanda: Western Province, Lake... | reverse complement strand
GGTATTTCGCCTGCTCTGGCCGTGGTTGGCCCGGGTACCTCGAAGTATTGCCCCAGGGCGTCGCGGATAGGCACAAGGCCTCGAAGCCCTTGCCTGCCCCGCACTTTGAACAGGATATCTTCAGCGTCGTTGAGGCTGGCCTCAACGTCCGGGCCGGCTTCGTAGCCGAGAGCTTCGATTTGCCTGGCGGCCACGATTAGCCGTCGCATTATCGCTGTATTGGATACTATTTGGGCGTAGTACTCGACGTGGAGAGATGTGGGCACATTGCCTATCAAATGGCTCAGAAAGGCGGCACCGCCGACTTGTTCCAGCTTGTCCTGACGCATCAGCTCATGCGCCACCGTAATCTGGTTTATGACTTCATTAGAGCGTTCGTAAATAGACAGACAAGCCTGGTAGATCGCCCGATTTGTTTCCGAAAAAAAATCCTCCGACTTGAGAGACGCAGCAATTTTCAGTATGGCGTCAGGGTCAATAAGTAGAGACCCGATCACTGCCTCCTCGGCTTCGATATCATGAGGCGGTAGTTTTTCCTCTGCCATGCCTAATCCTGCTTCTCCTCTTTCACTTCCGGTGTTGCGTCTGCTTTTGCCTTGCTTTTCTTCTTTTCCTTCTTCTCCCCTTTCTCCTGCTTCTCTTCCTTCACTTTCGGTGCTTCCTCTGCTTTTGTCTTCCTTCTCTTCCTTTCCTTCTTTTCCGGCGTCTCTTCCTTCCCCTGCTTCTTCGCCGGCTTCTCCTCTGGCTTTTGCTCTGCCTCCATCTCTTTCTCTTCTTCTTCCTCGATAATCACCGTAATCTTCGGCTTAATGTCGCTGGCTAACTTGACCGCTATCTCGTGGCTTCCCGCTTGGCGGAAAGGCTTCTCCAGGTCTACCTTCTTTTTATCAACAACAGAACCTATGGCGCGACTCAGTTCTTCGGCGATGTCAGCGGCGGTAATGGACCCAAACAATCGTTCCCCGGCACCCACGCGAGCCTTGAAACGGATTTCCTTTCCCTCAATTTGCTGGGCCAGTTCAACCAGTCTCTCCCGGTCAACATTTTCCTCAAGTTTCTCCTTCTCCAGCCTCGACTCCACTTGCTTCACGATTGTGGGTGTGGCTACCGAAGCTAACCTTCGAGGCAAAAGGAAATTCTTGGCGTAACCTTTGCTGACCTCCTTCATCTCTCCAGCCTTCCCCTTTCCGGGGATGTCTTCTAACAAAACAACTTTCATAACACTCCTCCCCAGCACTCAGAGTTCTCAGTGCTGGCTTACAATGACAAAAATCTCGCTGCTGATATGGCGGCAGTAGCGCCATCTCCGGCAGCGGTTATCGCCTGCCTGGCTGAATTGTGGCGAACATCTCCGGCAGCAAATACTCCTGGAGCCTTCGTCTCCATGAGCTCATTAGTGACTATGTAGCCCTCTTCGTCCAGAGGTAACACTCCCCGCCATTGAGCACTATTGGGGGTCGAGCCGATGGCCACGAAAACACCTGCTAGTTCCAACACTGATATTTTATCATTTTTGGTGTTTCTCAACCTGAGTTGCCTAACTACTCCATCGCCTTGAATCTGGGTTACTACGGTATCCCAAACAAATTCTATCTTGGGTTCGGCCGTAGCTCTTTCCTCAAATATCTTGCTGGCTCGAAACCGGCCGCGACGGTGAATGATCTTGACTGAGGAGGCAAATTTGCTCAGGTAGAGAGCCTCGGTGACTGCACTGTCGCCGCCGCCAATAACAGCCACTCCCTTATCCTTGAACAAAGGACCATCACAGGTGGCACAATAGGAGACTCCCTTGCCTACATATTTGTCTTCCCCGGGCACCTGGAGTTTGCGAAATTGCGCGCCAGAAGCGATGATTATTGACTCGGCTGTAAAATCGCCTTCGCTGGTGCTGACCAGGTTATTCTTTCGGCCGGGCACGACTTTGGTGACCTCCGCAAGCAGGACCTGCAATCCGAAGCTGGTGGCTTGCTCATGCATAAGTTGTCCTAACTCAATACCTGAGACACCCTTGGCAAAGCCCGGGTAATTCTCGACTCGCTCGGCGTTAGCTATTTGCCCACCGATGATACGTCTCTCGATAAGCAGAGCGTCAAACCTGGAGCGGGCGCAATATAGCCCGGCCGTGAGGCCGGCCGGTCCGCCGCCGATGATGACTACCTGGTGGATATTGCTCATGGTCTGAAGCTCTGGTCTGCGGCCGTTCGTTCCCACAAATCGCAGCGCCCTCCCCACCTCGCCAGCACCCTGCCCTCCACGGAGATTTGAGCGATCTCGCATAAGTTGGGACAGGCCTTGCAAATAAAAGAGGAAACCGTGAAATCCGTCTGGCTGATTCCGAACCCCTTGAAATTCGTCTTGTGACCGTTGCCTCCGATTTCTTCCCGAAGCAAGAGAGCTGCTCCGATGGCACCCATGAGTTCATGATGGGGAGGAACCAGGACTTCAGCATTTAGAGCTTCCTCAAGGGCTTTGACTATGCCTTGATTGAAGGCAACGCCGCCCTGAAATACTACCTTAGGCAAGAACTCCTTGCCCAAAGCCACGTTATTGAGATAGTTCCGCACCAAAGCCTGGCACAAGCCGTAAACGATGTCTTCCGTTTTGTGCCCGATCTGCTGCTTGTGAATCATGTCCGATTCGGCGAAGACGGTGCACCGCCCGGCGATGCGCACCGGGGCCTTGCTTTTCAGAGCCTGTTCTCCGAAATCCTCGATATCTATGTTCAGCCGGGAAGCCTGGTGCTCGAGAAAACTGCCAGTGCCGGCAGCACACACCGTATTCATGCCAAAATCGACCACCACACCATCGCGAATCAAGATGATCTTGCTGTCCTGTCCCCCGATTTCAACAATCGTCTGGACCCCGGGTATGTAATGCATGGCCGCAACGGCATGGCTGGTGATTTCATTCTTTATCAGGTCGGCGCCCAGAATAACACCGGCAAGGTAACGAGCACTCCCTGTGGTGGCCACGCCGCAAATCTCGGCCTCGGGTGGCATTTCCTTTCTTATATCATCGAGGCCCTTTTGAATGACGCTGATTGGCTTGCCTTGAGTCCGTAAGTACGTGGACGATATGAGCTGCTCCCCTTCGTCCAGCAGAGCCAGTTTGGTAGTCACCGACCCAACATCAACACCCAGATATGTTCTCACCTTCTCCTCCGTTTCCTCCTGAACTTCAGTAAATCGACAAAAGCCTCCAGCCTGGTTATCATCCCCGGCCTAGCCATCTGCTCATCGTAAAGGACAGTAAGCACAGGGATATCTTCCCGGGTCGAGGGCATAATATTCTGAGCCACTATCTCGGGCATGCAGGTGAAAGGCGCCAGGTGGACCAGGCCGTCAAATCCGTTCCGACCATAGACTACCTTCTCCCCCACCGACTCCCAGCCCTCGCCTCCGACATTGCGTTTAAGGTAAGGCTTGGCTAATGCATGAACACCTTTCCACTCGTCCACACCCAGATAGTTGAGAAACAGGCGGTATTTGACCCAGCGGGAAAGATTCATAGTGCGCTCCACTTCCACTCCCAATTTGCCCAGCTCCATCTCTATGTCCATGTTAGCGAACGGGTCGAGCACCACGAAAACTTCGCCAACGATTCCCACCTTGACCGGGTCCGCGTGCGGGTCTTTGCGAATCCGGTTGAGGCGCCTGGTGTATTCCTTAGCGACCGTCCTGACGTCTAGACTTGTCCCGGCCTCACCGATGGTGTTTATGGCTTCTCGATAGATTTGATTGGCCATCCCCTTGTCGAGTTCGACTGCCCGCGCCTTGTGAACGATCTTCTCGATGTTGTCGCAAGCAAACAGCTTCGCTATGGAGAAGCGGATGGCGGAGATAATCCTGGGCCAGGGGGCATCGTTGGTCACCTCTCTCACCAGATGCATGATGCTTTTGAACCTATGCTGTGAGACGTCCAGAGTGAGGAAATGGGCGTCATAACCCAGGTCGCGGATGATTTGCTCCTGTTCTCTGACGTAGTAGCCTAGCCGACACACGCCGGTACCTCTGGCATGAATCAGAGTGTCGGCTCCCAGTTCGCAGGCTTCGATCAGGTTGCCCAGGGTAAGCTTGAAGGGCAAACAGGCTTCCACCGGCGAGTATTTGACCCCCAGGTCCAGGGTTCGGTGGCTGGTCGGGGGTGGGACTATCAGCTAGCTCTGGCCCGTGCCCAGCTTCTGTACCAACGCCTGGGCTACGATGTAGGCATGTCCGCAGTGGGGAAACCCTATGCGCATACCCGTCTCTTTCTCCTGACCATGTCGAGAAAAGCCTCCAGTCTGGTGACCAGTCCTCCCTCGCTTGTATGCTCATCAAGACTGAGATGTAGAAAAGGAGTTCGTAACTCTCCTGCCCGGTGCCGCACCATCTCTATCATCATGGAGTCGGGACCACAACCAAAAACAGCGATAGTAATTATACCATCGACTTTTGTGTGTAGATAGTGCTCGCCGGCACCGACTATATCGGCTTCGAAAGACCAGTGCGGGGTGCCTACGAACTTTACCGTAGCGATGTCGAGTGCCTCCTGCGCCACCATCTCGGGAGTGAATACCCTGACTCCCATGCCCTGCAGTCTGGAAATGAGTCGGTGGCTAACATAATCGTCGTACACCACATATGGATGGCCGATGACGGCAACGGACAAAGTAGGAGAGATAACAGGCTCCGAATGTGGTTTGCGTTCGTCGGGATACGTCTCATCCAGAAGTTGGACAGGTGTGACTCCTCTGTCCGACATTTCCTTGCGGTACGCTGAATGAGCTTTCTCTGCCTGCTGAGCTGCTTCCTTGATTTTGCTTTTGTCCGCGGTGAAGTGATGTCCTAGGTCATATATGATGTGGTCTAGCGCGCGACGCCCTTTGTTCAAATCTATCTCTGGATCGAGAATCGGTGGGCACCCTGACACCAGAGCTCTGGTCATATCCGGCAAGCCAATGAATTTGGAGCAGTAGTAGGCTTTCCTTCCCAGACTGCGCATCGCCGGAATAAACATATAATCGCATTTGTCTAGCAGGGACACAACGTGTCCGAAGAAGAGCTTCACTGGCATGCAAGTCTCGGCGACGGCCCGTGAACTTCCTGACGTAAAGATAGCTTTATTAGTGGGCGATGATACCGTGACCTCTGCACCCACGGCTTCGAAGAATATTCTCCAGGCAGGAAAGTATTGATAATACAGCAAAGCTCTGGGGATACCTACTTTAGCCACGGTTGAACTCTTGCCTGATCTTGTCAATCGTTCCGGGCTGAAGCATATCAGCCACAGTCATTGCCATCGCTTTGGCTGCATCCAGTAAGCCGCTATGTCCTGCTTCAGATATGGTGGCGGCGGCAAACTCCGGCGTATGTGCCAACACGCTGGACGGAGCAATGGCTATGGTGGGGTGTATGCTCGGGACAACCTGGCTGACGTTTCCCATATCGGTGCTGCCCATTCCCAAACGAGGGTCGAAATCTTTTACGTCGCGTCCCAGCGATTCCAGGTTGCGCCTAAATAGGGCGGCCATAATCATATTGTTTTTCATGGGAGCATAGGTCCTATCTCTCCACTTATGTTCCAATCTTGCCCCCGTAGCTACAGCTGCTCCCGTAAAACAGTTCAGAACCCTGTCCTTCAAATCGGTAAGATAATCATAATCCAGAGCGCGTACCAGGAACACTGCGGCGCTGTGAGCGGGGACGATGTTGGGTGCTTCACCTCCGTCGGTGATTATGCCATGAATGCGCGCGTCCCCCCTGATGTGCTGGCGCAGCGAGTTTATGGAGGTGAAAGCCAAAATCATGGCATCGAGGGCGTTTATGCCCTTGTGCGGTTGGCCGGCAGCGTGAGCCGGCCGGCCAAAGAACTCCGCTTCCAGGGTGCTGCAGGCCAGCGCCTCCGTGGTGGGCATATTCCTGGTATCGGGATGGACCATCATCGCTGCATCTATTTCCTTGAATGCTTCTGCGTTCACGATGTCTATTTTGCCACCCAGACCCTCTTCTCCAGGAGTGCCCAGGGCGATAATGCTGCCTCCCAGGTCATCAACAATGGACTTGCTGGCCACAGCAGCTGCCACTGCCGAAACGCCTATGATATTGTGTCCGCAGCCGTGTCCTATTTTGGGCAGAGCATCATATTCAGCCAGCAGGGCGATTCTTGGTCTTCCCTGACCGTATGAGGCTCGAAAGGCTGTGGCCAGGCCGGCAACGCCCTGTTCCACGTGAAATCCGTTGTTCCGGAGATAACCACAAAGCCAGGCCGATGCCTTCTCTTCGGCAAAGCCCAACTCAGGGTTATCATGAATATTCAGGCTCAACTGGATAAGCTGCTCCCTTTGTGCTTCGATGCTGTCTCTTATCTTTAGCTTCAGTCTTTCTATCTCCAAGGTCGTTTGTCACCCCCTTCTGCCATTCTAGGTGAAGCGAAGAACCTGTATTCGATGTAGTGTGTCACAACGAACGCTTTCCTTTTCTAACTTGAACCTCTTGTGGATAGTCATTATACTTTGTGGTCGGCTCAACTTTCTAGGCAGTGGCACATGAAAAGAGGACACTTGAAAGCTTTGATAAACCTGACTCAGTTATTGAAGGAGCCCGTTGGCTCCAGCCAGAGCCATGATATCAACGGGGCACTTGGTGACGAAATCGACGGTTCTATCAAGGGAACGGCAAAGATAATCCACACCACTCGGGGAGTTCTGGTTCAGTGCGAATTAAGTGCTGAAGTAAGACTCGTGTGTAGCCGCTGCCTTAAGGCATTTTTGTGCCCCGTACGTTTCACCGCAGAAGAGGAATTTCGTCCGGTAGCTGATGTGTCTGATGATTCAGCACTGTGTTCAGCGGAACAAACGGAGGAATTCACTATTGATGATAAGAATATAGTTGACCTGGGCGAGCTAATACGGCAATATGTATTGTTAAATTTGCCCATGAAACCACTGTGTCGATCTGATTGCCCGGGAATAAGCTAAGCGCAAAGGAGTCTTGGGATTTTTGGGGGAATCCGGTGTGGGCTTGCTCTCGAATTGATGGGATCCCCGCGAAAATCGCAGGATGTTCGTGGGCTGAAATGAAGGAGGAGAACTCAAATGCCACCACTACCTAAGAAGAGGACACCTAAATCGCGCCAGGGGAAGCGGCGCAGCCACCTTGGACTAACCCCGCCGGCCCTGGACGTATGTTCACATTGTCACAGTCCCAAGTTACCTCACCACGTTTGCCCGACCTGCGGCTGGTACAACGATAGGGAAGTCGTTGAAGTCAAGCCGGCCAAGAAATAGTTCGCATGGCTGAGTTGCCCAAGGTAGCTTATGTTTTCCCGGGGCAGGGCTCCCAGACCATCGGCATGGGTTTGGACCTGTATAACGGTTACGCTTCAGCCAGGGAAGTCTTTGACGAAGCGGATGCCTCTCTGGGCTTTTCTCTCTCCCGCTTGTGCTTTGAGGGTCCAGAGGAGGAATTGACGAAGACACACAATGTTCAGCCGGCCATACTGGTCACGAGCGTAGCCTGCCTCAAGGTGCTGGGAAACGCAGCCATAGCTGACCTTCCCCTTCCCGCTTTTGTGGCCGGACATAGTCTGGGTGAATACACTGCTCTGGTGGCTGCCGGTGCACTTGGCCTGGCCGATGCCGTCTTGCTGGTCAGGGAAAGAGGGAGACTGATGTACGAGGCGGGGCTCAAAAGCCCGGGCAGCATGCTGGCTGTGATCGGGCTTGACGAAGAAATCGTTAGAGACGTATGCCTTCAGACTGGGACCGAAATCTCCAATATAAACTGTCCCGGGCAGGTTGTGATTAGCGGCGCTGTTCAGGCTCTGGCGGAAGCTAATAGATTGGGCAAGACAAGAGGTGCCCGTGCAGGTATACCTCTGAAGGTCAGTGGGGCTTTCCATTCCGCCTTGATGGAGCCGGTCATAGCTGAATTCGGTAAGATCGTCTCGAATGTTCGATTTCAATCACCAGCCATTCCTGTGATATCCAATGTTACGGCTCGGCCGCTCGCCGATGTTGATTCGATAAGGAATGAATTGGTGAAGCAGCTTCGCAACTGCATCCAATGGCAAAGGTCGGTGGAATATATGATGCGCAACGGGGTCACCACCTTTTGTGAGATAGGTCCGGGGAGAGTACTCAGCGGGCTAATCAGGCGAATCAATTCGGAGCTTCGTATTTTCAATATATCAGGGGTTGAGGACATAGCACAGCTGGGGCACAGGTAAGGTCTGGCCGCCTCGTACCGCATGATAGAGTCGCCTGGCTGTTTTTCGGGGAAACTCGGAGAATTCTCACAGTGATCAGATAATGGCCGGGATTCGACGAAAAGCAAGAATCGCCGCTCTTCAGGGGCTTTATGAACTTGATTGCACGAGGCATAACGCAGAGGAAACCTCAGCTCGCTTGAGAGCCCGGGAAACGCTGACTCAAGAAGCTCTTGCCTTCAGTGAAGAACTTGTGAAGGGCGTGCTACAGCACAAATCTGAGATAGACGCGCTTATTGGAAGGTTTGCCCCGGCCTTCCCGGTAGAACAGATGTCTATCATTGACAGGAACATTTTGCGCCTGGCTATCTTCGAAATCCTATTCAGTGATAAGACTCCGCTCAAGGTAGCCATAAATGAGGCTATAGAGTTGGCCAAGGATTTTGGCAGCGATTCTTCCCCCCGATTGGTCAACGGGATACTAGGCTCGATAACGACCAACCGTGGTGCAGAATAGGAACGCCTCCCCGAGACGTGGGTTTCTCTGCTCTGCCGGAACCTCGTGGTCGGGGTTACGCTACATAAACCTCATTGAAGGCATAGCTCGTGTGGTCTAGAATTATGCAATCCTATTTCCTATCGCTGGGCACCAAGTCTGGGAAAGGAGATAAAGGTAGCTCCCGCATGGATGAGAAAACAGGCTCTAACCCGGCAAGAGAAGGTACGGGTACGGGTAGCACTCTGATGCGAAAGGGCAGGCGAAAGCACTGGGCAGATAGAGTAGCCATAGATATTAGTAACCGGCTGCCCGCGAATCAGATGCCTAGAGGCGTGCGCAGCCCTCATCTGTGGATAATCTTAGCGGTGATGGCGATTCTTGCACTTGTTTACTACGCGGGGCATACCCCGTTGGCGCGTTCTGTAAGCTTCCTCACCGATGCTTTTCCTCACGACCTACATCGGGCGTTATTCCTGATACCGGTGGTCTACGCCGCTCTGACTTTCAGGGTCCGGGGGGCCATAGGTGCTTCGTTTGCTTTTCTGTGTATTGTGTTGCCGCGTACCTTTTTTTCCCCATACGCCGATCCGCTACTGAGGCCGCTTCTCTTTGTGCTAGTCACCGCTTTCGTCGGAGTGCTGACTGCTGTACTGATGGATCGAATTGATGAAGAAAAAGGAATCATCCGGCGCCTAAAGGAAAGTCAGGAGCAACTCATTCATGCTGAAAAACTGACGTCTGTGGGGCAGCTGGCTGCCTCCGTCGCCCATGAAATCAATAATCCTCTAGCTGGTGTCCTCACTTACACCAAGTTGCTAGCCAAGAAGGTAGCTGGCGACACCTTAAAGAAAGAAGAGGCGCTGGATTACCTTTCGAAGATGGAATCGGAAGTGAACCGGTGTTCAAGAATAATCCGGAATCTCCTGGATTTTTCACGGCAAGCCGAGCCACGTTTGAAGCTAGTGGATATCAATCAGGTTTTGGAGCAGGTTCTCGCCATGGTAGGACATCAAGCTCAGATGCAGAAGGTCGAGATTGTGAGAGAGTTTGCCTCCCCCTTGCCCGAGTTCATGGCGGACTTCGATCAGCTTCAACAGGTCTTCACTAATCTTACGCTGAATGCTATCCAGGCAATGTCTGGAGGAGGCAGGCTGACTCTGCGCACGTTAGCGGTAGGGGGCCAGGTTGAGATCGATATCCAAGATACGGGCTCGGGCATTTCCGAAGAGAACTTGTCCAAGCTGTTCACGCCTTTCTTCACCACCAAGGAAAAGGGCAAAGGTGTTGGTTTAGGATTGGCGGTCGTTCAGAGGATTGTTGAGAAACACAAGGGAAGGATTCAGGTGCAGAGTGAAATGGGCAAAGGCGCCACGTTTAGCGTCTACTTTAGGGCCGGTGGTGATGAAAAAGGTCCGAATACTGGTAGCTGACGATGAGACTATTGCCTACGAGTCAGTAAGCGATTGGTACGAGCAGAACGGCGGCGAGGTAAGGTGATTTGATGTAGACAGGCAATTAGGCACCGGTGCCGTAAGGAAGGGGCTACCCGATTTCCGGGTAGCTTTTTGCTTTTGGCAAGAGAATTGCAGCACCAGAGGTTGGAAGGGAAGAAGGGTGGGCAGCAGAGAATGAAAGGAGGCTAAGAAATGGCTAAGGAAGTTACCACAAAGCACGAAATAAAGGAAAAGGAGGGAAAAGAGATGAAACCGGTGCTAATAATTGAAGACGAGACGATCATGAGGGAATCGCTGAGGGACTGGCTCAAGGATGAAGGGTATGAGGTCGAGACAGCTAAAGAAGGGGAAGAGGCGCTGGAGAAGATAGGGAAGAAAGAGTTCAGTGTGGCAGTGCTTGACCTGAGGCTGCCGGGTAAGGATGGGCTGGAGGTATTGAAAGAAGCGACGGAGAAGGACCCGAAGATCAAGGGGATAGTGATCACAGCTTATCCCTCGGTAGAGACGGCAGTGGAGGCGATGAAGATAGGGGCGGTGGACTATATAGTGAAGCCTTTTGCACCTGATGCTCTGGAGAAGGCGATACAGGAGATACTGGGTCCTGTACAGGCGGAGGTAAAAGCCGAGGAAGTAAAGGTAAAGGAAGCCGCAGGGGAAGTGCCGGCAGTAGAGGAAGGCGAGGCAGAAGAAGCCATGGTGATAACCGAGGGAGGAATACCGGTGCATCTAGAGCAAGGGCAGGCTTACGTGAAGGAGGGCCGTTACAAGGAAGCGCTTAGGGAATTCCGGTCGATTTTGAGAGTCGCTCCTGGGCACATGGAGGCACGGGTCTGGGTCAGGAAAGCGAAGGAAGGCTTGGCGAAGCCCAAGGTAGAGGTAGGTGAGGGCGAAGTTGCAGTCCAAGAAGGGGCGAAGGTATGTATCTGGGCGAAGATGGGAGTCGTGTCCAACAGGATCTGCACACGGAATTATGATTGTCTGACCTGTGAGTTTGACCAGGCGATGCAGGAGAAAATAGCTGCTGGAGAAGCTTCAGGCGTTGACGAAGCTCTGGAGAGGTTCAAGGAACTGCCGGGTCCGCAGAGGGTTTGTCGTTATGCTCTGAAAGGAGACGTGTCGTATCGACTGTGCTCGCGGGTATTTCAGTGTGCGACGTGTGAGTTCAACCAGGTCATGCAGGATGCCCTGGAGCAGAAGATGGTCAAGCTAGCTGCGCGTCGGGAGGCGTTGCGAAAGAAAGAGGCCAAAGCCAAGAGCCAGGCCAGCTAGAACCGTAGGAGAGGCCCATCGAAGTGGTGTTAAAGCACAAGAGGGCTGGGTACGCAAGGAGATAGCTACCCAGCCCTTTTCCCTTTCAACAGGTATGTCGTTCCGAAAAAGATAAAATTTCTTGACAACATAGTCCCTCCTCCTGTAAATTTATTATACAGTGGGAACAATGGAGACTCGGCAAACACAGTCCTTGCAAACGCGGCAAGAACTCAGGTCGATTATGCGACTTGAGCAGGCCAACTTGCTGGACATGCCAGAAGAGGAGTTCAACAAGCTTGCCGCTGAGGTAGAGAGCAGCCCCTTGTTTAGAAAGCTCTATCGTAGCGAGAAGATAATTCGCTATCAAAGATACCCTAAGACGGATATTTCCGCTCGCTTCTATCAGCTTAATGAAGAGATTGCCGCCGGTGGCACAGGCACTCTGGATGTCGAATCGCTCTTGTCTAGTAAGGGAGACGTGGTGCGGGAGGTACAGAGGATGGGGCTGGAGAAATTCAAGGGCTATTTCCTGTATCCTGAGCCCGGGGTTAGCGTACAGGAGATCGCTCGAGAGTGTGATTTGGATATTCCGGAAGTCGAGAAGATAAACAGCCTTATTAACGAATTCTCTGTTATGAGCGAGTTCTATCACCCTTCTGCTCTCAGTTCAGAACACGGAATTCACTACTCCAAAGTCGCTTCGATAGAAAGAGGGCCAGAGGGATTCGTCGTCGGCTATTTCTCAGCTTCTTATGCTCGGGGCAAATATTCGATTGACTACCAGAGATTCGAGGAGCTGAAGGGGAACGGGGCTTTCAACGCTATTGAGGCGAAGGAAATAAGGCAGCTGTTCAAGAGGCTGGAGCTAATAAATAGCCGCAAGGATACGGCAACCCGGATATTGCACGGGATTGTGGAGAAGCAAGCACCGTATTTTGAGTCTGGGAACAGCAGAGCTTTGTTGCCGTTCAGCCAGAAAGACCTGGCCGAGAAAATCGGTGTTGCCCCGAGCTCAATTAGCCGCGCTATTAACGGCAAGAGCCTTGAGACGCCCTTGGGTGAGGAGAGGGCTCTTAAGGATTTTTTCCCTAAGCCCAGGATGTTCAGGAAGGAACTGGTCAGGCAACTCCTTGAAACGGGAGAGGAATTCGCCTCGGACGAAGCGATTAAAGCCAAGCTTGAGCGACAGTTTGGCGTTTCTATTTCCCGTCGCTCGGTGGCAAATTTGAGGAAAGAGCTGAGAATAGCGGCGGCCTGGAAGAGGAAAAAGACAGCTATGTAGTAAACAACTGGAGGACAAGCATGGGCTTCATATTTACGATAGAAGAGAGATGTCGAGGATGCTATGCCTGTGTTCGTAGTTGCCCGGCCAAGGCAATTAAGGTGAAGGAAGGGATAGCCAGGGTTATGGATGAGCGTTGCGTTGCCTGCGGCTACTGCATCAGCATATGCGCTGTAGAGGCAAAACAGGCCAGGAGTGACATAGACACTGTCTGGCGGCTGCTAGGGCAATCTTCGCCGGTGATTGCCATCCTTTCTTCGGCATTGCCGGCCGCTTTTCCGGAAATGAGGCCCAAGCAGATAGTGTCTGCCTTGAAGAAGTTGGGATTCAGTGAAGTGATGGAGACTGCCTTTGGTGCCGAGCTGGTCTGTCGCGAATATAGGCGATTCTTGATGGAAAACAAAGAGAAGCCTTTCTTCTCCTCTGCCTGCCCCGCTATGGTTTCCTTCATTGAGAAATTCTATCCTCAGCTGCTAGACAACCTGGCGCCGATCGTCTCTCCCGCGATAGCTATGGGCAGAGTTGTCAAATGGGGGTACAACCCCGAAGCCAAGGTCGTGTTCATTGGTCCCTGTATTGCCAAGAAAGCTGAAAGTGAGGATGAGGCTGTCAAAGGAGTCATTGACGCAGTCCTGACTTTCCCCGAAATCAGCGAGATGTTAGCGACGAAGGGAATCGACCCGGCCCATGAGGAGGACGGGGAATTATCCGGCCCGATACCGAGCCTCGGTCGCTTGTGGCCTGTGCCCGGAGGGCTACTCAAGATAGCCCATATCTCCACCGATATCCTATCAAACGATATTGTTGTAGCCGAGGGTATCGACCGTGCCATAAGTGCCCTTCGAGAGTTTGTCGAGGGCAAGACCAGGACCAAGTTCGTGGACATATTCTTCTGCCAGGGTTGTATAGATGGACCCGCAATAGATAACGAGCTGAGCCTTTTTGAGCGCAGACGGCTAATAGTTGACTATGCGATAGCGGAAGAGGACGTGACTCGAACACAGAGTGACGTGGAGAAGTATGCCGACGTTGACCTCAGTCGTAAATTCAGCAACCGCTACACTGAGTTGCCCGCCCCTAGCGAGAAAGAGATCAGCAATGTCCTCAGGCAGATCAACAAGACAAGAGTCGAAGACCAGGTCAATTGTGGGGCCTGTGGATACAGCTCTTGCCGGGAACTGGCTACGGCTGTCTGTCAAGAGGTGGCCGAGATCGAGATGTGCTGGCCTTACCTGGTTGAGAGACTACAGGGCACTCGAGATGAATTGATCAGAATTGAAAAGATGACTTCGTTGGGTCAGATGGCCGCCTCCATCGCTCACGAGATCAATAACCCTCTGGCCGGAGTGCTTACGTACACAAAATTGCTACAAAAGAAGATAGCCGGCAACACCTTTAAGAAAGACGAGGGCCTGGACCAGCTTTCAAAGATGGAATCGGAGATTAGCCGTTGCTCGAGGATAATCCGAAACCTTCTCGATTTTGCCCGGCAAACCGAGCCGATGTTGAGACTGGTGGACGTCAATCAGGTTCTGGAGCAAGTCCTGGCCATGGTGGGCCATCAGGCTCAGCTTCAAAATGTTGAGGTGATAAGAGAGTTCAGCCCTTCCTTACCTAAGGTGATGGCCGATTTCGACCAGCTTCAGCAAGTATTCACTAATCTCACGCTGAACGCTATCCAGGCCATGTCGGGCGGGGGTAAGCTGACTCTACGCACATCAACCGAAAACAGCCAGGTTAGGGTTGATGTCCAGGATACGGGCTGTGGTATTCCCAAAGAGAATCTGACTAAGCTTGGCACACCCTTCTTCACTACCAAGGAGAAGGGCAAGGGAGTCGGGCTAGGAGTGGCTGTGGTGTATGGAATTGTCGAGAGACATAAAGGGAAGGTCACCGTGAGGAGCGAGGTCGGGAAAGGAAGTACTTTTAGCGTGTATTTAGGAGTCCACGATGATGAGAAAAGCTAAGATACTCGTGGTTGACGATGAGGCTATCGTCCGTGAGTCTTTGCAAGACTGGCTCAGGGATGCCGGCTATCAGGTGCTCACCGCCGAAAATGGCCCTAAGGCTCTGGAAGTGATCGGCAAGGAAAAGCCAGGCATCATGATTGCTGATCTGGTTATGCCGGGCATGGATGGTATCGAGTTGATGAAAAGAGCCAAGGCGCAGCAGCCTGGAATTGAGGTCGTTATTATCACGGCTTATGCCAGCATTCCCACAGCCATTACCGCCATGAAAGAGGGGGCGTATGACTACATAGAAAAGCCTTTTTGCCCTGAGAGGACAGAGTTGTTGGTTAAGAAACTGGCCGAGCATCAGGAGCTAGTGGAGGAAAACCTTTCTCTGCGCCAGAAACTGGAGGACCACTACCGCTTTGAGAACATCATTACCAAGAGTGCCAAGATGCAGCGTGTGATTGAGGTAATAAAAGTCGTGGCCAAGAGCAATGCCACAGTGCTGATCACAGGTGAGAGCGGCACAGGGAAGGAATTGGTGGCACGTGCCATCCACTCGCAGAGCAATCGTCGTAGCAAACCCTTCATTGCTGTGAGTTGTGCGGCCTTGCCGGAAAGCCTGCTGGAAAGTGAGCTATTTGGACACGAGAAAGGCTCTTTTACCGGGGCCTATGCTCAAAAGAAGGGTAAATTCGAGTTCGCCGAGGGGGGAACGCTATTCCTGGATGAGATAGGCGAGATGAGTGCCAATATTCAGGTACACCTGCTCAGGGTCTTGGAGGAGAAGGAATTTACTCGCGTCGGTGGCAATGAGCCGATCAAGGTCGATGTAAGGGTTCTCTCGGCGACCAACAAGGACTTGAGGAAGGCCATAGAGAAGCAGGAATTTCGGGAAGACCTCTATTATCGGCTTAACGTAGTCAACATAGAACTGCCACCTTTGAGAGAAAGAAGGGAAGACGTCCCTCTACTAGCTCAGCATTTCTTGAACAAGTTTGCTTTGGAGAATCGGAAGGAAATCAGTGGATTCTCCCCGGAGGCCATAGAGCTTCTGCTTGATTATGACTGGCCGGGCAATGTTCGTGAGCTGGAAAACGCCGTTGAAAGAGCAGTCATCCTGGCCAAGGATAGCCTTATCACCGTTGATGACCTGCCTCAGGAGAGTCTATCGCTGGGCTATTCGACTGCGTCAAAGAGGAGCATCAAGGAAGTGGAAAAGGAGCACATCTTGAACGTCCTCCATAGAACCGGTGATAACTACAGTGAGGCAGCCAGGATCCTGGGAATCAGCAGGATGACGCTGTACAACAAGGCCAAGGAGTATGGTTTTGATGTAAGGAAAGCGGATGCGAAGTGAGCATCGCAAGAGGCATAAAGAGGGCTGGCTGGCAACCTGAGGAGGCCCTCTTTTCGGGTGGTCTTCGAAAGGCGGCTCACTGACCATCCAGGTTTGCTTTTTGGGGCACGGTTTGCTATACTACCCAGCCGTGCTCAATTTGCATTGCGGGAAAGAACGGGTGGCTGCGAAGACTTTGTACGGCCACCCTTTTTCATAACCAATTCTAGAGAGTCGAGGTAGATACTAAGATGGAAGTGTTAAGTCCTTACAAAGAAGCCACAGACGTGATACTTGAGGCCGGGGGCGAACCTCTTAAATTGTGTTACCAGTGCGGTCTTTGTACTGGTGTGTGTCCCTGGAACTTAGTCAGAAATTTCCTCGTTCGACGCATCATGCATGAAGCTCAGATTGGGGCAGTTGATTTTGGGAGTGAGGATATCTGGACTTGTGTCACTTGCCGGGCTTGTGTTCAACGTTGTCCCCGGGGCGTCGAGATAATAGATGTTATGAGGGCCATGCGGCGAGCCGTAGCCAGCATGGGTATCGGCGTTGTGCCCGATGCCTTGAGAATCTCGGCCAAGAACATCGCGGGTGTAGGTAATCCCCTTGGTGAAGCAGCGGAGAAGCGAAATGACTGGGCCAAGGACCTCAAGGTGAAGGATTTTGCCTCGGGCACCGAGATACTTTATTTCCCGTGTTGTATCCCATCATACGACCCCGATGTAAAAACAGTGGCTCGATCCGTTGCCAGCATCTTCAATAAGCTCAATATTGACTACGGCATTATGGGCACTGAAGCCAAGTGCTGCGGTGAGTCAATCAGAAAAGCCGGGCACGAAGATACGTTTCAGAGTCTGGCCCAAAACAATATTAATCTCTTTGTCAGCAATGGCGTCAAAACCGTGGTAGTTTCTTCCCCCCACTGTTACCACACTTTTAAGAATGAGTATCCCGAGCTTGGAGGCAAATTCGAGGTGATTCATATCACTCAGTATCTGGCTTCACTTATCGACCAAGGGAAATTGAAGCTCTCTAAGAAGATAAACAAGAAGGTAATCTATTCGGACCCCTGCTATTTGGGTAGACACAATGGTATCTATGATGAGCCCAGGAGAGTTCTGCAGAGTATTCCGGGTCTGGAGTTGATTGAATTTCCTGATGCTCGCGAGAACGGCCTCTGTTGTGGAGGAGGTGGTGGCAGGATCTGGATGGATACTCCGAAAGGTGAAAGGTTCTCCGACATAAGGGTGGAACAAGCTGCCGAGCAAGGCGCCGAGATCATAGCTGTAGCTTGTCCCTACTGCTTCCTGAACTACAGGGACAGTGTGCTCTCCATGGGCAAGTCAGATACCATGCAGGTTAAAGACATAGCTGAGCTAGTTGCCGAAGCAATATAACAACGGGGAGTCAAAAAACATGGAAGAAGAAGTAAAGATTGGTGTTTATATCTGCCACTGCGGACTGAACATCGCTGGTACAGTGGATTCTGAAGGAGTAGCCAAGTATGCTGGCACCCTGCCGAACGTAGTGGTTGCCCGTGACTACAAGTACATGTGCTCTGATCCAGGACAGGACCTCATTAAGAACGATATAAAAGAACTGGGTATTAATCGAGTGGTGGTCGCGTCCTGCTCTCCACGGATGCACGAGCCCACTTTCCGGAAAGCCTGCCAGGAGGCGGGGCTTAATCCTTATCTGTATGAGCATGCTAACATCCGTGAGCACTGCTCCTGGCCCCATGCCGGCGACAAGAAGCGAGCCACAGAAAAGGCCAAGGACCTTGTACGTGCTGCCGTAAGACGTGTCTATTACCAGGAACCTTTGGAGATTAAGCAGGTTCCCGTAAATCCTAACGTCTTGGTCGTAGGGGGCGGTATTGCGGGTATTCAAGCCGCTCTGGATATCGCTGATGGTGGGAAGAAAGTCTATATGGTGGAACGCGATGCGTCCATCGGCGGTCACATGATTCAGCTTGACAGAACGTTCCCCACGCTGGACTGCTCGGAGTGCATTCTTACTCCGAAGATGACCGACACGGGTCATCATCCTAACATCGAGTTGATGACCAACAGTGAAGTGGCGGAAGTTTCAGGCTATATCGGCAACTTCAAGGTCAAGATCAAGAGGAAGCCAAGGTATGTTGACATTGACAAATGCAACAGCTGTGGAGAGTGTGCCAAGATATGTCCTGTTCAGGTGCCTGATGAATTCGAAATGGGGCTGCACATGAGAAAGGCAGCTTATCTTCCCCTGCCGCAGGCTGTCCCTGCTGCTTTTGCCATTGACAAGAGAGGCACGGCGCCCTGCCGCATTGCCTGTCCCGCTGGAGTCAATGCGCAAGGCTACACTGCCCTTATTTCACAGGGCAAGTTCAAGGAGGCTCTGGAGGTAGTCAGAAGGACTATGCCGTTTGCCGGAGTCCTGGGACGGGTGTGCACGCATCCCTGTGAACTCGAGTGCGAGCGAGGGAAGTTCGATGAAGCCATCAGCATCCGCGCTTTGAAGCGCTTTATAGCCGACTACGAGTTGAAAACAGGAAGAGAGAAGGCTGCTCCCGTTGAGAAAACAAAGGATAGCAAGGTGGCGGTTATTGGCTCGGGACCGGCCGGACTCGCCTGCGCCTACGACCTGGTTAGGAAAGGTTATCCCGTTACCGTATTCGAAGCTCTTCCACAGGCAGGCGGACTCCCCAGATATGCTATCCCCGAGTACAGGTTGCCCAAGCAGATAGTTGACAACGACATAAGCTATGTACAGGAATTGGGAGTAGAGATCAAAACAAACACTCCGGTGAAGGATCTGGCTCAGATTTTCGATCAGGGATATGGAGCCATCTTTGTTGCCACAGGTGCTCAAGGCGGACAGAAGATGGGCATCCCGGGTGAGGAAACGGGCGGTGTAATACACGCCCTTGATTTTCTCAGAATGCTGAATTCTGGGGTGGACATCAAACTAGGAAATAAAGTGGCGGTTGTCGGTGGCGGCAATGCCGCTATAGATGCTGCTAGGTCAGCTTCACGCCTGGGAGCCAAGGAAGTTACCATCGTCTATCGGCGGTCTCGCGAGGAGATGCCTGCCATAAGCACCGAGGTTGAGGAGGCGGAGCGTGAAGGGGTTAAGATCCATTTCCTGGCGGCGCCCATCAAGATCCTGTCTAAGAATGAGCAATTGTCCGGTCTGGAATGTACGAGAATGGAGCTGGGCGAGCCGGATGCAAGCGGCCGACGCCGTCCTGTAGCTGTCAAGGGATCAGAATTCACAATGAACGTGGACAACGTAATCATAGCCATCGGGCAGACCGTGGACAAAGACTCATTGCCTAAAGATCTTAGCTACACCGGCTGGGGGACACTGGAGGTTGATCCAGTCACCTTACAAACGAATATCGATGGCGTGTTCGCTGGTGGCGATGTGGTATCTGGCCCAGCGGATGTTGTTGTGGCGGTGGCTGCTGGCAAGGAAGCAGCTGTCTCTATTGATCGCTATCTAAGCGGCGCTAGCCTGACCGAGGCAAGGCAAGCAACGCCGAAACGTGTGGAAAAAGTGTCAAAAGAGAGAGCCAAACCACAGGCGAGAGCTGCCACGCCACTGCTTGCGCTTGGTGAAAGGAAAGGCTCCTTTGCCGAGGTTGAACAAGTCTTCGACGAAGAAACAGCCATTGAGGAGGCCAAGCGCTGTCTCAACTGCGGCGTATGCTCGGAATGTCTGGAATGCCTGAAGGTCTGCGAGCAAGGGGCGATCAATCATGAGATGCAGGATGAGTTCGTTGAGGTCGACGTAGGGTCGATGATTCTAGCCACTGGCTACGAGCAGTTCGATCCCAGCGTCATCCCTCAGTATGGATACAAGAAGTTCGACAATGTCCTGACCGGGCTTGAGTTTGAAAGGATAACCTGTGCCGGAGGGCCGACCCAGGGACGTATCGAGCTTAAGGATGGCAGAGAACCGGAGGCGGTAGCCATAGTGCATTGTGTCGGCAGTCGTGATCAGAATTACCATGAGTACTGTTCCAGGGTCTGCTGCATGTATGGACTGAAATACGCCGAGTTGATAAAGGAATTCACCAAAGCCGAGGTGTATGAATTCTACATTGACATGCGCTGCTTCGGAGAGTCATACGAGGAATTCTACAAGCGCGTTTCTGAAATGGGAGTCAATTTCATTCGCGGGAAGGTGGCTAACGTTACCGACCAGGCGATGAGCGAAGACGAGAAGGGGAAATTGATCGTCACGGCCGAGGATACGTTACTGGGGAAGATGATACGTGTTCCGGTGGACATGGTGATCCTCTGCTCCGCCCTGCAGCCGCGTTCCGACGCGGCTGAGGTCGCCACCCTTTTCACCATAGGGCAAAGAGGCGATGGCTTCTTCCTGGAGACCCATCCCAAGCTGGCCCCGGTGAACACGCCAACGGACGGAGTCTTCATCGCCGGGTGTTGCGAAGCACCGAGAGACGTGCCCGATACGGTGGCGCAGGCGTCGGCGGCGGCATCGAAGGCCTTGTCATTGATAAGTAGAGGCAAGGTCACTACCGAGGCAGCTGTATCCCATGTTGACGAGACAATTTGCCATGGATGTGGACGCTGTGAGGAAGTCTGTACTTTTCACGCTCCCTCGATTATCAGTAAGGATGGGCGTCTGGTTTCTAACGTAAATGAAGCGCTCTGCAAGGGATGCGGAGCATGTGCTGTTGTCTGTCCCACGGGAGCAATATCAATCAGGCATTTCAATATGCAGGAAATAGACAGTCTGCTTGATGGCTTATTGGAGGTGCGCCATGGCTGAATTTGAACCGAAGATTGTTGCATTTGCCTGTAACTGGTGTACTTATGCTGCGGCTGATTTGGCCGGCACGGCCCGTGTTCAATATCCTCCCAACGTCTATATCGTAAGGATGATGTGTAGCGGGATGATAAATCCTGAGTACGTGTTAAGAGCGTTTGAAAAAGGGGCCGATGGAGTCATAATCTCTGGCTGTAAGTACACAGACTGTCATTATATGGATGGCCCGGTGAAGTGCGACGCCATGGTTGAGAAACTGAGAAAGGAACTTCACGTGCTTGGCCTGGAGGATGAAAGGTTGAGACGTGAGATGATATCCACTTCCGAGGGAACGGTGTTTGCGAGAGTAGTGACGGAATTTGTCGAGCAGCTTAAGAAGCTCGGGCCCTCACCCTTTTCATCTTTGAGAAAGGAGAAGGTAGCGGTTTGAACTTAGAAGATATTATTAGAGAAACAAAGACATACAACTGCCTGGAGTGTGGCAAGTGTACCAGCATATGCCCCGTTGCCAAATACGATCCGGCCTACTCTCCACGGGGACTGATTGAGAGTGCTCTTCTGGGCTTTGGGGATGAGCTGGTGTTTAACAAGGAACTCTTTTCCTGTCTTACTTGTTATACTTGCCAGCAGGAGTGTCCCAGTGATGTTGACTTTCCCGTCTTCGTACGGAAGGCCAGGAGCATAGCCCAGGACAAGGGACAGCATGGAGTCTGTGCCCACTCCGGGCAGCTGCAAGCCGTACAGAGACTTATGACCAGTCCCGCTATCAAGCAAAAGAGACTGGAGTGGCTTTCCAAGGAATATCGCGTTTCAGACAAGAGCGACGTCCTTTTCTGGGTGGGATGCGCCCCGTATTTCACGCCCATCTTTGAGGATATCGGATTCAATGCTCTTGATGTGACGAAAGCAGCCCTTCAGACTCTGAATTCGCTGGGGATCGAGCCCAAGTTGCTTGCGAACGAGAAATGCTGTGGCCACGATGCGCTCTGGACGGGCGATGTGGAGACTTTCAAGAAACTGGCTGAGTACAATGCTGCTCAGATCAAAGAGGCGGGAGTCAAGAAGATAGTCTTTTCCTGCCCTGAGGGTTATCGCACGTTCAAGCTGGACTATCCCAACTATGTAGACTTGGGTTGCGAGGTGCAGCACATTTCTGAATTATTGGCGGAGAAGATAGGTGAAAACGGAGTGAAATTCAAGGAAATCAGGAAAAAGGTCACCTATCAGGACCCTTGTCGCTTAGGAAGGCATTTGGGGGTGTACGATGCCCCGCGGAAGGTGCTTGAATCGATTCCTGGCATAGAGCTGGTTGAGATGAAGCATAGTGGGCCGGAGTCTATTTGCTGTGGCACGAGTGCCTGGACGAACTGTGACTCGTATTCCGACATGCTCAGGGTCGAAAGGTTATCTGAAGCGGTGGAGACGGGGGCAGAGTTGCTTATAACCGCTTGTCCCAAATGCCAGACGCATTTCAGATGTGCCATGACGGATAAAGGGGAGGAACATCGATCAACTCCCAAGATCGAGGTAATGGATTTGGCAAGTCTGGTGGCAAATGCTATCGAAAAAGGAAGGTAGGCTTACCAAAAATGAGTAGCAGCGAGAACGGACGTAAATCGGTACTAGTAATAGGTGGCGGCATAGCCGGGATTCAGTCTTCACTCGACCTGGCTAACATGGGCTTTAAGGTGTATCTAGTGGAAAAGCTGCCCAGCGTCGGGGGAAGAATGGCGCAACTGGACAAGACCTTCCCGACCAATGATTGTGCCATGTGTATCCTTGCCCCCAAGATGATCGAGGCCAGTTCCCACCCCAATATAGAGCTCCTAACTTATTCCGAAGTAGAGAAAGTCTCTGGAGAATTGGGGAATTTCAAGGTTAGGGTGAAAAGGAAGGCAACTTTCGTTGATTGGAGCAAGTGTACAGGATGCGGCCTCTGTGTGGAAGGATGCCCCGTAATCATATCAAACGAATTCGATCAAGGAGTTGGAAAGAGAAAGGCTATATACATGCTCTTTCCGCAGGCCGTTCCTAAGAAGTGTGTTATAGACAAGAGGGAAGAGCGGCTCTGTAAAGCGGCCTGCATGGATGCTTGCCCCGTCCATACCAATGTACCGGGCTACATCAAGCTGATTGCCGAGGGGGAGTTTAAGGCGGCTTACAAGCTTATAAGAGAGACGAATCCCCTGCCCGCGTGTGTTGGGAGGGTGTGCTATGCACCATGCCAGGAAGCCTGCAATCGCGGGCAAATAGACGAGCCACTTTGTATCCGGGACCTCAAGAGAGTTCCCGGGGACCAATGGAATATAGAAGAACTCGAAATCCCGGTAGTTGCCAAAACAGACAAGAAGGTAGCGGTTGTCGGCTCGGGTCCGGCGGGTCTTGCCGCTGCTAACGACCTTGCTCTAAAGGGTCATAACGTGACTATTCTTGAGGCTCTTTCTGAACCGGGAGGTATGCTTCGTGTAGGCATACCGGAATACCGCCTGCCCAAGGATATTCTACGCCAGGAAATAGGCTACATCCAGAAGCTGGGCGTGGAGATAAAAACAGGCGTTCGGGTCGGCAAAGATGTGACTCTCAAGGAATTGAAGAAAGACTACGATGCTATTTTCGTCGGTGTGGGGGCACACGGTGGTGTGAAACTTGGAGTGGAGGGTGAGGATATTCCCGGAGTGATGGAGGGAATAGGATTTCTCCGGGCTGTAAGTCTGGGGGAAAAGGTAAAGGTTGGCAAGAAGGTGGCGGTGATTGGCGGAGGTAATACTGCTATCGATTGTGCCCGCGCGGCAAAGCGATTAGGAGCGAAGGAAGTGACCATCGTTTATCGTCGGTCACGCGCTGAAATGCCGGCTTCCGAAGAAGAGGTCAAGGCAGCAGAAGAGGAAGGAGTGAAAACCGAGTTCCTGACCACTCCGAACCGCTTCTCTGCAGAGACCAAGAAGCTGGCCGAAATGGAGTGTGTGCGGATGAAGCTTGGGGAACCAGACGCCAGTGGTCGTCCTCGTCCCGTGCCCGTCAAGGGTTCGGAATTTACTATCCCGGTGGACACTGTGATTGCGGCATTGGGGCAGGCTCCGGAGACAGATTTTGCTAAGGAGTTGGGAGTTTCTGTTTCCAGGAGAGGCACGATAGAAATTGATGCCAAGACAGGGGCGACCAGTATTGAAGGAGTATTTGCTGGAGGCGACGTGGTGACCGGGCCCGCTTTCGTGATTGACGCCATTGCGGCGGGGAAGAAGGCAGCTCGCTCCATCCACCAGTACTTGAGTGGACAACCCCTCGAGGGCGAAGAAGCAGGGAAGGAACCAGAGAAGTTGTCCCAGGAAGAGGTAAAGGACATCAAGAAACGCGTTCCTTCGAAAAATAGGGTAGCAATGAGGGAAGAACCCGTTAAGGAGAGGGTGGAGAACTTCAGTGAAGTGGCCCTAGGGTATTCCCTGGAGGAAGCTGCCGAGGAAGCTTCACGCTGTCTGGCTGGACAAATAGAAGGATGCATAGAATGCCACGAGTGTGAACGGCGATGTGAGCCGAAAGCAATAGCGTATACGATGCAGGACAGGAATATCGAACTAAAAGTGGCCGCGATAATCGTGGCTTCGGGCCTGGGCCTGTACGATATCTCGTCACTGACTGAATATGGCTACGGGAAAATAAAGAATGTGATCACCGCCATGGAATTTGAGAGACTGACCGCTGCCTCCGGGCCTACTATGGGAGCGCTTAAGCGTCCTTCGGATGGCAGAATACCTGAGAATATAGCTTTTATCCAGTGCGTCGGCTCTCGCGATTTCAGGAACAAAGCTTATTGCTCCAGCGTCTGTTGTATGCACGCCACCAAGGAGGCGATGCTGGCCTTTGAGCATCATCCGGGGACAAAATCGACCATTTTCTACATGGATATGAGGGCTGTCGGTAAGAGGTTCCAGGAATACATTGCCCGGGCCAAGAAAGATTACAATGTGACCTAT
>Ga0172364_10000688_pt1 | contig 24720 bp, 26 predicted proteins | sample LakKivSesite10cm_FD_114545 | JGI IMG/M metagenome (GOLD analysis project Ga0172364, IMG submission 114545) | Sediment microbial communities from Lake Kivu, Rwanda - Sediment site 10cm | ecosystem: Environmental > Aquatic > Freshwater > Lake > Sediment | place: Rwanda: Western Province, Lake... | reverse complement strand
GATGTAATTGATAATATTGAAAAATCAGGGAATAAAATAATATATTCACTTGCATATAACCCAAATCTTAATCCAATAGAAAATCTATTTAGTCAATTTAAGAACCACATTAAAAATAAAAGTCCAGATAATTATGAAGAATTAAAGAAAACTATAAATAATATTTTTAAAAATAAAATTAAAGATGAACATCTTAAAAATTATTTTAATTACCTATTTATACAAGCTGATGATTTTATAAATAAAAATAGTTAAATAACTGTCCCATTTTTCAGTGAAAAAGGTGTAATGAAAAAATTATTTTTACAAATGATTTTGATAAAATTAATTCGAATAAAATTAATTTATCAATATAAAATTAAATCATCCAATAAATAAAAAATATATAATTCAAATATTATAAATATATAAAAAATGGGTTGTAATTGTGGAGGTAATTTTGTTGATATAAAAGACAAAAAAGATAAAAAAGATAAAAAAGATAAAGGAGTTAAAAAAGATAAAAAAGATAAAGGAGTTAAAAAAAATGAATCAGAAGTCAATAATTTATTTAATAAATTATTTGGTAACAATTAAATGTATAGTTTATTTTAATTAGAATTAGTTAATTCTAATTAAAAATTTCATATAAATATTTAATAACAAATAAAAAAAATATATTAATATAAATTAAATGAAAATCTCAATAAGAATAATTTTAATATTATTATTATTAGTTTTGTTATATATTTTATATAGTCAAGGTGCTGATAAAAAAGAAAATTTTAAAAATTTTAATGATTCAGATTATTTTCATAGATTTAAAGATATTAAAAAAAGTAAAATAGTAAAAAAAACCAAATACGAAGATAAAGATGACTATAATGATCTTGAAATTAAAATTCCTTCAACAGATTCCAAATATACAAATCTAAATAATTACTTAAAAAAATATGAAATAAATTTTATTTATAATTTAGAAAAAATAGATGTGAATATTCCTCTAGTTATAACTTATGACAATCAATCAGTAAGAAATGAAAAAAATGAATCATTTGTTAATTTTTTAAAAGGTTTAAATCATTATAAATATAATTTTATAGTTTGTGGAATAAATACTAAATGGGATGGATGGTATGGTAGATATAAAACATATTTAGAATTATTAGAACATATACCTCCGTCACAATTAATTTTTATAACAGATAGTAGAGATGTACTTGTAAATAATTCTCCTCAAGAATTTATGACAAATTATAATAAATTAACTCAATTATATAATGATGAAACAAAATCAAAAATTGTTTTTGGTACTGAAGTAGGTTGTTGTGTTAATCAAATGTGGCATTATTCACCAGGAGCAGTATTTAAAAATCAAAATGAAGAACAAATTAATTTAATTAGAGAAGAAATAAAAAATAAAATATCATTACAAACAACAAATAAATCAGATAAATTAAAACTTGAAGAAATTGAATTATCCAAATCAGAATATAATTCACATCCTACATATGGTTTAATGAGAACTGGTCAAGTATATCCAAATGGTAAAACATTTCCTTGGGAACATTGGGTTAAGTGGAATAATTTATTTATTGAAAAATTTTTAGAAGCAAATGATAAATATAGATTAGGAATAAAAGACCACCAAAAATATCCAATTATTAAATTAAATTTTGGTTTAATGGTAGGTATTTGTTCAAATGTTTTAAAATTTTTAAAAACAATGGATTTAAAATCAGGTGAAGATGATCAACATTTATCATCAGATTTTTTCTTTATGCGTCCTGAAATGGTAATATTAGATTATACTCAAATATTATTATCAAATACTGGATATAAACATTCATTTAGAAAATGTACTTCTAAAACAATGAATAACACTCATTATAATGTTAATTTTAATGATCATTTAAATGATCATGATGAATATGTAGATTTTAATGTTTATACACGTGAAGATATACCAGAACAAGGTATTATGTATGGATTTGATATTCAAACATTAAAATATTTTTTTACATATGACAATATAATATCATATCCAAGTTTTATACAATCACCTGGTAAAGATTGGAATTGTTATAATGAATTACTTTATAAATTACCATATTGTGATGAAAAAATGTGTTCATATTATTATAATTTAGAGAAAACACAAAAATATAATATTAGAGATATAGTTATTCATGAATATAGAAATCAATTTGGTGATATGAAAATTAAATGGATATTAAATAATTTGTTAAATCCATTATATTGGGCTTTAAATTTATATATTGTTAAAGATATTTATGAAATTATTCAATTGGAAGATATGAAAAAACATAATACATTTATGCTATTAGATTCAGGAAATTTAATGGGACATTATAGATTTGGTTCAAAATTACAAAATCAACATATTATGCCTTGGGATGATGATTTTGACTTGGGTTGGTACAATAAAAATAATTTTTCAAAAGAAACTATTGAAGATTTTTTTAAACAAATAATTAAAAGAGGATATGAAATATTTTTATATTATAAAGAACTTAAAGCACCTTATTCATCTTCTGAAAAAGATCATTATACAATGAGATTAAATTCACAAAATATACTTCAGATACCGGCTCTTTTATTTAAATATGAAATAATTTTATTTAATGTTTCTATTGGAACAAATAAATATAAAGAAATATTGAAACAATTTAATATGAGTATTGAATACGAAGAAAAATATCTTGATGGTACAGTTAAAATTCCATCAGTTGATATATTTATGTATGAGTATAATACTTTATCCCAAGCATATGAATATAATAAATTATTTGGAGCTGGATATACTATTTCTATTCCATTAAAATATGTTGAACCAATAAAAAATACCACTTATAATAATATCCAAGTATTCCAACCATCTGATCCAAAAACTTTTTTAAATATAGTTTATACAGAAAATTATACTGGTAATTATAAAAATTTAGATTTGGTTGTAATAAAAAGACATGTTAGTATGGATGATAAAGAAAATGAAAAAGAAATAGATAATTTTAATAAATTAGAATTAAATATTAATGATAAAGATATATTATTAATAACAAAAATATTTAATAATTTCATAAATAAATATTATGAAATAATAAATTCAAATGAAACTATTAAAAAAATAATCAGTACCAAATAAAATTAAAAATTTACACATACAAACCGTAAGGAGGTTCATATTTGTTAGTTTTTTTAAATTTTTCAATTGAAGAATTTAAATCAGACAAATTAATTATTTTATTTGATAAATTTAATTTAAATGTTCTATAACTTTGTTCATATTTAATATAATTTAATAATTTTTCAATATCACCAGCAAAATTTTCAAATTTTGAATAATTCTTATCAAAAAAATCTAATAATTTTTTATTATTATCAGTTAATTCTGAATCTAATTGATATCCTTTTTCCAAAACTTTAGATTTAAAAATTTCTATCAATTCTTGTTTAGAATATTTGTTTATTTCTATCCAATGAGAAAATCTTCTTTTTAATCCTTTGTTAAAAGAAAAAAAACAATTATTTAAATCCTCTTCATATCCTGCTATAATAAACATAAAATCTGTTTTTCTTTCGGATAAATATTGATTTATCATATCAATTGCTTCTTTGGCAAATGAATCACGTTTTTCATCATTACCTAAAGAATATCCTTCATCTAAAAATATCACACCACCCATAGCACTTTCTAATAAATTTCTTGTTCTTGGAGCAGTTTGACCTAAATATTCCCCAACCAAATTATCACGTTTAATTTCAATAAATTTATCTGTTTTTAAAATACCTAATCTAACAAAAATATCAGCATAAATTTTTGCTATTTGTGTTTTACCAACTCCAGGAGGTCCTGTAATTACCGTATGAAGATATTCATCTAAATGAGAATTTTGAATATAATAAATAATTATTTTAAATATTTCTTTTTTAACTTCATCAAGCCCAATCATCCTATTTAATTTTTCAATCGCTGGAATTAAATTACATAATTTAGCTAATTTTTCATTATGTCTCACATAATGCCATTTATGTTTTAATTCTAAAATATCTTTAATACCTGTTAATTTTTCCAAGTATTCTGTAATTTTTTCTTCTGACCAAGAATTACTATTGGGATAATATTTTTTAATAATATATTTATTATATGGTTTTTTGGATAAAAAATTTTTATTATCAGGCTTGCAACAGTTATTACCATTATTACTATTATTAATATTAAGTTCATTAAATTCCCTTTTATCACCTATTTTCTTTTCTAAATTTTCATTTGTTTTTTTTAACAAATTTATTTGTTCCATCATAATATTGTAATTTGAATGAATAATATTATTCATAGTTATTAGATTTGAATTTAATACTTGATTAGCCCCAATTAAATTATTAATTGTACAAGTATGTGGATTTAATTGTCCAAATGGAGGTAATTGTCCAAATGGAGGTAATAGTCCAGGTGGAGGTGGTAAAAATTGATTATTTAAATTAGAATAGTAGGGAAATTGTGGTATATTTAAATTATTATTATTATTATTATTATTATTATTATTATTATTATTATTTCCACTATTGATTGACATTTTAATTTAAAGATACTTTTGATATTAATGTAATAAATATATGTTTTTTTATCATTAAATTAGGTTTTCAATTTTTTGACTATTATCTATAAATATTGAAATTATTTATATATAAATAATATTATTATTTATATTTAATAATATGAATTATTTACTTGTATTTTTTGAGTTAATTTTGTTAATTAACGTTACATTTGGTTTTGTTTATCAAAATTCAACTTTTGAAACTTTTATTACACATTTTAATATAGAACTAAATCCTTTAGAATATGAATTTAGAAAAAATATATTTACCCAAGAACAAAATAGAATTATTAAACATAATAATCAAATGACGAGTTGGAATGAAAATCTTAATTCTATGTCAATTTTAACACCCAAAGAAAAAAAACAATATTTTGGATATGCAAAAGCAATCAATAAAGTATCAAAATTATCTTATTTACCTAATTTAGCTAAATTAGAATTGAACAAAAATATTGATTTATTGTCATTACCAAAACAAGTTGATTGGAGAACAAAAGGTGTTGTTTCTGCTGTAAAATCACAAGGAGGATGTGGAAGTTGTTGGGCTTTTGCGTCAACAGCTGTAATTGAATCACACGTTGCAATAAACACATCTAAATTATTTGATTTATCTCCCCAACAAATTGCAACTTGTACACCTAATCCATTTGAGTGTGGAGGTGCTGGTAATTGTCAAGGAGCTACTTCAGAATTAGCATTTGATTATGTGGCTAGTTCATCTGGATTATTTGATGAATTTCAACTTCCATATACTGAATATTATGGTGTGGAATCAAAATGTGTTATACCAAATACAACTCCAAAAGCAAAAATTTCAGGATATGTTAAATTGGAAGAAAATAATTATAATGAATTAATGTATGCGGTTGCTACATTTGGACCAATAGCGGTATCAGTTGATGCTAGTAATTGGCACGCTTATTCTTCAGGAATTTTTAATGGTTGTAACCAATCAAGTCCTGATATTAACCATGCGGTTGTACTTGTAGGATATGGAACAGATGGGCTATCTGGATTAGATTATTGGTTGGTTAGAAATTCATGGTCTGCATCTTGGGGAGAATCTGGCTATATTAGATTATTAAGAAAATATCCAAATAATCCCGATGAATTATGTGGACTTGACATAACGCCTCAAGATGGAACTGCTTGTGCTGGTGAAACAAATCCTGTTAAAGTATGTGGAACTTGTGGAATTTTATATGATTCGTCATATCCAATTGGTGCTACTACCATATAATAAAAAAATTGAAATATATATTTTTTGATAATTAATTAATTATACTAACTAAAAGTATTTGAAAAAATGAATAAATTTATTATTATTGTTCTAATAATAAATTTTATATTATTAAACGTAAAAGCTAATTTTACACAATTTGATTATCATATATCACATAATTTTACCGATATTATGGGTAATACAAATTTAAATATTGATAATGATGAAATTTTTAATCAGAAACAATACAATATTATACCCATAGTTATTTTTTTATATTATATGAATGCGTTTTAATAAAAAATGAAATATTTATTTAAAAATAAATAACTATATACTATTATTTAAATAAATATGATAAAACACAACAATCTTATAAATTATAAAGGATGTTATAGTATTCAAATAGATAAAAATATTATATCAGAATACACCAATATAACAAATACAATACCAAGTGGATACATAGAATATAAAAATAAACGTGATGGAATTAATAATTATCATATTACAATAATAACATCACAAGAAGCAAAACAAATTAATAAAGAAGAATTAGATAAAATACTCCAAAATCAAATCCCAATTAAAGTTGATGTGTTGGGTTTAGGGACTAATAATGATTGCTATTATTTGGTTTGTGTTAGTTCTCAGTTAGATAACATAAGAAAAAAACTAAATTTAAAATCAAAAGATTTTCATATCACATTAGGTTTTGCTCAATCAGACCAACATAATATATCCAAATCAATTATCACATTAACCAACCCAGTAAATAATTATATTGACAAAGTAATCGATAATTTAAGTTTAGATATTGAAAAAAATATTAAATTATTAAAAGAATTAGAATTAAAAAATCCCAATAATTTACTTATAATTAAAAATTTAATTAATGAATATTCAAAAAATTCAAATTATCAAGTAGCTTTTGAATATTCAAAATTAATGATAGAATTATTTACCAATAATATCATAGGATATTATACATTGGTAAAACTAATGGAAAAAACTGAATCGTATGATGTTGTTTTGATAAGAAATATTTATTCAAAATTAACGGATATTAATATTGAAACTGAACAAAAAAAAATTACATTTGAAACAATTAAAAAAATAAATGAGATTATCATTAAATTTAATTTTTTAGAAATTATTAATGATGAACTAAATCAAATAAACACATTTAAAATTATTAACTATGACACAATTAATGAAAAAATATCTCATATAAATTTTAATTTTAAAATAAATTGTGACTTTAACCAAACAAATATTATTAGTTTGTTAACAAACGTTATAAAAAATTTAGAAAAAAATAATAACTTAACATATTTGAATTATTTTGATATGTTTTTGTTAGAACTTAATAATCAAATAATATTAAGCCATGAAAATCCAAATAAAAATATATGGATTTTTTCAAAATTATCAGCAGAACAAGATACTTTGTATCAAATAGAATTACCAATAAATTTTAGCATAGTTGGAATAAATTTATTTGGAAGTGGAATGATTTCACCTAGACATATAGTTGGATTAAATAATTTAGGTATTAATACTATTATAAATTTGATTGGGGAAGAAAAGCCTTCAGATGAAACAATTATCAAATGTAAAAAACTCAATATAAATTTAATTCATATTGGATTTAAAGATAGAACAGCTTGTTCATTTGAAACATATTTACAAATTCAAGAAATTATTTCAAAAAATAATACTGGGCAAAACAAATGCATAATTCATTGTAAGGGAGGAATAGGAAGAACAAATATGATTTTGGCAGGTTTTTTAATGTATCAAAATAATTTAACTCCAGCTGAATCTATTGGATTATTAAAAAAATCACGTAAAGTTATAATGGTTCCAGAACAAATTATGTTATTAAAAAAATATTATGGTTATGTAACAAATTTAAAAATGAATATAAGCTCACCATTATCAAATTCATCTATATTATCAAATATCCAATTACCCCCAATTTTAAATGGGTTAGTAATTATGGTTGGGTTACCTTGTTCAGGTAAATCTACTTTATCAATGGAAATATATTCAAAATATTCATCTACAAAGAATATAACACATTTAAATCAAGATGAAATAGGCAAAAATGCTTGTGAAGAATTATTGAGTTCAAATGCGAAAATTTCTGATTTGATTATTATTGATAGATGTAATCCCATATCTACCGATAGAATTCATTGGGTTAATATTTATAGAGGATTAACTAATAAAAAAATTACGATACTATTTTTGAATTTGGGATTAGAAACTTCACTTGAAAGATTAAAAACTCGTCAAAATCACTTAACTTTGGGTAAAACAGGTGGAAAAATTATTGAGGATATGGATAAAAAAATAATTATTCCATCCAAATCAGAAGGATGGGATGAATTGATTCAAATAAATACTATTTCAGAATTAGAACAATTTAAAGAAAAAATTGGATTGGGATTGGTAACAAATCCCAATCCAAATCCAAAAACCCCAATTAATTTGGACAAAATTATTAAATTTCCAAGAACAAAACATATTATGAATTTGGGTGCGATGACTCGAGATGATTTATTAATGGATAAAACAGATATTGATACAATATTATCAGGTGAGATAGTAGTGGAAGAAAAAATTGATGGAGCAAATTTGGGATTTAGATTAAATCCCGAAACAAATAGTATTATTGCTCAAAATAGGTCTCATTATGTAAGTTCAATATCACATCCCCAATTTAAAAAATTAGACCAATGGATTGAATCAAATAGGATTGGATTACAAAGTATTTTATCTCAAGGAAATTATATTATTTATGGAGAATGGTTATATTCTAAACATTCCATCAATTACACCAAGTTACCAGATTATTTTATAATGTTTGATTTATATGATGTTGATACAAACACATTTTTTTCAAGATCTTATGTAGAAAAGATAATTAAAGGTACTGGGATAACTTTAGTACCACTTATTTTTAAAGGTAAAATTACTTTGGACAAATTAAAAATATTAGCCCAACAAACAAAATCACAGTATTATGATGGTATTGTAGAAGGGGTATATATAAGATCATTTGGTCCGGGACCAAACTCAACTAAATTACAATTCAGATGTAAAATTGTAAGGTCAGATTTTATTTCAGGAGATGAACATTGGACCAAAGGTAAACAAACATTAAATATTGTGTCTAAAAATTTTTAAATTTTGAAATTTATATAAGATATTATCTAGTTTAATAAATTATCTTAAATAATATGTATGTTTATGTTGAATGGAAAATTGATTTAGAAAATCCAAATAAAGTAAATATATTAAGAATAACTGAGGAAAAAGATCCAACACTAAAATATGTTATTTCTGGGTCTAAATTTATTTTAGGTAATGTATATGTGGATAATAATAATTTTAACCAAGACCAAATATTTTTTACTCGTGTAATAATTGGAAATATGAAAGAAAATTTCATTAATTTGACAGTTTTGGAAGAAATTCAAAATAATGATAAAAAAATTACAATAAGTATTTTTGGAAACAAAAATATTCAAACGAGTTCAATAAAAGAAATTCACAAAAGTAGAATATTTATAAATTATGGAATAAATAATAATGAAAATGAAAATAATATTGACAAAGAATTAAATAAATTTGTAAAAGAAATAAGAAAAAATAATATTCAAACAAAATATGATAAATATGGTAATCCATATACAATATATTTGAATCAGGTAAATATAAATTAAATATTTTTATGTATTTTCATATAATGAATATAAAAAAATATATAATTAAAATATAATACTAATGATTAATCTTTTAACAAGTTGTTCAAAAGATACACTCGATATAAATAAAAATGTTAAAATTGGCAATAAAAATCAAAAAAAAAAATTAAATGTTAATGGTAAAATTAATACAGATTGTATAAATGTTAAAAATATAGGAAAAATTAATACCATAACGTCTTCAAATATTAATGTAGATAATCTACAAATATATAATATACCACCTTTATCTGTTTTATTTAATAATCAAGATGGTAAAATAGAAGGTTCTTCAAATATGATATTTATTTCAAATGGATTAAATGGAACAAATGGAACAAATGAATCAAGTGAATTAATTGTTAATGGTAAATTAAATATATCTGGTCCAATTGATTCAAATTATTTATCTTTACAATATTTGTCAGATGTTCCTTTCAACATATCTAGTAAAGCTATTTTGTGGATAGATGCTGATGGAAATTTAAATAAATTAGATGAAAACGGTAATAATGAAGTTATTGGGTCTGGTTCTGGTTCAGTATTACCTTCTGGTATAGAATATTCTAATTATTTATTTTGGAATGGAAATGAATGGGTTGTTGGTAATACTAATGTTAATATAGGTTCAAATGCTGGAAAAATATCACAAGGTTTAAATTCTATAGCAATTGGTTCAGAATCAGGTTTACAAAATCAACAAAATTTTGCTATTGCTATTGGCTATAGTGCTGGTAATACTACACAAAGTGAATCTGCAATTGGAATTGGTTCAAATGCTGGATATGAAAATCAACAACCTAATGCGATTGCTATAGGTTCAAATTCAGGTTATAAATTTCAACAAAATAATACAATAGCAATAGGTTATTTTGCCGGTTATTTAGAACAAAAAGATAATTCTATAGCAATAGGTTATCAAGCAGGTAATGATAAACAAAATTTAAATGCTGTTGCTATAGGTAATGCATCAGGTTACACTAATCAAGGACCAAATTCTATAGCAATAGGTATAAATTCTGGTGGAGAATCACAAGGTATATCATCTATATCAATCGGTACTGATGCTGGAAAAAAATTACAAGGCAATGATACAATAGCTATTGGTACTACTTCAGGAAATGATACTCAAGGTAATAATGCTATTTCAATTGGTAAAACGACTGGACAAATTTACCAAGGTATAAGTGCAATAGCTATAGGTAATTCTGCTGGTTATGACACTCAATCAGAATATTCTATTTCTATAGGGGAATCTGCAGGTCAATTTACACAATCAAGTAATTCAATAGCTATAGGTAAATTAGCAGGAAATACAAGACAAGGTTTAGAATCAATAGCAATAGGTTTATCAGCAGGAAATATAACACAAGGCAATAGTTCAGTTGCAATAGGTAGTTCAGCAGGGAATGAAAATCAAGGAATAGGTTCAGTGGCACTTGGTTTGGCATCTGGTGAAAAAAATCAAAAAAATTATTCTGTAGCTATTGGATTTATTACAGGACAAACTGTTCAAGGTCAATATTCTGTTGCAATTGGTTATCAAGCAGCAAATTTAAATCAAAATGATAATTGTATAGCTATTGGAAGTATTGCTGGTTATGATTCACAAGGTCCAAATTCAATAGCTATTGGTAATTATGCAGGTGCTGATAATCAAGGTGAAAATTCAATAGCTATTGGTAATTGTGCAGGTAAAACAAATTTGTCTGCTAATTCCATTGTGTTAAATGCAGATTCTAATGAATTAAATCCATTAACTAATGGATTATTTATTAACCCAATAAATGAAGACATATCTGGTTCAATTCCTTTTTTATTAGGATATAATAATATTTCAAAAGAAATAACATATAATGTTAATAAAACTTTTGTTATACCACATCCTAAATCTGAATCAAAATATTTAGTTCATGCATGTTTGGAAGGTCCAGAAGCAGGAGTTTATTATAGAGGTAAAGCTACAATTATTAATAATTATAGTATTGAAATTGTTTTACCAAATTATGTAGATTCATTTGCATATAATTTTACTGTTCATATTACGGCTATTTTTGATGGAGAAATTAAAACATTTGCCACATCAGAAGTTGCAAATGGTAAATTTATAGTATATGGACCAAACGGTTCATTTAATTGGGTAACATATGGTCAAAGAGGTAAAATTGAGGTAGAGCCAAATATTTCAGATGTTCAAGTTAATGGTAATGGACCTTATAGATGGATTGAATAAAAAAAATAATTTTAATAATATAATTATTACAGTTAAATAATTTATATAAAAATTGAAAATGATATATAATATTTTCATTTTATATGCTATTTTTTTGATGAAAACAAATATTACAAATTCTAATTTAATTAAATTAGAAATAAATAAAAGTGTTTCAATAAACACTAAACCAAAATCAAATAAAAAAATATTTCAAAATTATGTGTCTGTACCATTTGTTGTAACATTATTATGTATAACATCGTGGGTTTTTGGATATGGTAATTTAGATTTGATAAGATATTGGTATGGATTTTCATTAACTTGTTTATTAGGAATAAGAGCATGTGAATTTATTGAAATTAAATATTACCATTTTTTAACCGAAATGTGTTATTATATAAATGTGATTTCAATATTTGTTGTTTTATTTGATTATGATGTTAGAATTATTTATCCTTTTACACACGGACCGTTATTATTATATTGTATAATGTTTGGAGATGCACCTATTCCAGATCGTCTAACAAGAGTTTTGACATATGTTATACATAGTTATTCTGCACTAGTTTCAAGAAAAATATATTGGACAAAAAATTATGATAATCCACCAATAAATAATTTTAATTCTTTTATGGGAGAATTGAAAATGAGTACAAAAATTTATTTGATATGGTTTATAACTTATTCAATATATTTAATTTGGTATAATGGTGAATCTGATACTATGATTAAATATATTTTTAAATTTGAAAAAAATACGAAACCAGATTTAAAGTTAAAATTATTGTGGTTGGGAATACATTTTATTGTCATTTTATTAGGATGTTGTTTTGGAATTATATCCAAGTATAATTATTGGTTTAATCTTTTTATTATACTTGTTCTTTTTGCATTTAGCATATATAATACTGGAAAATTTTATTACAGACAATTACAAAAAAATAATTGATTTTTTTTTATTTAAATTTATAATTATATAATTAATTATATTTATGAATACAATAGAAAACAATACCACTCAAGAACCTAACACTCAAGAATCTACTCCTCAAGAACCAAGTACTCAAGAACCAAGTACTCAAGAACCTACTCCTCAAGAATCTACCACTCAAGAATCTACCACTCAAGAATCTACTCATCAAGAACCAAGTACTCAAGAACTTAATTCTACTCCTACACCTCAAGAACCTACTTCCACACCTCAAGTTCCAGTTTCTCAAGAACAAACACAAGAATTAAAAGACAAATTAGATGATATTAAAGAACCATTAATTACAAAGCCAAAAACTAAATCTGAATATATTGAAATTATTGAATTGATTAAATTGATATTATTAACCAATGAAAAATTTAATGAAGAAATGACTAAAGCAAAAATATCAATTCAACCTACCCAATCATCCCAAATAAAAAATATTCTTAATTATTTAATACAAGAAACTAATGAACCAACACCTTTGGATTATATTGTTAGTGAATCTCTAGTTATTTTATCAGATAATAAAATAGAATTATATGAAATTCCCAAATTAGTAAATGTGATTCATGAATCACTAAAAAATATTAAGGTTATCAAAATATCCACAAGTGACGTTGGTATTTTAATTAAATTAATATTATTTGTATTAATTGAAACTAAAACAATTAAAATTGAATCAAAAGAGTATGAATTAATTTCAAAAGTGATTGATTCCTCAATGATTTTATTAAATAAATCTGTTGAAATCAAAGTTACTAAAATGAATAAATGCGTGTGTTTTTAAATTTGTAAATTAATAATATTTACATATAAAAATTGAATTTGTTAACTAATAATCATTATTTAATTAATGATTATTCAATAAAATTTTGTTAATAAGATGGATGAAATAAAAAATAAAAATACAATTTTAGATGAATTAAATGAATCTTTAGGCTATAAATCAAATCCATCAGTTGAATATTTAATAACAAAACCATATGGATTGGTTAAATTACCATTTGGTCTTGGTTCAATAAATTATAATTGGTTTGGACATTCAGCTTTAAGGTATACAACACCTGAAGGTAAAGATATTGTGGTAAATGTGGAAGCAAAAGAAAAAGGAAAAAATTTTATACAAATTTATGATGCGAATGAATATTTATTTGGAACTAAAAGCGCTCAAAAAGGTATATATCAAAGAGATATTGTAGGATTAAGAATTGAAAATGTTTCTCAACTTGATATTAAATTAATGCACAATTATATAATGGATTTAAAATCTAATAATAATAATTCGCAAGATAAAGTAAGATTTAATATAATTTTAGGTCCAGTACTAAATTTATTTGGTAATTTTATAAATAATTTTCCAGAATATGGTAATTGTGCCAGATGGACTAGTTCTATGTTATTTAAGGCAGGTTTAACTACTAATTATTTTGTATGGCCAAAAACTCTATTTATAAATATGTTTGAAAATTATTCAAAAACAAACATAAAAGAATTGACCAATATGAATGTGATATATTATGAACGTGCTGAAAATGTATCAAAGCCTTTTTATGGAGTTAAAGATAGACCTGTATGGTTTGAAAATTCAGTTGCACCATTTCAATCAGTACGAAACTATTTTTATGGTAATCTAAAACATTTTTCAAAAGCAATAGTAAAAATAGATCCAAAATTAAATATTGCCAAAATAGAAATTAAACCAGAAGAACAAGTTTCAAAACCAAATAAATTAAGAAATATATTTAATTCAAAAATATTTATTTGTTCTTCTGTAATCGCTAGTATAATTGTTTATAAAAAAGGATTTAAAATGATACAATATCATCTTAAAAAATATAAAAAATAAATTTATATTTTAATACCAACATAATACCCAAGTCATTTTTATATGAAAATATTTTTTGTAGCATTATAGTTTTGTATAATTTGATTGGATGTTAATACAGCTGTGTAACCTAATACATAACCAATACTACCACCATATGAATATGATGGATAATCTGATTCATTTCCAATTAATATAGCTGTATTAGCTACAGAGTTACCTGAATTACAAGTTCCAGAAATAACTTTTATTCCATTAACATATAAAACAACAGAACCAGTTGACTTTTGTCTTGTTACAGAAACAAATGTCCAAATTCCAGTATTTACTTTAGTTGTGGAAGAAATTGTTTTGTCGCTGGAACCACCATCCCCATAAGAAATATATCCTAAATTATTTATTCCAAATCCAAAATCATTTGATAAACCACCTCGTTCAGCCGAAATAATACACATTAAAGTAAAGTGACTACTACTATATCCAATTCCAGTAGTTTTTATCCAAACACAATATGTAAAATCATCACCAATACTAGGTGGATTTGATGTGAGAGTAATTTTATTACCAACAGGCGTTGTTGAACCAATATAATAAGATATAAAATTAAAACATTTAGGTGTTATTGAATTAAATGTTGGAAGAGGATTAGAACCTGATGTTCCTAATGTACCGTTATATGTACTATAACCAGAAGCTAAATTAAACCAGGTTGTTCCTGAACCAGGATAACTTGCAGAATTATTAGCATCAAAATAAAGAACAAGATTTGTTGTAATAATAATACTATTTGAATTAAATATTTGGGCTAAATCATATCTAATCCCATTAATTTCACAATAAAAATTAGTTGGATTAGAAGTTCCAGAATATGTTGAATTTATTGTAAATATTTGAGTCAAATCATAAGTATTTGAATTATATGTTATTTTATAACCAGAATAAATTAGAGGATTCGAAATAATTGTGGAATTTAATTGAAATATATTTATTAAATCTGTAGGTGTTGGGTAATATGAATTTATTACAATATAATTTGTATAAGTTGGTAATGACATCATATAATGTATCAATAAAATAAATTTTCAAACAAAGACATTAAAAAACATATTAAAATTATATTTAGTTATAAGGAGATGAATCTAAATACATCAAATGTTCTGTTAAGTTTAGGTTTTTTTCTTCAAGATAAGTTATTTTATTATTTAACAAATTAATTTTATTTTTATACAATAAATAAGTAAAAATACTTCCAAATAATATACCTGAAATAAAGTAAAAAAAATTATTTGACAAATTATTCATATCTATATCTAAATTATTTATATATAAAAATTTTATATTGTTATTTAAGATTACACCATACTTTTATATTAGACATATTTTCATTTTGAAAAAATTTTCAACTAATTCTTTTTTATATTTTTGAGAAAAATGTGTTAGAATCCATTGGATTTGAGAATTTGATTGAACTAATGGTTTTAAATTTGACCAAGCCATATGTTTTTTTTCTTTAGCATGTGGTAAATCTTCGTCTAGAATAAATGAACATTCAATAATTATATTAGGATATTTTAAAATTTCCTTTATTTGATAAAAATATTTCTTCTGTTGTATCACCAGAGAAAAAAAATTCTGGATTTATTACTTTTTCGGTAATTTCAATACCAGAAAATTTTAACTCCTTTATTTGTTCAGGTTTTAATCCAGTATATTCAGCTTTTAATTTATTTTTAATAATATAAATACCATAACCTACACAAGGAACTGAATGAACACAAGAAAAAAATTCCAATAAATGTGGTTGTTTTCCTAAAATAATTTCAATTTCAGGAGTATTTTCATCCACACCTATAATTTCATAATTTTTTAAATTTTGTATTTCTAAATCAAAATTATCTTGTTCTGGATTGGGACTAGCAAGAGCAAACATACTTGAAATATAATTTTCAATTTGTTTAGTAATTTGGATTGGGCAAAAAATTTATATTGGGGGAGAATTTGGATTTTTAACATAAAGATGAAATGGTAAATTGGCTATATGGTCTCCATGTCCATGTGTTATTAAAATATATTTAGGTTGAAATGGAGCTGATATACCAGCATCTAACATTAAATCAGGTTGAACAAAAAAGTTTGTTCTTAATCCAGCAATTGAATAACCCTGAATTGTTTTGGTAGTACTAGCTAATTGGTATGAAGCAATTTCTGTCCAAGGTTTCCATAATTGAATATAATCACTCATTATAAAATTATTAAATATCCTTAAATACCAAGTCTTTATTAAATAAAATCAATTTTTATTTATAACTAAAAAAATAAAAATCTATACAGTATATCTAAATTCAATTGATAAATTATCATTTTCAAATTTATTATATAATATTAGTTCATCTAAAATCCAATGAAATAAAGCACTACCAGCAGCATATTCTTTACCAAAAGAATTTAATTCAATCAAATATGGTTTTAAATCTACAATAGCAAAATCAAATGTATATGAGCTAATCCAATTAATACTATTTATCATTGTGGAATAAAAATAATTAACAATTATATCTAATTTTTTTTTTAGTTCCAATTCAAAATTCGAATTATTTTTATCTTCGCTAAATAATCTCGAATATAAATTTTGTTGTGATATAGCAGTAATTTTATTTTCAAAAACAAAAACTCTAAATTCATCTTTTGGTTTAATTTCAATCCAATCTATTAAATATATAATCAATTCAGTAGTATCCAAATATATTGGAGTATGTCCACTAATACAACTGGTAATTGATTCTAATATTTGTTTGAATGAATAATAAGGTCCTTCCTTATGTTGACCATATTTTAAACTTACATTATTAACCCTAACAAAATATCCCTTATCACTAAATATTTTTGGATATAATTTATCTAATTCAGATGATATTGCATCAATTTCATCCCGATATAATTCTGTAAATTTACCTGTTTGACATCCTATTTCATATGCTTTTTTTAACCATCCTATCCAAGTTGGATTTATAATTTTTATTTCAATATAATTTGGTCTAAACAAACTAATCCATTTGGAAGTATTGGTATGAGATAAAATTTTATCATAATCTAGAGGTCTCTCATCTCCAACCCAATGATTATTTGAATTAAATTTAGATTTATCATATTGAACTATATCATCTAATTTAATTGGATTAATTATATAATTATATTTATTCATGAAATTATTAAATGTTTATAATAATTTATATGTATAATTATTAAATAAAATCAATTTTTTATTGTTCATCATTAAACCATTTTAATGAATTTTCTATAATTTCTTCTTTTAAATACCATCCTAAACTCCCATGACCATAATGATTTTTAATTTCATGATATATTACTGTTAAATTTTGATTAGTATTTGTTATTATGGGAAAACAGTCGTTAAAATTAGGTATGTATAAATCACAAGTTGTACCATAAAATTCATAAAATCTTTTTCCGATATTTACAGGTTCATTTATCATTTTTTTTAAATTGTCATTAACATTTGATTTTGTGGAAAGTTCACAAATAATGTCTTTATCTAAAAATAATTTTAAGGGAATTTTAAATTTATCAATAAGAATAGAACCACCATATGCCCCAGCGACGCAAGTTAATTTAATTTTAATATCTAAATTTCTTAATCTTGTTTCTATCCAACTTCCTATTCTACATCCATTAGAAAACGCAATTATATGAATTGGTTTAGAAGGATACATACTAATATAATCTAATATTAATGAATATAAGGGTTTAGCAGCTTTTTTAAGAGAACAGTTACCATTATTTAAAATAACAGGTAATATTAATTCAATTTTAGAATTTAAATTAAAAATTTTTTTTGAAATATCAAAACCAAAAGTTTTGTGAGAACAAAATAATCCACATATTACAACAATTAAACCAATATTATCAGATTTCCAATTTTTTTTTTTATATTTATTATTAGTATCTAAATAAACCAAGTTTTCATTAGAACTAATTAAATGAGGAAAAATATAATAATAATGTTTATTAGTATTATATAATGTTAACAATGTATCAATTATTCTTTGTGTTTTCTTTTTTTTTTTATTTTCTTGTTCAAAATTAATTATTAAATACTTATTTTCCATAATATATAAATTTTTATTATATATATTTATTTTATAAAAATAATTGTATTTTTGTTAAAATATTATTGAAATATCATAAATATATTATTATTTAATATATAAAATAATATTATAATCATTTACTATTCTTTTTAATATTTATATATGCGTTTAAAAAAAAATAATATAAGTGCTTTTTTTTTTACAACCAAAAAATATATAATTTATTTTATTATTATATATAATATGAAATTTTCTGGCAAATTCAAAGGATGCGTTAGAGAAACCATTGTTTGTTCTAAAGGTGTCTCTGAAAGTGAATACAAAGCTGCATTAAAAATTAAAAATGTTAACTGCTCACAAAAAACTGCTTATTTAATTGATGTTAAAGATCAAACTGGTGAATACCAAAACTTAGCCTATATGGAAGATTCTGAAAAACCTGTTTTAAGATCTCCAACTGATGGTGCTAATGGTTTAACTAGTACTTATTTTGAAGGAAAATATTTAATTCATCAACTTAGTTACCTTAAAACTAATTTAAAAGGAGATAAAGAATGGGTTGTTAAATATTATAAATTAAAACAATGTTAAATTATTCCTTCTAGTTATATTTTTTCATTCTAATTATTTTGTTAAAAGTTGAATAAAATAATTAATAATTAATAATTAATAATTAAGTAAATACATAATATATTATTATAATAAATAAAATTATTATGATAAAAAATTCAATAAAATTATTTAGTAATTTTACGTATATGGATTATGTTGTTATGCATTATTTAAATAATAATATAAATTTATTTGATGATAATCAATTTATTAAAGAAATATTTAGGTCATATTGTATAAATTCAAATAATAATATGGTTATGTACTTGTGTGAAAATAATAGTATATTAAATAATGGCTTATTTAATTCTACCTATTATATTGATACATTAACATTAATGTGTAAAAAATCTACTTGTTCAATTGTCAAATGGTATTATGAAAAATTTTTTCAATCAATTGATTTATCAAATATCACATTTATATTTGAAAGTATTCATAATCAAGACACTGATGTTTTTAAATATATTTTATCAATATCTAAAAATTTTTATTCGCAAAATCAATATGAAAGAATATTTTTATATTGCATAAAAAATTTTTACATTAAATTTGTCAAATTAATATATAATGAATTTCCAAATATAAATTTAATGATTATAAATGGAATTAGTTTACATAATTCTTTAGATATTTATACACCATTACATATTTTAAATTGGCTTAAAGAAATAGCATATGAAAAAAGTTTTGAAATAAATGTTAATATAGATAATACAATTAATATAAATAGGATAATAAATATTTATCGGATTGATAAAAAATTAATAGATGAACTTAAAAGGCTTAATATAAATTTAGTTTCTGAAGAATGTGTTGTTTGTTTTGAAAATCAAACAAATGTAATAACAAATTGTGGACACAAATTTTGTATCGGATGTATAAAGAGTTGGTGTAAAAAAAATTATTCTTGTCCAATATGTAGAAATTCTGATAATAAAATTAAATTTTATTGGCTAATTGATAATTAAAATTATTCGCAAATTAAATTTCCCATATTATTCACATTAATACTGTCACAATCATTATTATCTTTTATACATTTTTTTAAATCTAATTGTGTTGAAACAAAGGTATTGTCAGAAATATCTGCTATACATAAAGCATTTAATGTATTATCTTTAAATTCTATATTATTACATTTGGTTTCAAAAGGTCCTGTTGGTTTATTATTACACAATACAAATTTTTCTTTATATATTAATCCACCAATATAAATTAGTATTAATAATATCAATAATATTATTATCAAAATCATTTTATAATAATATTGATAAATATAATATTTATAAAATATATTTTAAATAAATTCTTGTTCAATTTCGTGTGTTGAATCAAATGGAAAAATTTTTATAAAATATTTTTTAAATAAATAATCAGGTTCTTTATAATTAATGTATGCGGAAAATTTTTTATCAAAAACACTATACCATCCTGTATTCATATAGGAAGGATTTAATTTTTTTAATCCATCTATTCTTTTAACATTAAAATATGTATCAAAATATTTTTTTATAAATGTTAATTTATTGGGATTAGAAACAAATAATTTTGTAAAGCTAGTTGAACCCAAACAAGCACCATCATATATATCCCAAGTTATATTATAATAATCAACAGAATGTGATTTTATTAATTTAACATTATGAAATTTTTCATTTAAATTTGAATTTCCAAAATCAGTTATTTTTGGCATAAACATTTCAACAGGAACATCAAATATCATTGATTTATAATGATATCTATAATATCTATTTGATTTTGGTTTCTTTATACCTAGAATATTTCTCATAAATAAATCACGATGAAAAAACCAAGGATATATTTGTTTTGTTTTTAATAGGGTATAAAATATTTGAAAAAAAAATATGTCTAAATAATATTTAATTTTAGTTGTATTTAACCTTGATATTTCTTCTATAAATTGAGTACAAGAATAATTACAGTATTCCATTGAAAGAACAAAATATTCTTTATCTAATGATTTAATTGGATGTTTTTTATATAATTCTACACATAATTTACTTTTATCTTTTTCTAACATAAAATCAATAAATCCAGGACAAGCCCCAAAAACTTTATTTATATTGGAACAAATATTATATCCATAAAATTTTACGTAATGAGGTGATATACCTTTATCAACAATATACTTTGATATATTTTTACCGATATTTATTTCATTAATAGTTTTTTTCTTTTCTGCTTCAATAGCTTTTTTATAGTCTGAACTTAATTTATTATAATAGAATGGAAAAAATTTATAAGCACGTTTGTCTTGTGTTACTACAATTATTGTATTGGAACCACCTGAACCAAAATATATTTTATCATCTGATTTTATAGAACATTTACCAATTGGTTTTAAATCAGTCATTATTAAATACAATAAATATTATATTTTTATTGAAAATAAAAATAACATATATTAATCTATTTTGGTTCGTAATAACTTTTATAATTTTTATGATATATTTTTTTGTTATTTTTCAAATTGTATTTTTTTTATATTTTTAGGAAATTTTATATTTTCAATTTCTAAAAAAAAATTATGTGATAAATTTATATATGTCAAATTTTGTGGTAAATTATTAAGATTAATAATCATATTATTTATACAAATCAAATCAATTAAACTATTTGGTAAATTATTAAGTGAAACTATTTTATTGTATGAACAATTTAAATGAATTATAGTTTCAGGTAAATAATCTAAATTTGATAACAAATTAGTTGAACAATCTAAATTGGATAATCCTATAGGAAGATTATTTAATATTTTAATTTGATTATTTGAACAATTTAGTACTTTTAATTTTGCAGGTAATTTATCAAGTAATTTGATTTGATTAAATGAACAATCTAAATTTGTTAATTCACTAGGTAATTTAGAAAAAGATTTTATTAAATTTAATTTACAATTCAATACATTAACATTATCATTTAAACCAGAAATTTTTTTTATCTGATTAACTTGACAATCAATTGTAATTATATTTTTAAATTTTTTCAAATTTAAAATTCCTTCTAATTCATTATCTGATATATTTATTTCTGTAGTATCATTATTTATTTCTTCTAATAAATCTTTTGTTTTGTCTTCCATTTACTTTTACTTTTATATATTGATAAATTTTTATAATCAATTAATTATAAAAATAATTATGTTAACTTGAAAATCTATAGAAATTTAATATTATCTAATTGATTTTTCTAATAAATCTTTAAAATATTCTAAAAATACTTTTTGAATTGTTTGGATATGTTTATCCAATTCATACCAATTTAAACACATTTTATTTACTATTCTTTTTAAAACTTTATACACTAACTTTTTTGTTATAACGTTTTTTTCTAAATATTCTACTCTTAATTCAATTTCCTTATCAGTTTCAGATGCTAAATTATTAACATTATATTCTCCAATCGATTTAATTAATTGTGGTTTGGAATCAACAATTTTTACAAATGCTAATATGGGAAATAATTTCGTATATAACCATTCATCAACTAATTTATAGTACACAAATTTAGAAATTGTTTTTTGAACTTGCTTAGATGTATTTAAATTTTGATTAAATTTATTTATTTGACTAATTTGATTATTAACCCAATTTAATTTATTTAATTGGTTTAGCTGGTCTAGTGTATTTAATGAATTTAATTTGATATTTGGTTGGGTAGATAATGGATTTAAAATATTTAATTGGGATTGGGTTTGAGTTGGAACCAATGGATTATAATTATTAATAATAGGTATTTGTATTCCAGTAATTTGATTTTGTTTTACCTCAATCGCATATAGATTTTCAAATATTTTAACCGTATATAAAAATTGTCCTGAATTTAACAAATTAGGTAATTCAAGCGAATAAACCAAACCTCTTAAATTATTTACAAAAAGTGTTTTTATTTCATTTACACCCATATCTCCACGTGGATATCTATTAGTGGTTATATTTCCATTTAAATAAACTGGTTCTCCAATATTAAATAACATTATAATATATTTAGGTATATAATAAATTATTATAAAAATATTTTTTAATTATAAATAGTTTATAATCTAATTTTTTTATTCATTAAATATTTGTGATTACCTGATTTGAGTAAAAATTTGGTATTTTTTGGAATATTTTTAAATGTATCTAAACATTGTGATCCATAATAATCTAATTCATCCTTAATAACAATAAATTTAATGCTAGATGGAATATTATTATTATTTAATAAAAGTTTTGAATCCAACTCAAGATAAATTATTGATCCTGGTAAATAATCCAAAGTCTGATTAAATTTCATACCTAAACTAAGAATTTTTACCGGAGGTAAATTATTTATCTGTTGATTAAAATTAACACCAAATATCAATTTAATTAATTTGGGAGGTAAATTATCAACAGACTGATTAAAACCATTACCAAATATTAATTCTTTTAATTTTAAAGGAAGATTTAATACCAATTGATTAAACATATCATTAAAAATTATTGATTTAATATGTGGGGGGAATAAATCAACTGAACCATTAAATCTATTTACGTGAGTTGGTTTCAAATAAGATGGATAATATTTTTTTTAATAATATTTGGGTCATAAAAATCATGATAATCAACAAATTCAACATAAAATACATTAGACATTTTTTTAACTATTTTATCATCAATCGGACCTGTAAAAGTGTTAAAAAAATATATTGTTTTATTAAATTTTTCAAAACTCATAGTGGACAGATATTATATTTTATATTATAATATTTTTAATAATTTTCATCTTTTTATATAATAACTTTATTCTAAAATGTTAATCATTTTTGGAATAATACGAGCAATTGTTTTTATATTGTATCCACCTTCTAATACAAACATTACAGGTTTATCAAAAAGAAGAAAGAGAAAAGGAATTTAAATATTATTGTAAAGAATGTGACTATGGTTGTTTTTATGAAGAAATAATGAATAAACACAATAAAACAATAAAGCACAAATATAATATAATGTTAGTAAAATAAATTATTGAATATTTTACAAAAAAATATAAAATATTCATTCCTTCTAATGGATCATCTTTATGAGCATCAAATCCTAAAAAAACAATAATTAAATCTGGATCTTTTTCTTGAATATAAGGAAATACTTGGGAATCTAAAATAGCTTGATAATAATCATCAGTTATGTATTCTCTTGATTCTAAATGTGGTGTCATTTCTAAAGGTATATTTAATATATTTAAACCTAAATTTGATTTAGAACCTGTTCTAGGATAAATTACTTTACCAAATCCATGAACAGATACAAAAGATATGGATGAGTCTGGATTTGCTTCAATTAATTGTTGTGTTCCATCTCCATGGTGAAAATCCACATCCAAAATCAAAACTTTATTAAAACCTATACTTTGAG
>Ga0172364_10000687_pt1 | contig 24732 bp, 25 predicted proteins | sample LakKivSesite10cm_FD_114545 | JGI IMG/M metagenome (GOLD analysis project Ga0172364, IMG submission 114545) | Sediment microbial communities from Lake Kivu, Rwanda - Sediment site 10cm | ecosystem: Environmental > Aquatic > Freshwater > Lake > Sediment | place: Rwanda: Western Province, Lake... | reverse complement strand
GGCCCTCTGCTTTGACTTTTGACTCGTCGTAGATCAGGATTGACCCCTCTTTGAACCGCCACTTGTGTTTGTCATACGTCCCTTGGTCAAGAGCTATTGCGACATCAACGGCCTCCCTGTTTGCCGTGATCCTTTTGCTCGCCGCTCTCACGATCGCGAAGTTGTGCCCTCCCCTTATGAGCGAGGGGTAGTCCTCGTACACGAAGATCCAATAGCCAAGCCGGTTGAACACCCTAGCTATCGAGTTCCCCGCTTGCTTGTTCCCGTCACCAGCTTTCCCGCCAGCTAGCACAGAATACTCCGAAGACATCTGTTCAGCTTGGGCGTCATCCACTCATAGGGCTTGTGAGTTTGTGGAGTGTGGCCGACAACCTCTTGATTGACATGGCCTTCAGGATGTCGGTCCAGACCTTTGTCTGCTATCAACAGTCTCCATGCGGAGGGTCACCTATATATGCAGACTGGCACGTCAAGGAATCCCATGCCAGGAAATGACATGCGCAAGTACCGATGCACGGTGTGCGGATACGTGTATGATCCTGAAAAGGGTGACGACACTTCTGGAGTGCCCCCAGGGACGGCCTTCGACAAGCTACCTGCTGACTGGGTCTGCCCGGTCTGTGGGGCAGCGAAGGAGATGTTTGAACCGGTGGAGGACTAGCTAGGACTGACGAGGGAGAAACACTCCCCTCGCTGCTGGTCGAACGGGCTTCGGGATCTTGTTCACGCTACTACTTTGATGCCCTTGTGAGCTTCCCAGAGGCCGTGGACGTTGCAGTACTCGAGCACATGGAAGCCTCCGCCCTTGGCTAGCTTGAGATTCACCTTCACGTCAGGTTCCGAGTAGACAGGTGTGAACTCGTGCACCGAAAGCAGGACGGGATTGAAAGGTCTGCCCTGTTCATAGAAATAGACCTCTATTCTTCTTATTGAGTGCTCGACCATGTTTGGGTGCGGCCCCACGCTGACATGAATCGTGAAGGGCTGGTTAGCCTTGACGCTGTCGGGCGCCTCGATCTTGGGAACGTGTACCTCAGCCTTGCTAACAGCTTCTCCGGCAGCAGATTCCTTGGTCAGTATCAGATCGCCGATTCTTTTCTTCTCAGACAACCTGAACGCGACTGGCCTCGGGGCATAATTAACATTTCTAAGGCTGTGATCCGTGTTCGTCTTTGCACATTCATAGACGTCTGGATGAAGCGTTAAAAACTCAGCCAGCCGTGGAGTGATGAAAACCAGTTGAGAAAATCAGCGATTCTAATAACAGGAATCCTGTTCGCCTCGATGCTTCTCGTCTTGCCGTTGGCGAAGGGCCAACCCTCGGGATACACGCTTGTGCAGTCACTGAGCCAGACGTTTTCTTAGGCTCCTTGGATGAATCTGAAGTCTCTCTACGTCAAGACCGAGGGCGGGAGGCTCTACTACTATCTGGAGTACTTCGCCGCTATCCCGAATTCCCGGGACTACAGCAGAGCTGTCTATGTCTACATGGACACCGACAGGAATTCCGCCACAGGCCAATTTTCTAGCCTCAGGGGGTGGGACTATTACGCCTACGTCTATATCGCAGGTGACAACTCCTCTCTCTCTAGGTACCTGTATCAGTGGAACCAGACAACAGACAGCTGGCGAAGTTTGAGCGAAGCAAGGCCGGCTATGACGCTCAAACCTAACACCGACTATGTCGAATTCTCGGTCGACCAACAGGTGATAGGCTATTCCGCGGAGGGAGTTCTGTTCCGAGTCGTCGCGTATTCGTCCGTTCCAGGCCTGCCAGAGGCTAGGTTCAGTTACACCCTGGGGTCCAACGCGAAGACCATCACCGTTGATGGGAATCCGAGTGATTGGGGGTCGACGCCAGCCTCAGCCACGTTTGCCTCGAAGGCACTGAATCCTGCTGAACTTGAGGTGTCAGCCATCTACGTGGCGAATGACCAGAATAACCTTTACCTCAGATATGACGTCAGGGGGACTCCCACAAAGGATATCGACGTTGGATCCCTGTATCGCCGCAGTTATATATATGTGGACGCGGACGACAGCGCTTCCACTGGATACTCTGGCGACTGGGGAGCAGAATATTATGTGTATGCCCAATTCGCATCAAATCCTCGGAAAGATCCTTACGGATGGGTCTACAGGTACACAGGCACAGGCGAGGACTGGCAATTCAACTATGAATCTGACATCGACGCGGATTTCGGAAGCGTCCTTGAATTCAGCGTGCCCCTTGACGCCCTGCAGATGAGTCAGTCAGGCACCATAAGCCTGTACTTCGAGAGCGAGTCGTGGTATCTCTACGATGAGCTTCCGAGGCCCGTTGACTGGCTCACGTACCCCGCGGCTTCCACGACCTCCACCTCGGGTGGATTCAGTCTGGTCGGGCTCTTCGGGTCCGAGGTTCTGTTCTTGGCTACTGTAGCATTGTTGATGCTGCTGGAGGGAGTAGTCATAGTACTGGTGATGAGAAGGGGCAGGGCCCCGACCCCGCCTCCCCCACCATAGACCACGTGACCGCGCGGAAACGAGAAGAGCCGACCTAAGGCGAGCGGGCCCAGGGGGGCCTGTAGTTCCTAAGCGAGAGCGAGTTCAAAGTGACCGTAATCGAACTCATCGCCATAGCGAAGGCGGAAAGCACTGGGCTCATCAGCCAGCCTGTGAACGGATAGAGCACGCCTGCGGCTACCGGGATAAGCAGAACGTTGTAGATGAAGGCCCAGAACAGGTTCTCCTTGATCTTCCTCGACATGGACTTGCTCGCATCTATCGCTGCTGCTATGCCCCTCGGGTCGTCGTTCATCAGGATTATCCCGCCCGTCTCCTTTGCCACGTCCGTACCTCCTCCCATTGCTATCCCTATGTCGGCGGCTGCAAGAGCTGGCGCATCGTTGATGCCATCGCCGGCCATCGCCACGACCTCGCCCTTTGATCTGAACTCACCAACGGCTACAGACTTTTCTGCTGGTTGAACTCGTGCTACGAAACGGTCGATGCCCAGGCCCGCGGAAACTGCTCTGGCCACCCTTTCGTTGTCCCCGGTTATCATGACGGGCCTGACCCCAAGTCTCTTCAAGAGCCCGATCGCTTCCGCGGAGGTTCGCTTCGGTTGGTCGGCTAAACCGATCAGCCCAACCAAACCTCCATCCATTGCCAGTAGCAGCACCGTCTTTCCTTCCCCCTCCAGCTCGGACAGCGACCTCATCGCCTGTTCTTGCATCGGGACGCGTTTCTCCCTCATCAGCTCCTCGTTTCCCACCAGCACGTGCATCCCGTCGACTTCCGCGGCTATGCCCCGTCCAGGCAAGGCCTCGAACGAGGCCGGCCTTTCTGCTTTGATGCCGACCCTGTGCGCTTCGTCGGCTATCGCCTTGGCCACAGGGTGCTCCGAGCCATATTCAGCAGAGGCGACGATTCTCACAAGTTCCTCTCTTGAAAGGGTTCCTACAGGAATCGCGTCAGTGACAGCGGGCTTGCCCAAAGTCAGCGTGCCTGTCTTGTCCAGTAGTACTGTTGTGACCCCGCTCGCTCTCTCCAGCTCCTCGCCTCCCTTAATCAGTATCCCATACTCGGCAGCTTTCGACACTCCTATCGTGAGGGCGGCTGGCGTGGCCAACCCCAAGGCGCAGGGGCAAGCGATGATCAGCACGGCTACAGAGGCGGTGAGCGCGAAACTCAGAGGCATTCCCCCGACGAATGTCCACGCCACGAAGGCAATTGTGGCCACAAGGATGACGGCGGGAACGAAGCGAGCGGCGACTGAGTCGGCCAACCTCTGCATCGGTGCCTTCGAAAGGATCGCCCCTTCAACCATGGATGTGATGTTCGCCAGGGTCGACTCGCTCACAAGCCTCGTCGCCTCGACCGTCAGAAGCCCTGTGAGGTTGACGGCACCCGCGGCCACGTCACGACCGACACTGACATCGATGGGCATCGACTCCCCCGTGATGAGCGATAGATCAAGTGACGACTGACCTTCTACAATTCTGCCGTCTACGGGCAGTCGTTCTCCTGGCCTGACGATCACCCTGTCGCCCACCTTCAGCTCCTCGACCGGGATGGACTGTTCCCCGCCATCTCGGATGACCTTCGCTGTAGCTGGCTGGACCTCAAGCAACCTAGTGACGGCCTCCGATGCCCCTTGTTTCACGGAGTGCTCAAGGTACCTGCCGATGAGTATCAGCCCGATGATTAGGGCAGAGTCCATAAAGTACACAGGGGGGATCGCTCCTGGCACGCCAGTCACCAGGTCCGGCACGAAGGTCGCGGCTGCGCTGTAAAGGTAAGCGGCAGACGTGCCTACCGCTATCAGAGAACCCATGTTCGCCTGCCTCGACTTGATCGCGTCGATCAAACCCTTGTAGAAGACTAGGCCGATCCCGAACTGAATCGGCGTTGTGATCAAGAACATCGCCAAGCGGGCTTCCTGTTCCGGCAGAATATGGGACCAGTCAAGCGCCATCAGTAACGCGGCCCCGATCAAGCTCAGAATGGCGGAGTTTCTGACGTTCCGCAGTTCCACCTCGGGCCTCAGGAACTCCTTGTAGCATTCCTCGCTGCAAAAATAGTATGTCTTGCCCCTTCTAGTGACCTTGAACTCCGCGAGGTTCTCGTCGACGTACATGCCGCAGACAACGTCGCGAGCCATGGCTCACTTCATCCCCTTGCCTTCAATTCTCAGGTCGAGCTTGTCGATTTCCCTCTCAATGTCCTCCATTCTTGCTCCCTCGTGATCGATCAACACCTGTTGAGTGAAGAAGTTGAGGGAGACGTCCTTGACGCCCTTGACCTTCATCAGCCTGTGGGCCAGCTCTAGGCCGCAACTGTAGCATGTCCAGTTGTTCAGCTTCAACACCTCGCGTTCCCTGACCGGCGTGGCATGGCTCTCGTCAGAGCCGGGCATGTGGGCTCACCGCTTGCCCCTTCTCAGCCTTATCTGACTGGCGCAGCGCTCTGAGCAGGCGTAGTAGGTTTCGCCGTCCACTGTGACCTTTATGGCGGCCTTTGGGTTCACCATCATGCCACAGATTGGGTCCCTCACCCTCTGAGAACTCATGAGTCGCATTTCTATTAGGGTGTAATAAACGTTCCCTTGCGACCGGATTTGATGCGCCTAGAGTGATCGGATGGAGACGCTCGCGGCCTTTCTAAGCCTGTTCATTATGGCCAAGCCGATGCCTCTATCCTCGAACGATTCGCTCACGACGACTGTGGCTCCGAGCGCATCTACCTGTCTGAGGCGTGCATACAGGTTCCTAGCCACGGTGTACAGGTTCCCCCTGGCCCCCAAACTCAGCACGTCGTAACCTTCGCGCGCATAAGCGGACGCGATCTCGTCAGTCGAGAGCACCAACACCCTCTCTCCCGCGCCTTTGTACCTCTCAGCCACGAACATCGTTGAATGCCTCACCGTGCTGATATCCGTACCAGTGTCGACAAGCACAAGCTTCGTGTTTGGGGCGTAGTGCCTGTACTTCATGCCTGGCGCCATAGCGACTTCCGCCTCGGCCCAACCCTTGGCAGCCTTGGAGATCCTGACCTTGGCGCCCAACAGCCTTTGCAGCTCGCTTACTGTGAATGGGCCAGGCCTTAACAGGACGGGAGTCTTGCCTCTGAGGTCAACTATTGTCGATTCCACGCCGAAGAAGGTGTCCCCAGCATCGAGGACCATGTCGATCGCGTCTCCTAGGTCATCTGTCACATGTTGCGGGTTTGTTGGGCTCGGTCTGCCCGAAAGATTCGCGCTTGGAGCAGCTATGGGGGTCCCTGACAGCTCAATGAGTTTCAGAGCTACAGGATGGGCGGGCATCCTAACTGCGACTGAGTCCAATCCTCCGGTCGGGACAGATGGAAGGGATTTGGACTTCTTGACCACTATGGTCAGCGGGCCAGGCCATGCCTTCTCTTCCACCCTGCTGGCTGTCTCTGGAATGTGAGTCGCAACGGCCTCAAGCTGTCGCCTGTCACAGATGTGGACTATCGAAGGATTGTCGAGGGGCCTCTTCTTGGCCCTGTATATTGCCCTGCATGCCTCCTCGTTGAACGAGTCCGCCCCAAGTCCGTAGACGGTCTCGGTCGGAAACGCGACCAGCCCTCCATCACGAATCACAGCAGCGGCCTTTTCGATTTCAGATGTGTCAGGCGTAACAGCATCGACTTTGATGACATTGGCCAAGAACGATGCCGACAAAGCGGAGAACGGGTTAATAAGATGCTCTTTCGTCGACCGTTCCGCTTGCTGCCTCCCGCGGATGTTCTCCGCCGAGCGGACGCGGCTTTGCCCCATTGTACGACCGCCATCGGAAGCGTGCAAAAACGTCTACTTACATGACAGTAGGCTTATCTCGGAGTGAGTGGGATCGAGCTGTAGCGTCCCGATGAGGAGGTCCGGCACCTTTGAGCTCCGGCTCCACGGCGGCAGAGCTCCGCAGTGGCTGGTTCCCAGGATGAGGTCACTTTCTGAGGCCATCCTGACTGCCATATGGATGGACAGAGGTCCTGATGAGATCATGAGACGACTGTCCGACCCGATTTGGTTCCAAGCTCTTTCGAACACGCTTGGGTATGACTGGGACTCGAGCGGAAGTACCACCGTGACCTCCACGGTGTTGAAGGATGTCCTGAATGCAGTCGAGGTCGGAGTCAAGGCGGCGGGTGGGAAGGGAAGGAAATCGAGGTGGGCTCCTGAGGAAATCCGCGAAATATGTGACGCACCATCCTTCTCGCACGCCGATCCGGATAGCCTGGTGTATGCCTCCAAGATGTCAGCCAAGGTCGACTCAGCCGCGATCCAAGCGGGATACCAGATATACCACCACGTGTTCTTCTTCACAGGATCAGGCAACTGGACCGTCGTTCAGCAGGGGATGAACACCTCGCTGAAGTCCGCGCGAAGATACCACTGGACCTCCGAACAGCTTCGCAGCTTTGTTGAGGAACCCCATACTGGAATAGTCGGAGACAGGACCGTTGACAAGGTTCTCGACATGACCTCGCGCGAGAGCGAAGAGGCCAGGAATGTCAGCGTTGACCTCATCTCGGACGGCCCTCAGTCGTTGAGAAGACACCTCACTAGCGTCAAAGATGAGCACCAATCATCGCTGATGGAGTGGCTTCCCAGCTTCGAGGAAAAGCCCGAGAGCTTCTACAGGGTTGTGGCGGAGGGCAGGCTGAACTGGGAGGCGTTGAGGCAGGCCTATGAGCTGAAGCCGGGCAACTACGAGGAGCTCCTCGGAATCAAGGGAATTGGCCCTGCGACCATAAGGGCCCTGGCATTAGTCTCTGAGATAATCTACGGTGCGCATGTCAGCCGGAGGGATCCAGTGAAGTATTCGTTCTCATTTGGCGGCAAGGATGGAATACCATATCCGGTCAACAGGAAAAGGATGGACGAGGCGACCGCCACGATCAAGGACGCGCTGGAAAGGGCAATGATCGGCGACAAGGAAAGGTTAGGCGCATTCAGAAGGCTCGCGAGACTCACCGAGTCCATGCGTCCATGAGGCTTGCATCGAGTGGGACAACCGGTAAGGATGAGCTTGAGTTTGGTCCGCCTAATCAAGAGAGCGTAACCCCTCCGAAGGTTATATAGAGCGGGGCGGACGATTGCCGAGAGCCCGCCTTGTTGGACAGAATAGCGGAGTTGAGCAAGAGAGTGGAACCCGCTCTGGAGAGGTACCTGGCTCAAGCGACTTATCCCGAACTCAGGGAGGCAATGATGTACCAAATTAGGACGGGCGGCAAGAGGATAAGGCCGGCCTTGGTGATGCTGAGTGCAGAAGCCGCGGGAGGCAGGGTCGATGACGCGATTCCGGCCGCGGCCGCGTACGAGATAGCGCACAATACCACTCTGTTATTCGACGACGTGATTGACAGAGGAGAAATGCGCCGGGGAAGCCCCACCATGCGCATAGAGTACGGCGAGGTGATATCACTCTTCACTTGCTTCCGATACAGGGAGGCGATGGAAAGGGCACTGAGGGACTCCAAGAACTCTGCCAAGCTATCAGCGCTTATGACAAAGGTGATCGACAACGTGCTTGAAGGGGGAATGCTCGACCTACTCTTGGAGGCCAGAGCAAGGGACGAGCCCTTTCTGAGAAAGTATCACAAGAAGAGCGTGACCATGGACGAGTATCTTCTGATGGTCAAGAAGAAGACGTCCTCGTTGTTCGAGGGGTGCACGCGATCAGGGGCCATAGTGGCGGATGCCCCGCCAGCTGTTGAGGAAGCCCTAGGCAGCTACGGTATGAACGTCGGGTGCCTGTTCCAAGCCACCGATGACATATTGGACATATTCGGCGAGGAGCAGGAGTTGGGCAAGAAGATAGGCAAGGACATCTCCAGCCACAAGCTCGGGAACATCGCGGTCGTTCTAGCGCTCGGAAGGCTCGATGAAAGAGATAGGGGCAAGCTGCTGGCTGCCCTTTCGGCGGATTCTCTCACAGAGTCTGATGTCGCGCGTGTCATTGGAATGATGAAGGACGCTGGAATAGAGGAAGAGGCCAAGGAGGCGGCCAGCGAGTTCGAGGAGAAGACCATTGCTAGCCTCGACCATCTGCCTGACTCTGACGCAAAGAATATTCTGATTGCGCTTCCCGCGTTTCTTCTACACAGGCGTTCGTGAAACACACTTATTATCACAGTCACTCTGATTCGGCAGAGGTTGTGCTGAACCCGATGACCGATGAGAAGCGGGCCGATTCCGGCATGAGAAACATCTACGCACTCGGCGCTGTGAGTTTCTTCACCGACATCTCAAGCGAAATGGTCTTCAGCGTTCTACCATCTTTTATAGTCGAGGTCCTGGGAGCATCAAAGGCGGAACTCGGACTCATCGAGGGGGTAGCCGAAGCTTCAAGCAACATATTGCGGATGGTATCCGGCTACGTCTCTGACTGGATAGGGAGAAGGAAGCTCCTCGTCTTGGTCGGCTATGGGGTGTCGACAGTGGCCAAGCCCCTCTTCGTAGTCGCATCCAACTGGACCGACGCACTGATCGTGAGGCTTACAGACAGGATAGGCAAGGCTGTTAGGACCGCTCCGAGGGATTCCCTATTGAGCGCTTCAGTGCCTGGCGGCAAATTGGGCAAGGCGTTTGGCCTGCACAGAACCCTTGATCAAGCTGGCGCAATCGTGGGCCCATTGCTGGCAACACTGCTTTTTCCCATGCTGTCATTCAGAGGACTGTTCTACTTTTCACTGGTACCCGCCCTCATCGCACTTCTGGTTCTCGTCTTCTTCGTGCAGGAGACAGCGGCGGCAAAGGCAGGGGGAACTCTGTTGGCTAACATCAGAGAGGCCGCAAGTGCCGACTTCCTGAAGTTCCTCTCTGTCGTGGCGATCTTCTCCATCGGTGCCTATGACTACTCCTTCGTATTGGTCTTCGCAGGGGAGGCCGGAGTGCCGGATCAGTACGTTCCCCTTGTATACATGCTGATCAACCTGCTGACCGTCACAATCGCGATCCCGATCGGAACTGCATCTGACAAGTTGGGCAGGGAGCGAATGCTCGCTTTGGCATATGGGCTGCTGGCGGCGACAAATGTGGTAATGCTTCTTCCCTATGGAGGCATCGTCAAGGCGCTGATTGCCTCATGCGCTTTTGGCCTCTACATGGGAGCTGTTGAGACGGTGCAGCGGGCTGTCATACCCGGATACGTGGACACGAGGTTGAGGGGGACAGCGTATGGGGTTTACTACCTGACTGTGGGGGTTTCCTACTTGGTCGCGAACACCGCGGTCGGGCTATTGTGGGATAACTTGGGATCTGCTGCCGCATTCACTTATAGCCTTGGCACCTCCGTCGCGGCCTCCCTTCTGATGATTCTTTTCGCTTCGAAGCGATGAGCGAGGTCATAGACCGCAGTAGACATCCTCAGCTGGCTCCGGCCTCAACTCGGCGTTCAACACTCCGTTTCCCTGGTCACTCGCTGATCACATTCGTTCTGCTTCGGGTGGCCTGCGAGGACGACTCCCTCGCGAGACCAAGAGGGAAGTTACCAGGCAAGATCGCGGTGATGCGGTTTCCCTCGCGCAGAGACGAAAGCCTCGACTTGGCCCCTCGTAGGCAGCCCCGCCTGTGCTCCCATCTTAGTGCACTTCATGGCCGCGACTGCGTTTCCCAGCGCCGCCGCTTCCACCCAAGATGCTCCGTCTAGGACGCCCGAAACGAATCCAGCAGCGAACGCGTCGCCGGCACCGGTTGAATCCACGACTTGTACTTCGTATGCCTCCACAGCGACTTTCTCCTCGTTCGTGATCACAATCACTCCCTCCCTTCCTCTCTTCAGTATTACCACCTTCGGCCCCCTTTCCAACAGCTTGTCTAGCGAGTTGGGGCTCTCATCAAGTCCAAGAACCCTCAAGGATTCTGATGCTGTGAATAGGATGTCGGTCAATTTGAGTAGGGGCTCGATTCTCTCATTACCCATCTCCGCCACGTGTCTCTCCAGATCAAAAGATATCATGGCGCCCGCCTCCTTTGACAGCGACGCGATCTTCGCAGCGGTCTCCGGGATTATGGCGCTCGTGTGGAACACACTACATCCGGGCACCGTGTCACGTGTTATGTCACTTGGTCTGAGCTGGGTTGCAACCATATTGGGCGATTGGAGGATGAGCCTCGTCCCTCCCTCGGCTGTTATTATGTAGTTCACGGGGGAGCCTCCCTGGGCCATTGTCCTGAGCGTGCTCGTGTTCACCCCCTCGGACTCCAGACCCGTCCTGATCTCTTTGCCGTCTTGATCATCCCCTATGGCGCCCATGAAAGCGGTCCTCCTGTCGAGTCTACTGAGGCCAACACAGAAATTGCAGGTGACCCCTCCCAATTGCCTCACATAACTCTTCGCCCATATTTTGTCGTCGAGGCTGGCTATTCTCTCCGTCCGGATGATGAAGTCTATCGCGACCTCGCCGTATCCAACGACATCAAACTCTCTCATGGTCATTCCACCGTGGCGTGCCTGTCTTCTATGGCCTTCTCGCTCACCGCCAGGTCAGCCATGAGTTGACTCACAATGCCATCCAAGTATGACAGCGCTGTTACATCGAACTGGCTGGTGAAGGGCGCGTAGCTGCTGAACTCCATGAGCTTGGTCTTACCCTTGATCGGCACGACGATGCTTGCTAGCTTGCCCAACGGGGAGTCCGGATGAGCAGTGACCGCAACGACTTTGGCGCCAAGTTCCTTTGCCCTCTTGGCTATAGCAAGAGTGCTCGTGGTGACACCAGATCCGGAGACTGCAATCAGGAGGTCGTCCTGAGACAGTGAAGGAGTCAGAGTCTCTCCTATGAAGTAGGCTTCGAGTCCGATGTGCATCAGCCTCTGAGCGAAGCACCGTCCGATCATGCCCGACCTCCCTGCGGCATAAACGAAGATCCTGTGCGAAGCCTTTATGTCCCTTAGGAGCTTCTTGGTCGAGCTGCTGTCCATACCCTTTGCCGCGAAGGCAAGCAAATGGTTGCCTAGTTCCTCCACGGTCTTCCTGACTCTTTCGTCGGCGACCATCAGTTACTCACTTCCGCTAGCAAAGGCATCCAGTTCATGGCGAATCTCCGACCCCAAGGGCATGTCGTGAATGACTGTTCAGATGGCTTTATCCTTTCGAGACCGTGACCATTCTCGCGTGTAGACCAGCAGCATCGGTACAGCGCGGCCCATTTGCCCTTCTTTTTAGACCCAGGTGTGAATGTCATTCAGCCTCTCCTCCGCTCTCCTAGGAGCAGTCATCATCCTACCGGCAAGCGTAACAACTTCGCCGCGTTCCTATAGGTGATCTTGTCTATCACGCGGCGGCTCAATCTGCCAGACTTCTCAAGGCTTCTCAGGTATCCCAGCAGAGGGAGGTCTTGACCTGGGCAGTCCAAGTCGGTGCCGAACATCAGTCTGTCCTGGAATTCCTCCATGAAGTCGACCCCGAAACTAGGGTCTCTTGACACCGCGTTGTACCCACTCCCTGCCGAAAGGTCTGCGTGGAGATTCGGGAAGGACCTGAACAGCTCAAGCAGCTTTCCTCCGGGGGCGACGGGACCGCTGGGGTAGCCGTTTCTATCTTCCACCTTCAGGTCACCGGATATCTCAGCCCAGAAGGGCTGTGAATGGCCAATGAAGACAAGGTCCGGAAAAGATCTCAAGCAGCTCTCGAGTCTCGGCAGATGCAGTTCATCCACTAAGCCATAGCATCCCCCTAGATGCGGGCCTATGTGAAACAGGACAGGCAGTCCTATCTCCTCACAGATCCTGAACATGTTCAAGACCTTGGGGTCGTCGAATGCCACGTTGGCAGTAATCTCTCCCACCCCGACGCAACCTTGCTTCTTGTACTCCTCGAGAATGAAGGCCATGTACTTCTCCACTCCCATGCAGAGCCGTGGGTCAGGGTTGCAGAATGCGATGAGTTCCTTCTCATGATGCCTGCACATGTCCAAGACCTCATGTGTGGTGACGGGCTCTATGGAGCTCTCAGGGCTGCCAATCGGAAGAACGGCGGCCTTATCTATTCCCTCTTGTCTCATCCTGTCAATCAGTTCTGATACGGTAATCCAACGCATGTATGCGTCCTTCACAGGATCATACGAAAGCCAACCGGGCGTGGGTGAGCAGTGCGTATGGACGTCTATGATCATGGGCAATGATGCAGGCGGCGCTGATATAAGCCTGCGGCTAAATACGATTGGTTCTCTATCCTTATAAGAAAGCGGAAAGAGTTCGCCCGTATGTCGTCTCCGAGGAAACCACTTGGCGTAACCCTCGTCGGAATACTCTGGCTAGTCAGGGGGGTTGTGTCTTTTGCCTTGGGTGCCCTCGCAGTGGCTGCAGTGGCCGTCGCATCGGTCAACGAACTAGCACCAAGGCTGGAGCCTTTGGTTCAGATTGTCCGGTCATACGCGGGGTTCTTCGGAGTCATCACGATCCTTGTCGGAGCGCTTCAGCTGTTGCTGGCCGGAGGACTGCTGGGGGGCAAGTACTGGGCTTGGTTGGCCGCGCTCGTGATCGAAGTAATCCGCGTCGTGACTTCCGTGCTCACATTGCCGAGGACACCGCTCTCTGACCTGGTGCAGGTACTCATCAGCGGTGTCATCATCGCGTATCTGCTCCAGCCGCATGTCAGAGCCTTCTTTGAGCACAGATTGCCATCCCCTCCTGCGTACCCACCACCGGCGGGGATCCAGACGGCTTAGCTCAGTTTCGCACGAGGCCATCACAAGGCTCCTTCGATGAACTCCTAATATATCGGCATCGCGAACGGAGAGCAAATGAGCAAGACCAGGGGAGCGCGGACATCTTGGCAGGAGAAGCTGCGAGACAGCAAAGGTCTGCCCAAGGTCGAAAAGATCACGGGGAGGATGAGCAAGAGATGGGGAACCGGGACGGTCGTGATTCCAGCTCCCATGGAAGTGGACGAAATCATGAGAAGAGTACCAAGTGGGAAGCTGATCACTGTGAACTTGATACGGGAGAAGCTTGCGAAGCACGGAGCAACGATAGCATGTCCGATAACGACCGGGATATTCTCTTGGGTCGCTGCGCATGCCGCTGAGGAGGCAAAGGCGCAGGGCAGAACTCACATAACACCCTACTGGCGAACGCTGAAATCCAAAGGAGAACTCAATGAGAAATACCCCGGGGGAGTCAAAGCTCAAGCCGCCCACCTCAAGGAAGAGGGCCACGTCATAGAACGCAGAGGACACAAAGGATGTCTTGGGGTCAAGGACTTCCAGAGCCGCCTGGTGTCTCCCTGATCCCTTCATCTGGTTGGATGACAAGCATCCAGGCTCTCTTCTAACAACCTTTATCAGATCAACGCTTGACGCGCCGATGAGTCCTTGTCCCTAGCAGCAGACCAATCCAATAGGCCCGTCCTGAAGCGCAAGCTCGGGCTGTTGGACGCCACGTCGATAGGTCTGGGCGCGATAATCGGCGCTGGGATATTCGTCGTCATGGGGGTGGCCACTGGGATGGCTGGCCCGGCCGTTTTTATCTCTGTCATCATATCGGGCATCAGCGCCGCGTTCACAGCCCTGAGCTTCGCTGAGCTGGGCGCGACCATGCCCAAGGCGGGGGGAGTCTACGAATACGCGCACGAAATGGTATCTCATCCGATGGGATTCCTGACAGGCTGGGTCTGGCTGACCGGGAACATAGTCTTGGGGGCTACGGCCAGCTTGGGCTTTGGTTACTACCTCTCCTCCGCCTTCGAGTTCATGCCAGTGAAGGTCGGCGCACTTGCGGTGATCGCACTGGTCATGTTCTTCAACACAATCGGGGTCAAGCGCTCCGCTCTGCTGAATGATTTCCTTGTTCTGGCAAAGATCGGGGTTCTCATCGCGTTTGTGCTGGTCGGGCTCCCAAAACTGCAGTTGTCCCACTTCAACAACCTGTTCCCGAATGGCATATACCCGGTGATACAAGCTGCAGGCCTGTTCTATTTCGCATACATCGGCTTCCCAAGAATAGCGACGACCGCAGAGGAAGTTAAGAACCCCCAGAAGACCATCCCGCAGGCCATAGTACTGGCACTGGCGGCATCCTCCGTCATATACCTGCTCACGTCGATAACTGCGGTCGGCCTAGTAGGGTATGAGGCGCTCGGCAACTCACCCACACCGATAGCTGATGCATCAGATGCTATTGGCCTGAGGAGTGTGGTAGAACTTGGGGCGCTGCTTGCCACTTTCAGCGTCAACCTGACATCAGTGATGGGACAATCCAGGATCTTCTTCGCCATGGCTAGGAACGGAGAGATGCCATATGTTCTTTCAAGAATTCATGAACGATTTGACACGCCTGTGTACTCGATCGTGCTCTCGGGTGCTGCCATCGTCGTCCTCGCTATGACCGTGGATCTGGCCGGTCTGGCCTCCTTGGGCAGTGCATGCGTCCTGTTCACGCACTTACTCACCAACTACTCAGCATTCAGACTGTACCGCTCGAAGCCGGACAAGGAAGCTGCGTTCAAGGCACCGCTGCGTCCTCTTCATGCAATCGTCGGTGGTCTGCTTAGCCTGCTCCTCTTGCTGGGTCTGGGAGCGGACACGTTGATCGCTGGGATCATCGTGTCAGTCCTGGGGTGCGCGTCGTATTTCGCGTACACGAAGTATCTTCAGACGCGCGAAATGGGTCGCTAGGGCCACAAGCGATGGGACATGACATATCTCTTTGCCGACAACATTGGACTTCGGCCTCAAGTTGTTCCCGTCCTTCTGACCGTGTAATTCCTTCTGCGGATGCGCAGAACTTGACAGCCACCTCGGACACCGCCCGAATGCCATCTGGGTAACGCGTGACAGATAACCAGATCCGAGCGTAGGCGCCAGCTTTATTACGTGACTTCCTCGGTGCTGTCCGCTCACCGAGTTGTTGGTGGTGTTGTGCGGACTCCCGAGGACGGGAAAGACGACGGCAGCTAGATACCTCGCTACAACCGCGTGTGCCAAGGTGTTGGCGACAGACGACGTGAGGAGACAGCTTTTCAAGAAGTGTAGCATGCAGGAGTTGCTGAGGGCGGACGATCCGATGTTATATGACATCCAGAGGTTGTTTGACCCTCTTCCTATTATCCCAGACAAGTACCAGCAGCTGATATGGAGGCAGAACTCGATGACGTATGAGGAGATAGTGAGGAGGATCCCATCCTACCTGTCAAGAGGCAACACGATCCTCGACGGTAGCTTCTCGAGGAATTCAGTCAGGGAGAGGGCATACTCGATCGCGCGATCCATGGGGCACAAGCCTTACCTGGTCTACTGCGTGTGCGAAGAGTCGGTGGTCAGAAGAAGGCTGGAGCAGACATACGTATCAAAGGATGATTCAAGCAACGTCGTGACCTTCGATGTCTACATCAAGGTGAAGGAAAGGTTCGAGGCTCCTCTGAAGGACGGCGTGACGGTGTTCACCTATGACAGCGGGACCAATTCCGTTGCCGTCCGCAACAAGGACTTGGGCGCTGAGACCGAGATGGTCGCCATCGATAGGGGCTTGAGGTCTATAGTAATCTAGCGTACTTGACAGACAGGTCAAAGTAAGTCCTCGCTGATTCGCGTGCTATATCTCTCTCAGTCTGGCTTGTCTTGCGGTCATTGAGCCTGAACGACACGACCTTTCCTTTCACATATGCGCGGTAGCACTCATAGAACGGAAGCAGCACATTCATCTGCTCGTCTGGGTTGAAGCTCAAGTAACTGTTGACGAAGTGCTCAGACAGATCGGCTCTCTCATGATAGTCGAGGTCCATGGCAAGAAAGGCCACCTCCGCAGCGACGTCGCTGTATCTGAAGCGCGTGTTGAACTCTATGCAGTCAAACAGGAACACCCTGTCAGTGACGAAGATGCTCTGTGAGTGGAGGTCACCGTGACAGTCTCTGATCTTGCCATCACCTATCCTAGTCTCGAAGAGAGCCTCGTTGCCGGAGACGAAGGCGCCAACCTTCTTTGAAATGAGATCGAACTGCTCTCTTGACAGCGTCACTTCCACGAATTCCCTAGTCTGCTCGAAGTTCTCGTCCCAGTTGAACTCTATCGTTCGCACGGATCCTCCTTCGTTGATGTCGCCCCCCGTCTCGGCTCTCCTATGGAAGCTAGCGACGGTCTTGGCAATGTCGCCGATCATGTCCGCATCCACCCTCCCGTCCTTTAGTCGGTTCGACAGAAGAGCATCTTGAGGCATCTCCAGGGTCTTCACTGTGTACTCGACTGCGTCGCCCGCGCCATTGATCCTGAAGCCACCATCTTCTCTCGCTATTGGCAAGACCCCCAAGTACATCTCTGGAGAGAACCTGCTGTTCAACCTGACCTCCTCCGCGCAGAAGTGCCTCCTCTTCTCCAATGTTGTGTAGTCGAGAAATCCGAAATTGACGGGTTTCTTCACCTTGTACGCATACTTGCCGGTCAGAAAAACCCACGATATGTGGGTCTGAATCATTCTGACCCTGTCGACCTTCTCATCGTAGGTCTTCGGATCCATCATGGATTGGACCACGCTCATCGTGATGCCAAGAGCTCAGATGGGCCTGATTGCTTATTTGGGTTGCGACCCAGCTGCAGTTCCTCTTTGGCAGCGACATCATTGTAGTCGTATTACTGCGGTCGGCCATAGCAAATGGACACTTTCGAGCAAAGCAACCGTTGTTTTCCCAGAGGTGTTATGGGGCCATCGCGCGAACCACCGGCCATGGCCAAGCGGTCATCGTCGAGGTGGATCAAGGCGGGTCTGATCGGCCTGCTTGTCGGGGCAACCGTTCAGACAGTGCTCATCGACATCTGCGTCTTGCTTTCAGCCGAAGAAGTAGCAAAGGGACTGACATCCATACCGACGCTATCCTCGTTCGCCGGCGTAGTCTTGATGTCGCTGGACCCAAGAAACTCAAGGCGAGCGCTTCAACTTTTGATCCCCGCGCTAGCCTTCTTTCTCACAGGACTTGTGGCGTACAGGAGTGGCCTGCCTTACGGCGCCCCGGGGATTGCGGGCGCAGCTGTCACATTGTTCGCAATGGGAGCTCCATGGGGCCACAGGAACAACACTGGCCTACCCTTTGGCATAGCGAACTACCCCCGTCCCAAGCTGATTGAGGATGCTGGCGAAGCAAAGCGCCTGTCATCTACCGTTGCGTCCATGCCGCACGCGTGCTCTCTGAACCGCTTGGGCAGATCACTCATTCGTCAACTCAGAGAAAGGGCCGAGGAGGGCAAGATAGCACTCGTTTTGTCAAGGTCGGAGGCTGACCGGCCGCTCGCGACAGTTGGGTCATTTGATCCCATCTCGCTGGGAGAGGTCGAGTCGGAAAGGTCGGTGTCATGGGAATCCTGTCTGATGGGCTTCGGCTTAGACGTTCACTCCCTCTCGCCCTATACTATCCCTGCAGTGCTTGCGCTGGCGGGAGTGCCGCAGGTCTGCCTTCCGCCGAACCTTGCCCATGGGCTCTGGGCGGCTGTATGCCAAGATCCCGGGAAGAAGTCAGCGAGGTCAATGGCGGACTCGCTCTGGCGCAGTGGATGGTTCGTTGATTCACCTGAGTTTGACCTGATTCGAAGCGCGGCCCAGCACGTTCGCCGACGCCACTCACCCAGGGTTCTGATATCTTCCCAGCCTGATGAGTCACTCTCACATGATCTGGTCATCTGGCTCTGCTCAAGTTCCGTACGCTTGACTGACAACGTGTCTGGGGCGATTCTGTTGCCTTTCACGGAGCAAGCCCGAGAACTTCTTCCGAACAACATAGGCAAAATGGACCACAGTCCCAGGCCAGTCATGATCTTGGGGAACGAGCATGTTCTGGAATGGAGGGACGGAAGATGGATTTGACCTCGGGTTCCTCCATGCTATCCCTGGAGGAGATTTCATGTGGGTTGATAGTGCATGGGCCCCGATTCGCCTCAATTGCAGGACAGGCGCTCAGAGACGCCAAGGATCATGGCATGAAACTGTTTGTCCTTGATAGGTACGGAGAGTTGGCGGGGATCGCACACGAAATCACGGACATGGTGGTTGTCCGCCCCGTTCAGAGGAGGTACAACCCCCTCAAGCCCTTCGGCCCGTCGGGTCCATCCGTGCTCCAGTGCCTCTACGCCGCCGCGTTCTCCGTTGGCAAGGAACATCCGAGCGGTCAGCTAGTGAGCAGGGCGCAGGAACTCGCGATGGCGGGCAAGGAACCCACTGGTTTGGCACTCGCGGCGGATTTGATCGAGGAGGAGTTCGACGAACTCGAGCTTCTTGTAAGGCCTTCCTCGGTCCAATACTTGGGCGGCAGGGAGGACTTCGACATGAAAGCGATGCTGTCGCACGACGCCTTGGTCGACATGTCTATGATATCATCCGCGGATGAAGCCACGCTGGTCTGCCTGACGTGCTTGATCAGAATCAGAAACCTGGCGACTCATATCGGGGGCCTCATACTGATCACGCATCCTGCGGTCTTCTTCGACGCCAGGGCGAGGTCGTCTCCTGCGAGTATCCAGTTCCCCCTCGATACCGTCTGCTCACTGGTCTCGCAGGGGGTGAACATAGGGCTGGCTTGCCGTTCTCCACAATCAATCCCTCTGCAGATGCGACTCATGATGTTCGTGAGCGCTCGTGAAAGAGGGGATCCGCCACGGACAGAGATACTATCCCCGAGCGGACGCAGATCGTACGCCAACCGCCTAAGCCGACTGACCCGCGCTCTGCCGGACGACGAGGTGCAGAGAAGGATCTTACCCTTCGTGCTGAAAGTCAGTGAGACGAATCTGCCGCCTTGGCTGGTCTCAGACTTTGGGGAGGAGGCTGACGTGGCTGTCGACATCATTAGACACATCGCTGAAAAACAGCCCAATCTGGACCAAACCATAGGGCGAGCGAACGAGCTGGCGAAGGGACTGGGAGGGTCCGTGGTAGGTAGGCTTGTCAGACTCAGATACGCGGCGATAGAACAGGTCGGCTCCAGATCAGTAGTCGTGCTGGCGGAGAAGGGCAAGAGGGCCCTGTCGTTCGTCGGGAGCTGTGAATCATGACCAAGATCAGGACCGGATTGCACGCGCTGGATGAGCTGTTGGGCGGTGGGATCAGGACAGGGTCATTGAACCTCGTGTACGGAGCTCCTGGCGTTGGCAAGACATCGCTATGCATGACGATCGCCCTTTCCCTCTGTGATGAGGACGGATCTGTCGTGGTGCTCGACACGGAAAGCGGTTGGTCCGAGGTGAGGCTTTCAGGTCTATGCGAGGTGATGAAGAAGGCTGGCTTGGAGAAGTCGATGAAGATCTACCGGGCCGGGACCATGGCCGAACAACACAAAATTGCGTCGAAGTCCATTGAGGAAGACATCGAGGCCAACGACTGGGGGCCGAGGATCATAATCCTCGATTCGGCAGTCGCCCATTACCATGCCAGTCTTCTTGGGACTCCAGCCCAGTTCCTAGCTGCGAGGGCTAGGGAACTCCAGGGCAGACTCTCCGTTCAGATCAACTCGCTGGTCAGGCTTGCCAGCTCCTATGACTGCGTCCTCGTGGCTACAAGTTGGCTCAAGAGCAGTGTTGGTGAGAGACTTGCGGGAAAGAGGATCATCGAGGCAGCGCTGGAGGCGAAGGAGGAGAGGCCAGTCGGCGATATAGAGGGAGCTCTTGGGGCTGTGGGGTACTCCTTGATAGGCGGCCAACACATGGCGTACATGGCGAAATCTATCGTCAGAATGTCGGGGACGAAGCTGCGACACGATGTCAAAAGCCTCGTGTTGGAGAAGTGTGTCGATGCTGCTACATCCAGGGTCGTTTTCGTGGAGTTGGGGGAGAAGGGGGTGTCCGACTACGGGGAGCCGAAGGTGTTCCCCATGAGTGAAGCCATAGCCCACGTTCTGGGCGAAGCCAAATGAGTTCCAGACTCGATCCACCTCGCGCCGCGGGGAAACAGTAAAAAACCTACGGTAGCGTCCGCATGTGAGGCGAAATGTTACCCGCCTATATGTTGAGGCAGCTGTACGCAAAGGGGAGCTTGAAGAATGTCAAGGAAGGCGACAAGGTGGTAGGGTTTGCATTCTCTCTGAAGAACAAGCTCGGCTCTGCTACACTCAAGGGTGAAGTGATCATAGCTGTCGATGGCCAGGCCATACCGTCAGAATCGGTCACCATAAAGAAAGGGGAGCTGGCAATGACAGTTTCTGAGATCGCGAACACCCCGACCAAGTTCACGGTGGGAGACGCGCTGGACGTGATCGTTAGGAAGGACGGTGGCCTCACGCCAGGCTCACACAAAGTTGACATGAAGTTCTCGATCGTTGAATTCGGGAAAGCCCAGTTCGACTTCTCTGACACCGTCACTGCTTAGTCTTCTTCTCAAAAAGAATCGCAATCGATCTGTCCAGCGACGGAGGCCTCTTCGCTATGAGGGGCTCAGCAAACAAGGCCACCATTATTGCCAGTTGAACCCAGAGGGTCATGCCCAAGGTTAGATTGACTCTCGAGCCGAGATATGAGAGGACGACTGCAGAAAAGAGCCCCGTGACTATCAAGGTGATGACTGAGATGGCCTTTAGAGCGCGGTCTGACCCCCCAGCGATCAGCGCTCCCGTAGGCAGCAACGCGAGAATGACGAACGGCACTGCCGGATTCACCCACAGCTCGAACGTGTTCATTACCGTCCAGACTGGCAGGGGTGCCACCCCACCACCTATCAGAAGAGGCAAGAGCATGGTTGACCAGAGCACACACCAAGTGATCGACCTCTCAAGGGCAGATAGCCAGTCCATTGTGAGGCTGACCCTGACCAACAGAGCGACCACGAATACACACGTCAGGAAGGCGAAGGTTGACACAAGCGCCACCATGTCGGATTTGAACAGTTGCGTGTTCGAGGACACGATCTGACTGCCGCCCAAGGTGCCACTGACATAGACTGTCACATCAAGGGCAGACAGTGGGAGAGTAACGGTCCAGCAGTCCCCGGAACGATTCATGAGATAGGTCTCCCATCTTGACCAAGGCCATCCGTCCCTGAAGTTGAGGACGACTCCATCGACGCCAGTACTTGCCGCCCTGACGGTCATTCCTCCCTTGTCTCTCGTGACAGACACGATCGACACCTGAGGGAAGCTCCCTTGATTCTTCAGCCACTTTGAGAGCCATGCCTCGGCAGCGGAAATCCACTCGGCCCTGGCAATGAAGTGACCGGCGTTCGGGACTATGAGTATCGCCTTCTCGGACGCGAGATGGGAATACGTCTGGTTGTAGGCGCTCAGCGGGAAGAACTCGTCGCTAGTGCCGACCAACATCAGGACGGGCATCTTTGACCTCGTGACGTAGGCTAGGGGGTCGAAATACCTCATGAGCGCCTCGCCCCTGGGATCGTCAAGCCTCACGTCACTGGGCAAGTGGCCCAGAGCGAGGGAACCCGAGTACACGAGCAGGGAGAAGTTGCCGCCGCCGACTATCGGGACCACCGTCTTCAGCCTGTCATCGAGGGCGGAGAGCCAGAGTGACTCAAGCCCCCCTTGGGACGCACCAGCAGCTGCTATCCTGCTGGCATCGACGAACGGCAACTCCGTCAGGAAAGTGATCCCCCTCATGGCTGAGTAAAGCAGCCTGTAGTAGTACGAGTAGTACGGTCCGTCCGTTAGGTTCAGCCTGTTCTCGTTCGTCTCCGCTGGGCCAGTCGATCCCCCCTGCCCAGGTCCCGAAATCGCGAGTGCGACGTAGCCCTTGGTGGCCAAGAGTTCTCCGAAGTAGGCCATCGATTCCGCGTCTCTGAAGGACCCGTGCATCAGGAGGACGGCAGGGAACCTGTCACCTTGGCTCGGCTTGAACAGCAAACCTGAGATGACCACAGGAGATCCTGCATACATCTCGCTGAAGTAAGCCACGTCCGACCTCAGCACGCCTGATTGAAGGGCCTGCCAAGGCCCCGTTGTCCCGTTCGTAGGAGATTCCACCCTAGAGAGGTCCCAGAATGAGATGTCGTACTGAACGCTCGGAAGTGCGGCGTATGGAGAAAGAGCGAAGCCCACCAGCAAGGCTAACACAGCGAAGACTGTCGCTGGCCCTGGCCTCATCAGCAGTCCCGCCACCCCGGGTGAATTAAGCCTTAGCTGAACGCTGGAAGGCAGTTCGAGCAGAGCGCTTCTGGAGCAGCTCAGCCAGCCCCTATCGTCTCCCAAGTGGACTTGATCGCGCGAACGTGTTCTTCGTAGGTGGCCGTCAGACCGGACGTCACAGATGCCACCACCGCTGCGCCCCGCGCCTCCGTATGAGGCTCGCTCGGCCGCTGTACGATCCTTCCGATCCTGCTGGCCAGCCGACGACACATGTCCGTCCCCAGCGCCCGTTGTCCGGAGCAGACAATGGATAGTGGTTCTCCCATCTCTTGCCGCAACCGCGATACCGCGTCCGCGATCTCTTGAGTCTCATTCTCTGGACCAAAGACCTTCTGTCCCACTGAATGGGAACCCTGTTCTTCATGTCCCGCGAACTCGGCTGCGGACCTGAGGACCCTGCCAACCACGTAGACCCCTGACACGAAATACGGCGTGGTGAAGAACCCGTTGACATCCAGAGGACTCGACCAGAGCGCATCAACCGCGATCGATGTTCCAGCCCTCACCAAGATCTCGCCCGCCAAGCTGACGGCCGAGCCTAGAATGTCCAAGAAGAAATCCCACCCACCCATCACGACCGATGCCTTCTCGTCGAGTCCCAGACCCAGCGCGGAAGCCGGCGAGATTCTGCCTACCACCGACCCGACCGGCACCGAGGGAGCCACCTTGGCAGAATCCACCCGAGCACTCTTGATTCTTCTCCTGGCTTCGGTCACGTAGCCGCCCCATGGATGGTACAGGTCCGATGGCGTGGAAGATCTGACCAGACCGGTTAGCACGTACGTCAGGTACTCATGGGGGTTCACAAAGAACCTGCAGCTGTCGTAGAGGTCTCGATCACGTTCCATCAGCGACTTGGCTATCGAGTCGAGGTAGAACCTGCCTCTTGTGGTGGCGGCGGCTGGGATGCCCTCCCATCCCACGACAGGCCCATCTTGCTGTTCTCCGCGGATCCCCACCAGGGTCGGAGCCCTTCCGCCGATGCACAAGGCCCTGACTTGTTCTCGTTTCCCCTCTGGGAGCAGCGACTCGAGCATGTCCACCAATGCCTTCTGGAGGTCACTCGTCGAGCGAGGCCGAGAGAGTGGCGCCCGAGCCGAACCCGAGATGATCAGGCCATCGAGCACCACGGCCTTGATGGAGGAGCTGCCCACATCCACCCCAACCGCAAGGGCCAAGCACAGCGCCGACCTCGCACGCCGTTTTAAGCTAATCGAGAGCTGGGCGCTAACGGATTTATCGACCTGGGTGTTGGCTTGGACAGATGCACGAGTGGAAGCTTGCGTCCGGAGTGGTCTCCTCTCTGCTGGACTACGCGAGGTCAAGAGATGGTGTGCGGATCATCTCCGCGACTGTCAAGGTGGGAACGCTCTCGATGATTGACCCTCAAATCATGAAGGAGGCGCTGGCGACGATCTCGAAGGAGGCGGGGATGGGGGATATTGAGTTCAGGGTGGAAAGAGCTGAGACGCACTTCACCTGCATGAAATGTGGCACCGATTGGACGTTCAGAGACGTCGAAGAGGATCTGAGAGCGAATGTGCCTGACGACCTGCTCATATCGGACGAGTCAGGCGACAAGGACATGCCCATGCACTATTTCCCCGAACTCGTGCACGCTTGGATGAGATGCCCGAAGTGCGGTTCTAGGGACCATCGCACGACTGGGGCCAGCGGCGTGATCTTGGAGAAGGTGGAGGTGGAAGAATGAGCGGAGGGGCTTCGGATCCCCGCGTGCGGATGGCCACGCAAGCTTTGGGCGACATTGGCAGAGTCATCATAGTGTGCAGCGTGAAGGGCGGCGTCGGCAAGAGCACGGTGGCAGTGGGGCTGGCGTCAGGCTTGTCAAGGATCGGAAGAACAGTCGGACTGGTCGATTTGGACTTCAAGGCGACGCCGATCAAGAGGATGACTGGGGTCTCCGGGAATCGGAGGGGCAACAGATCGGGCATTGTCCCGTTCATCGCTGATGGCGTCAAGATCATGTCCGCTGCCACCGAGGTTGGGGAGCGAGCTTTGCCCGTTGGCGGAGGCGAAGCGGAGAGTCTGGTCGTTGGGTTCTTGTCGGTCGTCAACTGGGGACGACTTGACTACCTGGTGGCAGACATGCCACCCGGGATGGGAGATGAGCTGATGGCATTGCTGAGGTTGGCCGGGAGCAAGGCAGTGGCGTTGTTG
>Ga0172364_10000686_pt1 | contig 24761 bp, 24 predicted proteins | sample LakKivSesite10cm_FD_114545 | JGI IMG/M metagenome (GOLD analysis project Ga0172364, IMG submission 114545) | Sediment microbial communities from Lake Kivu, Rwanda - Sediment site 10cm | ecosystem: Environmental > Aquatic > Freshwater > Lake > Sediment | place: Rwanda: Western Province, Lake... | reverse complement strand
AGATGCCGATGCGGCGCCCGCCGTCGCCCGGCTGAATCGTGGGGAACGCCACGCGCACCTTGGTCGCTGGCGCATCTGGGGACTGCACTTGCGCGCGCTGTCCCATGTCGAGCGTGAGCAAGTCGTAGTCGCCGGAGGGCACCTGAACGACGCTGATGTCCGTGACCGGATCGCGCCCGCCGGTATCGCCTGCGACCACGGTGAGGTCGATCGAGTTCGTCTCCTGCACGATGCTCACGGACGAGTCCGAGGAGCGCAGGCTGCGGAGGTTGAGCGTGCCGAGCGTGATGTCGCGCCCCACGCCCGCGCCGATTCCTACGTTCGCGAACGCGGACAGCCCGCCACCGTCGAGCTCGGGCGGGCACGCGCACGTGTCCACGCGCAGCTCAGGCTGACTCGGCCAGCCGCCGACGCGCCGCACGGTGAACGTGCGCCCGCCTGGCGTGGGCGTGATCGTCGAGAACGAGTACAGCGGCTGAAAGAACTCGCCGTCGTGCACGAGCTCGACCTGCCCCGTTGCGCGGAACACAGCCCACACGAACACGCGCAGCTCGTCCACGAGCGGGTCGATCACGTCGAAGCGCAACGCGGCGTCGGCCGCGATCGGAGTGCCCGCGGGCGGCTGGAGGTTCGTGATGATTGCCATGGCGCGCCACGGCCATCTTAGCAGCCGCGCGCCTTGCCGCCGAGACCGGCGAGGGGATCGAAGAACGACGGCAGCACCGGGATCGGAATCGCCAGGCGTACGATCTCGAGGAGCTGGATCAGCAGGTCAATCAGCACGATCTGATCTTCAAGCGCGAGCACGTCAGCGATGAACGTACCAAGGCACGGGATCTTGAAGCGGCTGAGCCCGATGATCTCGAGGAACAGGTTGATCACACCGATCAACCTGTTCACCGGCTTCGCGCTTTCGTTCTGCCAGATGATCAGCTTGTCGAGGTCGTCGAACGCGCACGGCAGCACGCGCGCCAGCGCGAGGTTGCCGGGGCGCCTCGCGGCGGTCTCCGCGTCGAGCAGACGCACGAGAAGCTCGAGCGCGCGCAGCACCTGATTGCGGATGCCTCGCAGGTACAGGATCAGCACCTCGAGCAGTCCGGCAACGAGCGCAGGCAAGGACAGCTGCGGGAGCAACTGCAGCAGCGCCGCGACCTTCTGCGCGAGACCGGGGAGGCACTGGACGATCTTCACCGGGTCGAGCGTGGAGATCGCCTTGATGCAGTCGAAGATCGCCACCACCACGTCGATGATGTTGAAGATCGGCTGGAGCGGAGCGAGCGCCGCGTTCGCCTGAGCGAACAGCTGACGGATCAGCTTGTCCGGCTGCGGCGGCACAAGGTCCGGCAGCGTGGCGCAAACCTCGAGCCCGCCGGGGAAGGTGAGGCACACCTCGCCCGGCACCACGTCCACATCGATGCAAAACTCGCGAAGGTCGGGCAGCGGCATGTCAGATCTGGTCCCTGATGCCGTTGGTGACCTTGCGCCCTGCGATCTGCAGCACGCTTGCGTCAATGTCGATGATGCCCAGCGAGCGCAGCACAATGCCGCCCGGTGCTGAGATCGCGCAGGTTCCGTTGGTGGCGTCGAGCTCGATCATCAGCGCGTTACCTCCCGCGAGGTCTTCGTCGTTCACGCCTTCGATGTCGCGCTTGCGCTTGATGAAGAATCGCTCGCGCCCCTCACGCTCGTCGAACACCATCACGTAGGTGTTCGTCTCGTACACCTTGATGCGGTCGGCGTCGTTCGGATTCTCGTCGAGCGCGTCGCGTGCCTGCGTGGGAACCTCGGAACCGAGGTCAGGACGCACGCCCCAGTGTCCCGTGAGGAAGCGCGGCTTGTCGGGGTCTCCACCGAGAAAGAACACGTACACCTCGGAGCCGATCGCGGGCACGTCGAAGAACCCACGCTGCGACACGCCAGCGCCGACGTTACCCACGGGGAAGGCCCAGTCCGAGTCGGGGTCGTCCACCACACCAGGCACGCGGATACGCACGCGCCCGAGCTTGAGCGGGTCCACGTTGTCCGTCACCACCCCCTCGTAGATGAAGGGGTAGGCGTTCGCGCTGGGCATTCCAAGAGGGGAGATCACTGGAAAGACTCTCCCACATCCGTGCCGCCGGTGTCGTACTCTCGCCCGCCGGTGTTCTCGTAAACGGTGATCTCGCGACCATCGGTGTCGAGGGTCTTCACGGGCCGCACTGGCGATTCGTTCAGCTCTTTCGTGTTCTTGTTGCCAAGAGCCTCGACCTCTTGCGGCGCCTCCGCAATCCTGAAGAGCGTTGCCGACGCGATGGATGCTTGGCCCGCCGTGTTCGTCGCGCCGCTGGCGCCAGCGATAGAGGAAAGGCGTTGTGCGCTCTCACCCAGAGCCGCGGCTGCGCGAGTAAGGTCACCGCCCTGCCGAACCGCAAGCGAGTCGATCGCGTCTGCCAAGGAGTTCGCTGTGCGCAGGATTCCTTCACCCCGGCCAGTGACCTCGAACTGTCCGGTTTCCCCATCGATCACACCGAACGCCTCTTGTACGTCTTGCGCCGCGGCTTGGCGGAGCTCTTCCGCGAGCTGAGCCAAGGAGGCGAACGCCTCTTCCTTCTCAGAAAAAGAGCCCTTGCCCTTTCCTCTTCCGCCTTGGAAGCCATCGGTGATGCACTTCACGTTCATCGTGTAACCGCCGCTGGCGTCGAGCGTGTGGTCAACCTCGCGCACGTAGTATTTACCGCTTATGCGCTTTCCGAGACCTACCACCTCGATCACGGTTTTGGCTTGCAGGGTAGGATCACCACGAAGCTGTAGGTTGAGCTTCACCGCACGCTGCGCAGTTCGGCGATATTTGCCCTTCGCCTCAGCGACTGCATCTTCCTGCGTTTGCACGTTTGAGGCGACAGTCGTTTCCTGCGCAACCTCGATCTTGTCTACAACGAAGTCACCAGATTCTCCGTCGATGGTTCCCGTGTATTCGGCGAGAACGTCGCGGCTCTTGTCTTCGCTGTTGGAGGCCGACGCTTCGATGTCCGTCTTGGCGATTGGGTCGCGAGACTTCACTGTGACCTTGCCGGGTCGGCGAGTCACGTCGTTCTCAACGCTGAAGTCGATGATGTCCCCGCCTTCAGGATCAGTGAAGTAGATGTACCGCCGGATCGGCGCTTGACCTACTCGTCGGCGATGCCAGTGAAGGCCGAAAGCGTCCACGTAGAACTCGAAGCCCTCGAGGACCGCGAGCTTCCGAAGAAGCTGGCCGTCGGTGAGATTGCTCTGCGCGATGCTGTCGAAGATTTCGACAGTCTCTTCGATGTCGGGCTCGAGAAAGCCGTTCTCTTTGGCGATCGTGCTAACGACATCCGATCTGCGCACGTTCTCGAACCGTCGGCGGCGCTTGAGGGTGTCGAGCAGCGCGCCCTGCTTGGTGACCGCCTCTACCCGAAGCTGGCGACCACCCGTGACCTTTCGGATCACCATGTCCTGCAGAGGTGACGGACCGCGGCCGTTGCCCCACGCGATGCGCAACTTGGCCCCGAACTCGAATACCGGATCGTCGAAGTTGGAGAGGTCTTTGTTGTCCACCGTGAGCGACAGCTTGTCTACCCCGCCCTCGCGGTCAGTGAACTGAAACGAGATCACGCGGTCCGTGAGGTCCACGGGTTCCGGTTCACCACGTCCCACGACACGCGCGACGTAGTAGAAGATGGCGGCGCGATCAAACATTTCGCAACGGCTGGAGCACGCGCTCGGACACGGTGCGCACGGAAGGGATGATCAGTTTTTCGCCGCGCGTAAGCTGCACGGTCGGGTCGTGGATCGGTACCGGCTGGAAGTCGGCGATGACCCACCACAGGTTTGCTGCTGACACGAACGGTAGGCGGCCGAGCGGCGCGAAGTACAGACCTGCGAGCCGGTGAAGCGTGTCGCCCTCGCGCACCGTGTGCACGCGGTTGTCGGGCAAGTCCAGGTAGCGGAACTGCCGCCGGTCGGACAAGAACAGTTCCTGCCGCCCGACGCGCTTCTGCGCAGACGTGAACAAGTGGCGGCTGTCCTCGCGCGGCGGCATTACTCGATCAGCTTTCCTTGAGACTGAGGCGTGCGCAAGGCGCCAAGAAGGCGAACGTCCTTCTTGGTCAAGCGCCGGATGCGCGACTCTTGGAACTCACACTTCGCCGTGAACTGGATCGTGTTTCCAAAGCGGTTCCATCGCTGGTGTTGGAACTCGATGGACACAAGGCGCGCCACGATCGACAGCGTTCGCGGCCACACGAGCAGAACCCGCGGCGGCGCTGCGCTTGCGATCGACTCCGGGTCTTCCGGGCCGTAGCACAGCGACTCGAGAAACCGCGCGAGGTCTTCTGCGCGCAGAAGCTGCTCTGGCGTCTCGACGTTGTGGAACAGGTCGAAGCTCAGGTTCTGGTTGTCGGTCTGAAGGTACTCGTGCTCGCGATGCGAGTTGCCGAGCACGTCCTTCAGCGCATAGTTCACCGCGATTTTCCTCGAAAGATCTGACGGGTTGAACATCACCTCCTGCGTCTCGTTGGACTGCAGGTCGGTGAGCGTCATCCTTGCGACTGCTTCGCTGATAGGCATCAGAACTCTCCCAGAGGCAGGGCGTCGATCTCGAAGTTCGCCGCGGCGATCGACGCCTCGACTTCCTTTTGCCAGTTGGCGACTTGCTCGCCACCGATCTTGGTCGTCACGTTGACCTTCACAGGTACCCCGCCTCTTTGCGCGCGTTCCAGCGCCTCGGCTGTAGCGTCACCCTGAAGCTGCGCTTGCGCCTTGGCCCTGTTGGCCTCGCCGTTTGCCGCGGCAACCTGCCCGTTCGCTGCTGCCGCGGGCGGCGCACCCTTCACGCGCTCCTTGTACACGTCCTCTCCGGCGAGAAGGCGGCGCTTGATCTCGCCCTCGGAGAGCCCGAGAGCCTTCGCGGTGTTTTCGCCAGCGATCTTCTTGGCGCGCTTGTTCGCGTAGTCCTCGACACTCATACCCTCGGCTTTGGCGGCCTCCTCGAGATTGCTGAAGGCGCGCACTTGCTCCCGGGTTTCGAGCGTCTTTCTGTACGCCTCGTCGAGCTTGCTGATGTCGTGCGTTCCTGCCACGACCTTGTTGAAGAACTTTTGCAGTACAGACTCCCCGCCTGCGACACGGATAAGCCAGCCAGCAAGTGCGACACCGACTGCCGCAAGACCGACGGCAAGCCCCGCCGGGCCAAGGAATGCGAGAGCGCCCACGCTCACGATTGCCGAGAACGCTCCCTGCGCGACCGCAGCGATCAAGAGTGCTGCGCGGTACGCGAGCATCGCGATGCGCACACCGATCATCACTGCGCGGTACGCTACGAACAGCCCGAGCGCCACGCCGACGATGTGCGACAGGCGCATCCACATGAACCCCTGGCTGTTGCCTGCGTCAAAGATGCTCGCGAGTACGTTGAGAACCGGGCCGAGAACGACAGCAATCGTCCAGAATGCCGGAATGACGAGGTTCTGCAGAATGAACCCGAGCACGGCCCAGACGGTTTGGAGTGCACGCAGCGCGCCCGTTGCGATTCGGACGCCCACGGTCACAGCGCCGATCAGAAGACGGGCAAGTTCGCCAAGCACCATACCGAACGCGGCGCCGGTGAGGCGGTAATCCTCGCTCTTGGAGGTGAATAGATCGAGGCTTTTGCCACCGAAGCCTAGCGCCGTGAACAGCTCCTTCACGGCGTCGCCGAGCGCGGCGAACGTCGGTGCCGCGGACGTGAGGACCACGTTCGCGCCGTCACGGATTCCCTCGAAGAACTTTTGCACGCGAAAGCGCCCCTGTTGGAAGCGCTGAAGCATGTTGAGGATGCCCTTATTCGCGGGGTCGAGGAGCTTCAGGAGGACATCGCCGCGCAGCTTTCCGTCACCAGACATCAGCTGGTTGATGGCCGCAAAGAACAGCCGCACCCGCCCGAACACGTCGCTGATCGTGTTTCCGAATCCGCCGATGTTTTCGCGGAACCCTTTGCCCACCAGAGAGAACACCGTGTACAGCAGCAGGCCGCCGGCAGCGACGCCCGCGAGAACACCCGCCACGGCAAGAAGTGGCCCCGCGAACGCGAGAACGGCCATCTTCAGCAAGGCAAACCCGGCCACCGCGAACATCACGGCACCCGCCACGAGGGTGAGGGCAGCGAGGATCAAGAACAGCGTTCCAACGGCTTTGCGGATAGGCAAAGGGATCGACCTAAACACGTCGATCAGCGTCGAGAGTGCGGCATAGGTGAAAGACACCGCCGACTTGAAGCCTCCAGCGAAAGACTCGCCGACGATGACGCCCAGTGTCTGCACGGCGCCTTCAAGAAGGATCTTTTGGCCTTGGAAGGTTTCGAGCAGCTTCTTCTTGAACTCTTCACCTGCGCCCTTCGCGTTGCCCATCGTATGGCGCAGGTACTCGATCGCCTCCGCACCCTTGCGGATCTTGCCATCCATGCCCCGCATACCCGTGTTGATCTGTCGGGTGAGTGCGGCCATCGAGGTCACACCGAACCGGCCGAACAACTCGAGGCTCTTCGCGGACCGCTCGGCCTGGTCCTTGATCTTGTTGAGAGCCGGATCTGCCTCAAGCACGATGTCGATGAAGTCCTTGAAGGTACCGTCAGACTTCGTGACCTCGATGCCGAGCTCGCGGAACTTTGCTGCGTTCTTGCCGATGCCCTGAATCGCGGAGCTCACCGACGACGCGGCCACGGACGCAGGCACACCGACGTTTCGCACCAGGCCCATCGCGATCAGCATCTCGTCGAACCCCTGGCTCGTCAGAATGGCACCGCGCGAGACGTTACCGAGCATCTTCTCGAGCTCGTTCGACTTGATCGAGGTCAAGTTCGTGATGCGCAACAACTTGTCGGACGCTTCCTCTGCGTAGGAGGCGTCCTTACCGAACACGCGCAACGCGGACGCCGTAGTGGAGGTAGCCTTCGCGATGCTCAGCTGCCCGCCCGCGGCAAAGTTCAGCGAGCCGTTGAGCGCCGTCATCGACTCCTGCGCAGTGAAGCCGCGTGTCGCGAGTTCTTCGAGGCCCTGCACCGCCTCGGTCGGAGAGAACTGCGTCTTGAGACCCGCCTCGATGGCGGCTTCTTTGAGCTGGTCCATCTCGCCGGTCGTCGCCTTGGAGATGGCACCGACCGTGGCGAGCCCGTACTCGAACTTGCCGAACTGGTCGGCGAGGTTGGCCGCGCCCGCCAGCGCGAGCGTGCTGCCGGCTATCAGACCTAGCCCGCCGACAGCTTGGCCCACGTTCTTATTGAACGTGGCCTGCGCCGCCCGCGTTGTGGCGTCGAGCTTCTTGAACTTGTCATCCACCTTCGTCAGCACGCCAGACGCGAGGTCTTTCGCTGTGAAGATGAAGCCAAGCCCGAGCGAGTTCATCGCCATGCGGCTAGTTTACCCCTTCGCCTGCCGGCGCGATGCGGAGTCTTCGGCGTCCCACGCATCACGCAGGAACTTCCACCACCACATGATCTCGTCCATTTCCATGTCGAGAATGTCGGCGCGGGTGAGGCCCGTTCCACTGCCGTGAGGTGGCCGGTGGAACGTCAGCCAAAACATCAGGTTGCGGAAGTCGTCGATTTCGATGTGCGGGAACGTCGCGACGACTTCCGGTTCGATCACATCTCCGTAGACGGAGTAGACCGCTTCGGCCGCGCCGGTTTCCAGAACTCTTCCTCCAAAGGGAGCTCCATCTCCTCCTCCCAGCCGCAGTGCGGGCACTCGACAGTGATGGTCGTGTCGATCCCGCCGTCCACCTCGTCCATCGCGTCCACGAGGTCGAACATCGCACCGGCGTCGATATCCTCGATGAACTGCTTGATGGCCGCCTTGCCGTCCTCGACACCCTGCACCGCCACGATCCGCTGCGCGAGACCAACGGTCGCTTTCTCGCGGGGAGCGACGGCCTGCGCCGTGTTGATCTTCTCCTCGAGCTTGGGCGTCAGAAGCTGGAACGTCACCGCGCGCACGTTGCCCTCGGAGTCCCGAACGCTGGTGCGGAAGCGGTTGCCTGCCGCGAACGTCTCGATGCTCTCGGCGGGCATCGGTCGCACTTCGCGCTTTTCGAGATCCTCGGTCCACTCGTACCGTTTGCCGCAGCCCGAGCACTGGTGCTTGAACGTGTAGTCGGCGCCGAAGGAGGCGATCCGCGCCTTGAACAGCGCCACGAAGCGGTCGCACAGCGGCGCCTCGCTCCAGTTGATCTTGTCCTTGTAGAGCGGGCCGCTGTCGTGCGTCTCGAGCCACACGTTGTTGAGAATCTCGAGGGCGGTCTTGTTGCGTCGCGCGTTCTCGCGGTTGGCGAACAAGTTGACCTCGCGACCTTTGAGGCCACGGATGCGCCCGCGGGCGCCAGAAGGAAGGGTGATGTCGATCTGAGGCATGATGTTCTCGGGTGGAGGTTACACGTGCGGGGGGTCAACCCGCACGCAAAGTATCAGACGCCGCGGCGCTCGAACGAGTCGAACGTGATCACGACCATCTCGATCGTCTTCTCGCTGGCGTCGTTGTCCCACTCGCCAGCAGCGAACTTTTGCACCCACGCATCGACACAGCGCCACCGCTTGAGCGGGGTGCCGTCGCGGTCCTTGACCACGATGTCGAGGTTCCGACGGAACGCGGTCTCGACCACGCCCGCCTCCTCGACGATGGAGGCGCACTCCTCCGCCCAGTCGTAGAGGTCGGAGTCGTCCACCACCGCGCCGCGCTCGAGCGTGATGTCGGTGAAGTTCACGAGGCCAGGCGACTTGAAGGGGTGCTTGCGCCCGCCCTCGCGGTACTCGACCTTGTCGATTTCGTAGCTCAGCTCGCTGCACTTCTGGAAGCCAGCGTGAGCCACACCGTCGATCTCGACGATGAAGGAGAACTTGTCCTCGAAGATACGGGGTGCGCCAGTGATGGGCATGGTGTTGGTCTCCTACGGCGAGCCGATCACGGCTGCGACAGTTCCTGTTCGAGCGCGCGGGTGTCCTGCGTGAACCGCAGGATGATGAACTCCGCGGGCTTCTGAGTGGCGAGGCCGATGCGGCCGACGAGCTGTCCAGCGAACACGACGCTCGGCGGGTTCAGCCCCGCACCGAAGTCCACGCTGAATGCCTTGCGCGGGTCACGCGAGCGGAACGCGCCGACCTGCATCTGCGTGAGCAGGAACGCCTCGACCGCACGCGACACCTCCGCGCGCAGCGTCGCGTCGTTGTTGCGGAAGCGGGCAGACTGAAGGTTTCGCTTGGTCGTGACCTCGATGAAGATCACGCCACGCCGCTCGGCGATGGTCGAGAAGTTGCCCGAGCTCTTGAGCGTGCGCACGCCGTCGAGGATGCGCCCGCCGGTCAGCTCGCTGATCGGGTTGATGCGCTTGGGGTAGAGCAGGTCGCGCTTGTTCACGTCGAAGGTCTCGGGCACCTCCGCGTTCGCGAGAATCTCCAGCCCGACGATCGTGCCGAGCCGCCCGTTGGTGAGGCCGGCAGGTGGCTGGTAGACGCCGCCCGGCTGCGAGCCGTCGGTGCGCGCGTAGCGACCGGTGATGTGGCCCGACGGCGGCACGGTGATCGCCTCCACGTTGCCGAACAGCGTGGTGTTGGGGTTCAGCACCTTCACGCGCGGGAAGTAGATCGCGCCGAACTCCGACGACTCGAGCAGCAGCGCCTGCTGCTCGACGTACGTGACCATCTCCTGCGCGGTGAGGTTCGCGGGCGGGTCGAGCACCGCGAAGACGGTGCCGTTGCGCGTGACCTCGGCGTAGTTGAGCATCGCGTTGTGCACGGCTGCGGTCGCGCGGGCGGGCACGGCGAGCAGCGTGAGGTCGCCCGCCACGTCAAGCGCACGCAGCCCGTTCTCACCGACGGCCGATCCGATGAAGTCGATGTCGCCGATGTTGGCGAGACCGTTGGTGCCGCCGCTCAGGGTGTAGTCGCCGTTCGCAGGCCGGTCGAGGAGCGCGCTGCCGAGCCCAGCCGCGAGGTCCGCCACCGAGATCAGCAGCGAGCCACCGTTCGCGGGCGAGGCGTTGATCGCCTCCTCCACGAAGTTCGGCAGAGTGTCGTCCATCGTGAGGTTGTTGAACTGCTCGCGCACGAAGCCGTCCTCGAGCACGAGCAGGTCGAACTCGCTGGCGTTCAGCGAGCTGGCCTGCACGATGCGCACGACCACATCGTTGCCGTACTCGCCGGGGTACTTCGCGTTGATCGCGAGCGTGGGCGTCGCGGTGGCGGCGTCGCTGCCGAACGCGACCAGGCGCGACAGCCCGAGCTTCACGTCGAGCGTGGAGGTGTTCAGCACCTGCAGCGTTTGCGTCGAGCCGTTGACGAGGCCAGCGATGCGGACCTGCCCCGACACGTTCGTGACCGCGACGCCAGCGATGTCGCCGGTGATCAGCGTCGCGAGCTCGCTGACAGACACGGCGGTGGCGTCGGCCGCATCGCCGGTGCCCGTCACCGCGCCGGGCGGGAAGGCGATGCCCGTGGTGGTGCCGCCGGTGACCTCGATGTCGAAGCCGGTGCCACTGCCGCGCGAGTTGGTCAGCACAACGGTGTTCGAGACGACAGACGCCACGACATCGACGAGCTGCGAGGTGATCGCAGTGGCGACCTCGAGCGCGGTCGCAGCTTCGATGTTCACGAAGTCCGCGATGCGGACGGTGTAGGTCTGGTCCGCCTCGCCGTCGATCGACACGGTGAGGGTGTCGCCGTCGCCCGTGCCGGTCGCCGCGGTGCCGGGGAACGCGAGCGCCGCTGCGTCTGTTCCACCCGTGACCTGGATCGTGCGCGTGTTCAGCAGCGAGCGCGCGTTCGTGATGACGACCGAGTTGCCCACGCCGACGCTCGCGCCGATGTCGGTGGTCTGCGCCAGGATCACCGCGACCACCTCGGCTGCGGTCGCAGCACCGATGCTCGCGAAGTCCGCAGTGTTGAACGTGACGGTCTGCGCCGCCTCGCCGTCGATGCTGATCAGCAGCGTGTTGCCGTTGGTGAGCGCGAACGGCTGCGTGTTGCCACTGGTACGCGAGGCGCGGGTGGCGAGCGCGTAGGTGCCGGGCGCGGTCGCAGTGACGGACGCGGGGCCAGCGTTGAAGGTGGCCGTTACACCAGGCGCACCGTTGAGCGAGACGGTCAACGTGTCGCCATCGACGAGCGAGAACGGGCCGACGAGGTTACCAGTGACGGCGGGCGGTGCCGCGATGGCGGCGAGCGTGTCGGCCTCACCGCTGGCGGTGAGCGCCTCGTTGCTCGTGGGGTCGTTGATGTCGGTGTGCCGCGCGGTACGCACGAACCACAGGAACTGCCCGCCCTCCTCGAAGTAGCCCTCGACCGCGGCCGTGGTGTCCTTCGTGTCGAGCGTGTAGCCACCGAACACGGTCGCGAACTCCTCGAAGCTCGTGACGAGAACAGCGGTGTCCATCGGCCCGCGCTCCGCGAGGCCCACCATGCCGAGCACCGCGGTCGGAAGCGCGGTGAAGGACTGGATGCGCGGCGGCTCTTCGGTGATGACGATCTTGGAGGAGAGCAGTGCGTTCGACATGATGAATCACTCCTTGCGGCGGCGCGCGGTGGACTTGGCGGGCTGCGTCGGCTCAGGCGTGCTCACAGGCACGGCGACGGCAGCGGGCTTCTCTGGCTTCGTGTGCTTCACCACCACGACCTCGCGCGAGTCGATGTCGCGCTTGAGGCTCGGGTGCGACAGCAGCGACTCGGGCAGACCGCGCACGGTCGTGCGGGGCGGCAGCGTTAGCACACCGCCGACGGTGATCTGTGCGGGCGCGACCACGACCTCGCCGGTTTTCGGGTTGTGCTTGCCGCGCGCCACGTCGAGCACTCGCGGGCGCACGGGACCGGCACTCACGTCACGGGAGAACTGGTAGGTCCGCGTCTCGCGGCTGCGGTTCTTGAGGTCGATCATTCTTGCTCTCCTGCGTCTGGCGGCGACCGTCTACCGCGGGGTGCGAAAGGCGGTGGCGAAGGAACGTGCTTGTCGGGCGGGGAGCGCACCGAGCCGCCCTTGAGCGGGAGACTCGGTGGCGAAGGAACATGCTGGTCGGGCGGAGATCGCACGACGCCGCCTTGCCGGGTTGGTAGATTCTCGCCGATCTGCAGAGGTGCTTCAAGCAAGGTGTCTACCACCTCGGAACCCACCTCCTGAATCGCGTCACGATCAACACCGGCAATCTCGGTGAGCGGGAGTCCCACAACCTCGACGGTGCTCCTGAACACGCGCAAATCGGAAATCAAGCCGGGAGATGCACCTTGCCGCTCGTAACGAGGATCTACTTCCCACCGGAGCTCGAGCGGGATGAAGTCGCCTTGCCCAGGAGTGCACTCGAACTGAAGAGAGACGTTGCGATCGACAACAACTTCGAGCAACTCGATCAGGTTGTTGAGCTCGACGGTGCTGTTGGTGACACCAATGATCTCGTACTCGAGGTCCACCACCCGGTGTCTCCGCTTGAGGAACGTCTCGCCTGGGTTCAGCCCCGGTACCGGGTAGGCGCCGCGGAAGGTGAAGAACGCGTTGAACGTCAGCGACGGCCCTGTGAGGATCAACTGTGGCGTCTTTTGAACTTCGATCTGCGCAGTGCCGGTGTTGGGATCGTAGTCAGTCGAGGTTTCCAGAACGGTGTTCGCGAGTACCTCGCTCCGCAGCAAGTCGATGAGGAGCGCGGTCACGCGCGTCACGGAGTAGGGGCCGCTGTCGTAGGCCACACCGGGGCGCACGTACGTGTAGGCAGCCGAACTCGTGGCGGTCTCGCCAGGAATGAGCGCGCCCACGTCGTCGATGTTTTCGACGGTCACGTCCACGACAACCTCGCCCAGAGTCGTCTGACCATCCGTCCCGATCGGCATCGACCTCTTGGGGACGGCGACCAAGAGCCGGGTGGCGCTGATCACGTCCACGCGCGGGCTCTGTACGCCTCCAAAGGCCACGCGGACGCTTGGGGGCGCGACGGGGGCGGGGATTTCCGGGCCAGGCGGCGTAGGAAGCCGGAAGCCCGTTCCCGTGATCTGGGCGAGCTGCCCCCCGGTAGGCGCGCCGGTCTGCGGGGAAACCGCGGTGATGGTAGGCACGGCCATAGGTCACCGGGTCGGCGGGCGCCCTGACATCTGGATCGCCCAGTACGGGCTGAGGTCATGTGCGAAGCGAGCCATGAACCGCTTGCGCACGTCCTCTGGCTGAAAGTGAGCGTCTGCGGTGGACTGGATGAAAGACCGCTGAGGAATCTGGATCAAGACCATCGAGTCTCCGCGGGTTTGCGCGATGACGGTGCCGTACTCGTGGATCGCGCCGATGCTGACCATCGATTTTCCGTCATCTCGCATCGAGAAGCTCGGCACGCCTACGAAGAACACGTCGCCCGACTGCACAACTTGAATCGAGCCGCGAAGTTGGCCGGTGTCGATCAGCGGCTTGCTTGACCCCTTGCGCGCGATGGTGCTGGGGGCGTTAGGCGCCCACGTAATCCCGTTACTGTTCCCGCGAGTTTGGAAAGCCTTGAGAACTTTGGCGCGGAAGTATTGCGCCTCCTGCTTCACCGCGCGTTGGATAGATCGGTGCGTGCGGACCACGGCTGCGCCCAGCATCATCCGCGCGCGATGCCAGTCCCCGACTTTGGTGAACTTCATGTCGCGCCCTCCCGGCGGTCGTTGAAGTACAGCATGACGAGGTTTCGCGACAGACCGCTGAGACCCCAGGAGCGGTCTTGCACGTGGGTACAGAATAGCGGCGCGTCTGCGAAAGAGCGCTGAAGGGTCGCGCCGTCCGCTGTGTAGATGGCCTGCAGCCGGTCGGAAGGCTGGAAGATACACCCGCCGTTCGGGGCGATCAGCCCGCGGCACTCGAGATCTTTGTAGTGGAGCGTCAGCATGATGCGGAACTCGAGCTCGCGCCCTGCCGGCATCTGGTACTGGCGATCGAACGCCGCCATTTCCGTGCGCACTTGGCACGGGATGGCGACAGCCGGCATGTACACGCGGGAGTCCGTGCCGTCGGCGGTGCGCACAGGTTCGCGGAAAATCCGATCGTAGCCAGACGGTTGAGACGCGAGAGCGTTCTCTTTGGTAGATGCGGTGTCCAGCCGCTCGATGCGCGCCTGCGCGGGCCAAATCAGTCGGCCGCGGTAGCCCATCACGCGCTCCTGAACTTGGGCGGCGCCATGAACAGCGCGAGGATTTGGTCGATCTCAGGATCGCCAGTGAACGATCCTGCGTAGGTGTTGATCACGCCCGTGAGGCCCCACGCCACCGCGTTTGCATAGGACACGCGCTGGTCCAGCGTCTGCTCACCGAGAACTGGCCCCGACGGACTCTCGCGCGCTCCGGCGCCGCCAATCTGCTGCCACAGTGGCGCGATGTACCGCGCCGCGAGTCGAAGCGTCGCTTCGCGGATCAGGTCTGGCGTCTTGCCGAACGGCGAGCCATCGGGGTCGGTGTAGCCGAACATGCCCTTGACCTTCACGTTCTGCTGAGAGTCCGTGAAGCCGATGTAGCTCGAAAGCAGGTCAACTTCGCCGAGAAGTTGCGAACGCGGAAAGCGGTAGTTCGGCGTGCGAAGGAACTCGATGCGCGGGTCTTGGCGGTCATCCGGCTCCATCAGGAGCTGCCGGATGTGGCGGTTGTACACGCGAAGGTCGCCTTCTTCGATCGGGAGATCAGCCGGCGTGAACGTCGTGAACGTGAAGGTAACGTCCGTGACGCCGACGATTGCGTGTTCAAGCTGGATGGTCGGGCCGCCCTCACCGTCGAGGTCGAACACGCGGTAGCGCGGCTCGAAGAACCGCGACGTGATCTCCTCGACGTAGCGGCTCGCACGGTGCAGCGCACGCACCGCGTCGCGGTACGTGTACCCGCCGCACGGCGCAGGCTCGCCGATCGGGAAGCCCGCCTCGAGCATGTCGGTGATCTGCGCGTAGGACTCGGGCACGTAGGGCAGCGCCTCGTCGAGCACGCGGAACGTGTACGCGACCGTCTGCGGCGAGAGCACCGGACCGTCGCTTGGGTTCGCGATGAACGTGACCTCGACGGTGTACGTGCCCACGGGTGCGAGCAGCGGCACCGTGAACGGCAGCACGATGATGCGCCCCTTGCCGCTCGAGCCCGTTTCATTCGGCGGATCTAGCTGATTCGCTGGGTCCGTGGGGTCGATGCTCGTCGGCGCGATCACCTCGACACCAAAAGGGTCGAGCACGCGAAACGTCAGCGGGTTGTCGAGCGACTGGAAGAATCCGCCTTTGAGCCGCCGGACCGTTGACGTGACGCTCGCGTCTTGAGAGTCGCCCACGTTCGGCGACTGCCACGCGAACAGCACGCGAGGGTTGCTCACGCTGTTGGCTTGTCCGCGGACGAGATCCACGATCGCTAGCCTAGCAAAGAAACGCCCGCACCGGCACAGGGCCGATGCGGGCGTGGGCAAACAGCGGGGACCAGGCCGCTGACCGAGAACTCTTTGCCTGCCCTCAGTGTAGGCGGCGCGAGCTCACGTCAGCAAGGTGTCACCGCGAGCGGGTGCGGGCGGGCTTGTCCTCGCGCAGCGACGGAGCAGGGGCCACGTCGTCATCGGAGATTTCCGTCTCCGCGATCGGCTTCACGTTGTCCACCTTTTCGGCAGGCTCGACGTGCCGCTCGATCTTGCCGGTCGCAGCGTTGAACTTGGGCTTGTCGTCGCGAAGGTCGGAGTCTGGGACGGGAGTGGCGTCCTTGACCTTGGTAGCCGGTTGGCCGGCGGAGGCTTCCTTCTCCTCGATCTTGATCGCCTCGTCCTTGGTGCACACGTCGAACAGCGGGATCTCCATGGAGAGGTCGTGCGGCTGCATCAGCTCACGCAGCTGCTCCGCCACCGCGGCGGAAACCTCCGCCCACCGCTCGGTGAATCGGTGGCCGCGCCACGAGTAGTTGCGCACGAAGTACTCCCTCTTGCGGTTGTAGGGCTTGAGACGGACGAGGTAGGTCTGGGCGGCCATATTATCTCGGTGTTGAACGTAGATCGCCCGCCACGCTGGTCAAGCGTGGCGGGCGGTGCAGATCAGCGGTAGGCGACGATCACGTCGAACGTGACCGCGCTGAGGTTGGCCGCAGCAGCGGCCTGGGTGCCGGCGAGCACGAACACGCGCAGCGTGTCGTTGGTCGCGTCGTAGTCGGCGATGTGAGTGATCGCGCCAGCGGTCTTGCCGTAGCCGAACACCTGCGTGATCTCGACCTCCCGCTTGAGCGCGGCGGTGAGGTACGCAGTGAAGTCCGGCGTGCCGCCGGTGGGGTAGGCGCTGTCGCCCGCGAAGGACAGACGGATGAGCCCGTTCGGGCGCATCGTGGTCTGACCCTGCTGGCCGACGGTGGTGACGGTTGCTCCGAGTGCCATGGTGGGTTCCTTTCAGCTGCCTGCGATCAGGCGACGAGCACGTTGATGGCCTTCGCGACCGCAAGCTCCTCGGCGTACTTCACGTCGAAGCGCATGGTGATCACCATGATGACCTCGCCAGCCGAGATGTCCTTGTCGGTCTCGAGGCGGATCTCGCGGTGGATGCCGACGTGAATGTTCTTCGGGTCGCAGAAGATCACGTCGGTGAGGCCAGGCGCGCGCGGGATGTCGGTGCGGTCACCGGGGAACAGCGGCACCGGCACGACGGGCACGCCGGTGTAGCCGACCACGGCCTCGCTGTTCGCCATCGCGCCGAGCGCCGAGTCACCGCCGGGCGTCGCGCGGTCAGCCAGGGTGTCGCGGTAGTCGATGTCCGCGTCCACGTTGGTCAGGTAGCGCATGTCCAGCTTGTTCACGAGGAACTCGGTGGGCAGCACCTTCTGGAGATCGCGAAGGATCGCCTTGTTCAGCTTCACGCCGCCAGCGTCCACGATGTTCGACACGGCTTGACGGAGGATGCCGTCGAACTGCGAGAAGAACGGGTCGGGGTTGGTGGTGTCGCCGTTGACCAGGATGTCCTCCATGTCACGCGACACGGCGGTGGTCATCAGCTGCATGACGGTGTTGCGGAGGTTGCCGCGCTCGATGCTGTCTTCGAGCACCTCGTTGTTCAGGCGGACCTCGGCCTTGAACAGCTTGCTGTTCAGGACGGTCTGCGAGAGATCGATCTTGCTCCGCTCGGCGGCCGACAGCGCCACACCGGACTGGCCGGCGCGGAGGATGCGAGTCGCGAAGCGAGTCTTGTTGATCTCCTTGGTGGGCGAGCGCATCGGCTCGACGGTGGACATCGCCATGATCACGCTGCGGCGGATCAGGATGCGAAGGAAGCGCTGGGCCTGCTCGGGAACGAGCAGACCACCATCCGTCAGAAGGTCCGAAAGCTGGAGGTCGGCCTTCTGGAGGATGCTGCGATTGTCGGTGAGACCTGCGGGCATGGGGGATTCCTCTCGAAGCGTGGGGTGGCCGACCATCAGAGGTCGGAGTCAGACAGATCGTTCAGGTCGTCGGGCCAGAGTACCTTGCCCGCCGGGGAGTTGTCGTCGGCCTCGACGTAGGGAAGCGCGTGGCCGGTGGGCCGCGTCGCATTCATCCGATCGATCGTGGCCTGCTGCGCCTTCGCCAACTTGGCGAGAGCGATGATCTTGTCCTTGAGGTTCGCCGCGTCGGCGCTCTCGGACTTGGTGGTCTCGGTGGGGCGCAGCTCGGCGACCACACCGGAAAGTTGCGCGAGAAGCTCCTCGAGCTTGGTCAGCTTCTCGCCCGCGATTTTGCGGCCGGCCTTCGCGAGCTCGTCCGCGGGCGCGGTGCCGCTGCCGGGCTGCTCCATGTGCGTGGGCATCTGCGCGTCGGGCACACCGGCAGCGATGCTCGGCTGCGGCTGGTTGTAGGCGTACTGCTTCATCGCCTGCATCATCTGTTGCGGCATTCCACCACCATCGGGGACGAAGGGGCCGATCGCCTTCAGACAGGCGAACACGCACATGCAGCAGCCCGCGTAGTCCTCCTTCGCGAGCATGCTTTCGGCCTGGTACATCTGCTCCATGGCGTATTTGCACGCCATGTACTTCATCACCGCCTCGGGCATCTTCATCACCGGCCCCTCGGCGGTCATCACGTACTCCGGGGAGGCGCTGAAGTCGAAACTCTGCGCCATCGGGGTCGGGGGCGCCATCAGCACGCCCTTCTCGACGGAAGCGATGTCGTCGGCCTTTTCCGCGCCAGCGATCATGCGCAGCGCGTTCGACAGACCCATCACCTCGTTCTTGAACTTGTCGGTGACGCCACCCTCCCCGTCGGTGGCTGCCTTCACGGCCTCGCCGAGAATGCCCACGCGAGACGACACCTCGGTGAGCATCTTCGCCATGGCGTCGCGCATGTCTGCGGGCAGCCCGACGATCAACTCGGTGGTGTCCTTCGCCTTCTCCGCCTGAGCCTCGACCACAGGATCGGACTCGGTCGCGGCAGTCTCGGTGGCGGTCTCGTTGGTCGGCATGGGATCTCCGTTCTCGTTCTTCACCACGAGCAGCACGCGCTTGTTCGCGCCGCGATCGACGACGCTGACCTCTTTGACTTCGAGGTCTTCAAGCACGTATCGCTTTTCGTCGGGCATGTTCGACTACATTCTGCTCGGCGTTGCGCGGGTGCGTCAAGGGACGGCCATGCGCAAGCCAGTGCCGCCGATCGAGAGCCCGGTCAGGAGCCCCGACTTGATCGCTTTCCAGATGCTGTCGTCGAGCACTCGGAAAGCCATCAGCCACGTGCCTTGCTTGACCTTCTGCCCACCGATCTCGAAACCCACGGGCGCGATGTACGACTCGAGGATCTTGATCTTGTCGTTCACGAAGGTCTGGTGCTGCAGTCCTACGTTGCCGTGCGTCTGCATATACCTGTGCGCAGCGTCGCGGATTTCCTCAGCACTGATCATGTCGCCCTGCGAATCGACCTCATCGGGCTCGAGCACCACGCCGAGGATGTAGCGTTCGTCGGTGTCGGGCGCATCGACCTTGATCAGTGCGACCTCGTTCGTTGCCTTCGTACGTACGCGCCGAAGTCGATCATTCTGCTCAGGTGCGAGTGCGCCAGCACTGCCCGGCGCGATGGCGAGATCAGCCTTGTGCGCAGGATCGTCCGCTTGCAGGCGACCGCATATCGCACGCGCGGATTCGTCATCGTGACCCTGTGCGCGCATCGAAGCGACGCACGCGCCGAAATCCTCGAAGCCTGCGAACGGCTTGAGCACGGGCATCGCCTTCTCGGCCTTCTCGTCCGCAGCGTTCATCTGCGCCACGACTTTGTCCGCCCACGCACGACCGGGGTCACCGCCCCATAGCAGCCACGCGACGTAGCCGCGATCGCGCCACGGCTCGCTCTTGTACTTCGGGTCGATCGTCGAGTTCTTTTCGTGGCGGCTGAAGAAGGCCGCCATGCGCCGCACCGTCTTGGGGCTTTGCTTCTGCCGGTTCTTCAACGACGCTGCTCGTGCGACGCCCGAGCCGATGCCTTGCGCGCTGGCCTCGCTCGGCGTGAGCCCGCCGCCGCCGCCCTTGCGGCGAAACTCGAGCCCCTTCGCAGCAGCTGCTGCGACACCGGCGGGCGGCTTGAAGTCGATGTGATCGTACTTGCCCGCCTTGGACACCGCAGCCTTACGAGTCGAGCGCGGGTGATCCTCGGGCAGCAGGTCGTTGTCCTGCACGTAGTTGGGATTGCTCGGCTTGCCCGACGCGACGAGCTTCAGGTAGGCGTTCACACGCGCCATCGCCCACGACTGGCGGTTCTGGCTCGGGCGATGCGACGTGCTGAACGCACCCGCCCCGCGACGCCACACTGCCTTGAGCTGACCGAGCGTGACGCGCTTGCCTTCGCTGTCGCCGTGCTTGTCGTTGTGCTCGGACACCTTGGTCTTGAGCGCGTTCTCGACGGCCTCGGTGAGCTTGATGCCCGCACCGCTCGAAGCCGACCCTGCCGAGCCCGGCTCGTTGACGCGGCTGCCCGTGCGGCGCTCGTCAGGATCAGCAAGCGTGCTCGGATCGTCTTTCGCCTTCGCGAGCCACGGTGCGTCAAGCCACGGTGCATCGGGCAGCGTGTACGTAGCCCCGAACGTGAGGTCGCTGTCGGCGATCAGGAACGGCTCGAAGCCTGCATCTGCGATCACGTCGGGCGAGGCGTCGCACACGAGCAACGCGCCCTTCGCCAGCGCGGCAAGGTCGCGCGCATCATCGAGCGTGGCGTCCTCGTCGGCGGCAAGGTCGATCACAGCGTACGTGCCAGCCACGTCCTCGCCGAGGAGTGGGTTCGACACGCGCTCACCGCGCGGCAGCGTTGCGGCCGCACGAAGAACCCACGGCACGGCAGGCTGCCGCACCGTGGGTTGAGCATCGTCCTTGCGAACGCGGGCGCGCATCAGTCGAGGATGACCTTGCCGCGACGAAGGTTGTGGGGGTCGGGGCCGAAGTCGTCCTCGGTCGGGATCTCGTTCTTGCCCTCGAGGAAGGTCTTGGTGGCGAGATCGGCGGGCCAGCCGTCGTCCTTGCGCACGTTGTCCTTCATCTCCTCGCCGTCGCCCGGCTTGGCCTCGCCGTCGAGGATCGCCTTCAGCTCGTTGAGCATGGCAGCGTCACCCGATTTCGCGAGAACCTCGGCAGCCTTGGCGACGAAGCCCATCGCGTTCGCGGCGGGAGTCGAATGCGGAGAAGCCGGAGGCATGTAGCTGGCGGCGGGCCGCACGGTGTTGCCCACCGGGCCGGTCGGGCCAGCGTTGCTCTCGAACGCGCCGCTCGAGGGCGACGCCTGCGTGCCGGGAGCGGTCGGCAGCGACTTGCCGGGGTGTTCGGCGATGCGCTCGGCAGCGGCCGATTGCGCGTTCACGCTCAGCTCGCCCGAAAACACCGGCACGGTCATCGTGCTGGAGGTTTCCCACGAGTACGCCTTGGCGAGGGCCACTACGGCGGAGAGCGCAGCGATACGCGGCGCGGGGTCGGTGTCGGCCTTCGCGAGGTCGATCTGGCTCTTGCAGTAGTCGATGACCTCGGTGAGAGTCATCGCGCGGGTGTCGGAGTCGGCGGGCAGGAGCCCGGCGAGCTCCGTGCCGATGGCGGCGAGGGTGTCGGTGATGGCGGGCATCGAGAGGCTCCTGTGATCAGCCTACTTGACGGAAGGCGGGAGGAACAACCCGCTGGCCTCGTCGTGCGACCAAGCCGTGCGGGTTGAGGGGGACCATGAGGCGCCGTCCAGTTTGGAGCGAAGCGCTGTGGGTAGCGTATCCGTGATCCGTTGCCACGACCAGTGCAGGTCGGTGCGCATCTCTCCGACAAGGCCGAGGCAGATGTTGAACCTGCGCTTGATCTCGCTTTGCGTTTGCCGCGATTGATCTTCGAGGAATGATCTTTCGATCGCCGCGGTGATGGCATCGACGGCGCGCGCACGCGCGTCGAGATCAAGCATTTCGAGGAACGCGCTCATTCGGGGACTCCGCTGTCGTTGAACACGGGAACGATCGTAGAGCGGCAAGACATGTGAAGCGGCGGCATGAAGGCGCCGATGTCTGCCAACTGCGCAGGACTCAGCATGTCACGAACCGAGCCGGTGTCGTCCGCCCGCCCCATCCCAGACCGAACGACTGTAGCAACGCGCGTCTCACCGCCGTTCCCCGATGGGACGTACAGCTCTTTTTCCCCGTTTGGAAGAGTTCGCGACCGCACGAACGGGAACACGCGCTCCACCGCCGTGGTGTCTCCCGCCTCCTGTGCGGCAGCAAGTCGCGCGTACGCCTGAAGGCCGTCCTTGACGGGGAAGATCGTGCCATGAAGCGTGCGGCACTGGTCCGTTGTCCTCTCGTCAAGAACTGCCTCGAACTGGTAGTTCACGACACCGGCTTCATCCATCGAGCTGAGATGCCCCCACATACGCGCGCGGTTCACAGCGTTCGTGGCGACAATATGCCAGTACCGATCGGACCGCGGCTTGCTGTACTGCCCGAGGGTGAGGGCCTTCAGTTCTCGCGTGATGTCTTCGTTGCGAAGACCGCGCGCGATCCCGCGGTTGATCGTGTCGGCGATGCCGCCTGTCACGATGCTTTGCCGCCGACCGTATTCATCCAGCACCCACGTCGAGATGTTGCCAAGAACTTTGGTCATCCTCTCATCCACGGCGGTGAACGAGGTACGGATGTCCCACGAGAAGATCGCTGCCGCAGCGATGCGCGTGTCGAGAATCGTTCTCGACACGGTCACCAACATGGTGTCTGCGATCTGCGGCAACGCCTCTTGTGGGATAGCACTTAGCGCCACGCTAACGGCCCGAGCAACCTGCGCCACCTCTGCACCCGTGAGCCGCGTGTAATCGAAACGCATCGCACGCAGGGCGGCGATGATGTGCCCGCGCTGAACCTTGGCGGTGATCTTGGAGAGACGCTGGGCGAGTTCCTGAACGATCAGCAGGAACTCGTCCTCGTCGAGAGGATTGCTCGCCTTTTGGATCGCCGTCCGCGACTTGAGCAGCTTCATCGCCCGAGAGCGTGCAGCTCCCCACGTCAGCGCGCAGTCGCACGCACCGTGCTCATGGCTCTTCATCTTCGAGAGACTCCCACTCACGCTTGGCGAACGCCTTGGCAAGAGCAAGTAGAGCGGCGTCGTCCGTCTTCTCCAGGCCCTCAGCCGGGTCGATGATGCCCTCTTGGTCGCGCGCCGCGCTTGCATCCGTAGGCGCCGTTTGCCCGGTCGAGATGCCCGCAAGGGTCAACTGGACGGGGCGGGTCACCCAGTCCTGGTCTAGCTTCGCGAACTCCACCCCGAAGCCACGCGCCGCGAGGGTACGGAGTTCCTCGGGTGTCAGGTAGCTCGCCTTGGCTGCCTCGTTGATCGCCTCAAGCATCACCTTGGGGTCGCTGAAGTCAGGACCACGAGAGATGAACTTCCAGTAGTTGATGCCGAGCGCTGGAAGAAGCGTGCGGTTGATGAAGTAGTCGAAGTCGCGACGAAGCGGAGCAAACACCTGCTGCTCCGTGAACTCGATCGAAGTCTGCGCCGTCGCACGGTTGAAGTCGCGAACGTCGCCACGCAGTAGGCGCGGCAGACGGAAAACGGAGCCAATGGCGTCGGTGTTCTTCTCTCTATAGTTCAAGAACTGCGCGTCGGTGTTCTGCGCGTCCGTGAGCGGCTTCAACTCGATCTTCGTGCGGCCAGTCGAGAGACCCTGCGCGCCGAACTCCGGCGACTCCGCTTGAAGGATCATTATCTTGTGGAAGTTGCGCTTTCCTCGAATCTCGTTCTTGACGTAGTTCTCCAGCTTCGTCACGTCGTCTTGAACGAGCCTCCCGCCAGACACCAGGATCGCCATCGGCGGCACGCTCTTGTTCTCGAAGTAGGCGAGGTTCACCTCGTCCGCGTGACGAGAACCGATCACAGACAACATCTCCGACACCCAGCGCGGCATCCCGTACACCGAGCGCGAGTTGTGGATCTTGAAGTGGATGATTTCCGTCGCAGGAGACGCTTCGGGCTCTCTGTGCCGAAGATCGTCGATGCTCTCGTACTGCAGCCCGCTGAGGTGGCTGTAGATGCGCGGATCACCGAACTCCTTGAACCACACGAGCTGTTGCCCACGAATGGCGCCGTTCGCGACCTGCACGAACTTGCGGAACCGCTTGTGAACGGGCTCGCGACCAGGAGTGATCAACGTGGCGCGTACGTCGATCATCACTTCCTGCGTGTCGCGCTCTGTGGGCATCAGCCGCACCGTGAAGCCCGGTACGTAGTTGAACTGCACGATCTCGCCCGCGCGATTGCGCAGCACCTCCCAGTAGGCGTTGCCGGTCGTCTCGAGGTCTTGCCGCGTCTTCACGCGCAACTTCTCGAAGGACTCGTCCACCGTGCAGAAGTTGAAGAACTTTTCGGCGGCCAACCTTTCGCTAATCAACTCGCGCCGAAGGGATGCCATGCGCGCATCGACTTCGGCGTCAGACGGCTCAGGCAGGATACCGGGATCGTCGATGCGGTCTTTGTAGGGGTCCGCCTTGTGCGCGAGCGTGCGCAGCAGCTTCTCCACGTCGCCGTCGTCCTCGAGCGGATTGCCGTTCGAGTCGAGGCCCAGCATCCGCTCCTGCACCATCGCCATCTTCACCTTCTCGCGCGCGTCATCAGCGTCGAGGTCGATGAGCGGCTCGAAGCGGTGTCCGAACGAATCGATGTTAGTGGCGTAGGCGTCGATGTTGGAGCGCAGCGCGCCCGACATCTCGAACAGGTGCGCCAGCGACACAGGGTCGAGCGGAGGCGTGATCGCGCCCGCTGAGGCGTACAGCGCACGCTGCTCGTCGGGCGTCTCGAGCACGTTCGACGACTCGGAGCCGTCACGCCCCGTACCGACGAAGTGCGCCTTGACGACTTCCTCGGCAACCGCGGCGGTGCTCGAGCCGGTAGTCTCCGGCATCCTGTTGGCTGGCGTGTCCATGATGCTGACCGTGCCCGCACGCGTTCACGTGCGGGCACGCGGTCGATCAGCTGAGCACAATCCAGTCGGTGCCGGTGGTGGGGCGCACGACGGTGACGGACTGCCCGTCACGCGAGGTGTCGAACGTCGCGCCGCCGTTGATCGTGTCCGCGCCGGCGGCGGTGATGGCGACCACGTTCGTGCCGCCATCAAGGTCGTTGAAGGTGTGGCTCCACCCGGCAGGCGTGTCGGCGATCGCGGGCAGCAGGATCGCGGTCACGGTCGCACCCGAGACGCGCGTGAGGCCGCGATTGAGCGCGGCGAGCTGCGCGGCGGTGAGGCCGGTAAGGTCGGGGTTCGCGGCGGTGGTGACGGGACCGAGCGCGCCAGCGGCAGGCACGGCGAGCTCGTTGAGCAGCTCGAACAGCGGGGCGCCGT
>Ga0172364_10000683_pt1 | contig 24804 bp, 21 predicted proteins | sample LakKivSesite10cm_FD_114545 | JGI IMG/M metagenome (GOLD analysis project Ga0172364, IMG submission 114545) | Sediment microbial communities from Lake Kivu, Rwanda - Sediment site 10cm | ecosystem: Environmental > Aquatic > Freshwater > Lake > Sediment | place: Rwanda: Western Province, Lake... | reverse complement strand
TGCCAACCTCACCAGAACCGGTTTAATTTTGACCAGGGTATGGCCAAGCGCGCCTGCGGTTATGCCTAAAAGAACAAAAATCACGCTGAATCCTAAAACAAAAAATAATGCGCTCAGTAATAACTTAATGTTCAGTCTATGGGCTTTATCTTCTTTCCGAATCTCTGAGAGCGAATAACCGGAGATAAAGGAAAGATAAGCAGGAACTAAAGGAAGCACGCAAGGGGTGAGAAAAGAAAACACTCCCATAATAAAAGCAAGCCCGATTCCGGGACCGGTCTCCATCAGAATAAATATATTGCACGCAAAAAAATTTTCAACCCAGAACCTCTGGAAAAAAATATGAGGCAGGCAATTGAAATGCATCTCAAGGGTCTGCGGGAGGACAATCTCCCAATTCCGGAGCCAAAGTCCACTGCGGAATATATTGCGGTTTCAAAAACATAATTCCCGGAATTTTTAATCGCTTTTATTATGAACGCGAAGGCGAGCCTTGCGCTTACAAAGAACCGTGCGGGGACACCATCCGGTGATTTATGATGAGAGATTGACAGATTTAGAGGGATGATTTAAGTTAAAAAAGCAGATGAGTGAGAGGATAAAGAGGAGGGATTTTATAAAGTGCGCTGGATATGGATTATTGGCATTGGGCTTGGCGCCAAAAGAAATCCGCCCCGCGATTTTGCCAGATGAGCTGGTGGTGGTAAAGGGTGAGCTGATTTCATCTGCGAGAAAGGCGATAGAATTTTTAGGTGGCATCAAGCGGTTTGTTAAGCAGGGGGATAAGGTTTTAATCAAGCCGAATATGAGCTTTGCCAAAGAGGTTGAAAGTGGCGCTAATACTCATCCTGAGCTGGTTGCAGAAGTTGCTCGGTGGTGCCTGGAGGCAGGCGCGAAAGAGGTTTTGGTTATTGATAATCCGCTTTATCCTGCGAAGCTTTGTCTCTGGCGGAGTGGAATCCGTGAGGCAATGGACCGGGTCAAGGGTGCGAGTTTTCAATATCTTACTGAGGAGCGGTTTTACCAGGAGGTTGAGATACCGGGTGGGAAGGATTTAAAAAAGGTTCAGGCGCTAAAGCCTGCGTTGGAGGCAGATATTATTATCAATGTTCCTAAAGCCAAGACTCACGGTTCCACGACTGTGACATTGGGTCTTAAGAATTTAATGGGCTTGGTTTATGAGCCAAGAGCTTTTCATTCTATTCACAATCTTCATCAGGCAATAGCGGAGCTTTCTCTTTTGCTCAAGCCCGGTCTTACGATTATTGATGCAAGCAATGTGATGGTTGATGGGGGTCCTGGAGGACCTGGAACGCTTGAGAGGCGGGATTTGGTTGTTGCTGGGATAAATCCAGTGGAGGTGGATTCAGTGATGGTGTCATTGAGTAATTGGTATGGGAGGAAGGTGAAGCCGGATGAGGTCAAGCATCTAAAAATAGCGGATGAGCTTGGCTTGGGCAAGGTTGAGCTTGGTTCTATCAGATATTCAATGATTGAGGGATAGCTGGATAATGGCGGGTAGAATCGCTTTTTTTGATGTTGACTATACTCTTTTGACCACCAATTCAATGATGCTGTTCATCAATTATATGAGAAGGGCAGGGGAGTATGGGCTTAAGGAGATTGTTTTCGGGTTGTTTTATTTGATTCAATATAAGCTGAACCTTTTGGATATTGAAAAGGCGACTGAAAAAGCCAGTAAGCCATATAAAGGTATGAGGGAGGAGCGGTTAATTGAATTATGTAATCGCTGGTTTGAGGAGGTGGTTAGGGATTATATTTATCCAGATGCGATAGGGCTGATTGACCAGCACCGCAAAGCTGGAGATGAGCTTTGTTTGCTCACTGCCATAACCAATTATCTGGCAGAGCCTTTAGCCAATTATCTCAAAATTGAAAATTATTGTTGTAATCGGATGGAGGTAGAGAATGGGGTATTCACTGGCAGGATGGTCAAGCCCCTATGTTATGGTAAGGCAAAGCTGGATTATGCCAAGGAATTTGCAGAGCAAAAAGGAGTGAATTTAGCGGATTGCACTTATTACACAGATAGCATTACGGACTTAGCGGTTTTGGAGGGAATCGGCTATCCAGTTGCGACCAATCCGGACCCTTTGCTTCGGAGAGAAGCTTTGAAAAGGGGCTGGAGGATTATAGATTTAAAGAAGCCTCTATCTCAAAAGTAAAACCGGGTTAAAATTGATTAAAGTCTTTCAAGCTCTCTTTTAATCATTTCCTGAACCTCTGGATTAGCGTCCGGGGCCAGGGATAAGGATTTTTTCAGATGAGTCTTTGCTAAGTTTTTATTTCCCATTCCTTTATAGGCTAATCCATAAAGATAATGGACTTCGGATTCTTCCGGGAAAATCTCTTCTGCCTTTTTCAAATAGTCCAATGCCTCCTGATAATTGGCTTGTCCCAGATTGATATTGGCAAGCATCTTTAAGCTCAAGAGCGCCCAGCTTGCGTGCCAGGGTTTATTTTTAACATCGCTTTTGGCAATCGTCAGCTTCAGATTTTCTATCGCGGTATCTAAAAGCTCTTTCTTTGTGGCTTCTGATTTTTCCGCGTTGCTCTTATTCAGATAGACCATTGCTAATGAGCAATAACCAGCGACATCTGAAGGAACAGTTTTTTGATAAATGGCAAGAAGATGAATCGCCTCATCAAATTGCCCTAATTTATGACAGGCGCTGGCTAAATTAAAATAGATTTTGGGCAAATCCGGGTTCAACCTTTTTGCCTGGGCTAAAATCGCAAATGCCTCCTCAGGGTTAGAGTCCAGAAGAACGCTTCCCTTGACATAGAGATTTTCCGCATCATTGGGCTTGAACTCAAGAGCTTTGTTTATCATCCGAAGCGCTCGCTCGTTTTCTTTCCGATGCCGAAATAGGTCTGCCATTGCCCGGTATCCTTCAGCCAGTTTGGGATTAAGCCGAAGAGCCCGCTGGGCAAATTGATAAGCCTGTCCAAATTCTTGCTCGCTGACACTAAAACCTCTCCACATAGAAATCGTCTCAGCCAAGCCTGCTAAAGCCTCTGGATACTCATCCCAGTAGGTCAGCGCTAATTGATATTCTTTCATGGCATCTGGATATTTATCCGGGTCACAGGTCAAAAACAATCTTCTTGCCTGAGTGTAATGCTCTTCCGCCTGTTTTTTTAGAGGCTCTGCCGCGGTTTCCACGCCTTTTTTACAGCCCCCAAAAGGGATTAAAAGCATAATCAAAATTCCTAATCCAGTTCCGGCTAAGCTACTTTTTCTCATCCTCCCCACCTTAAAAATTTTACATAAAATACCAGATATTTCCTTGATTAGCAAGCGGATTTGCTCATCGCTGATTCAGCTAATAAACTTTTTATTGCTCCTGAAACTCCTCCGATGAGGAATCCGACTGCTCCGGAACGGTTTGGGCTTCTATCAGTTCTTCTTTTTTCTTGAACAGGCTATTTATCTGCCATTCGCTCAAGCTGAAAATCGTCCCTTGAGCCTCGGATTTGGCGTAGTAATAATTTTTATTTTTCACCTTAGCTCCGATGAGCAGGGTATATTTCTTATCACCGACCAGTTCCAGAGAGATTTTTCTCTTGGGCTTATCCAGGCCCGCGTCTTTTAACGGGATTTGATAAAAATCCTGGGTTTGAATTTTGGAAAGGGTCTGACAGATGCCCTCCACTGCCCATTGTCGGGCTGGGTATTGACCGGTTTTATCAAGAATTTCCCATTTATTTTCTTTTAAGTCTTTGGCAAGAGTGAAAATGGTCGCGCCATCCTGAATCTCTAAGGTTTTACAATCACTGGCATTGAAGCGATAAATGGCTTTATCCTTCCAAGTGTCAGTAGAGCGGTCAAAGATAGTAATTAGATTCTGAAAGGTGAGGCAGATGGTATTATCCTGAGCCTTTCTAAAATAGCTACTGGAATAAGTTGTTCCCCGCTTGCCAATATAGAAATGGGCTAAAGTGTCAGATTTATCATCCAGCAATTTTACGGAGAGCGCTTTATCTTCGGTCAGGTCAAACCGTTCTAATTCCTTTTCTGAACTGGTGATTTGTTCATTACAGACCAGAGCTTTTGACGCCTCCAGCAATTTTTCCACTCCTTCTGGGTCCGCGGGATAATTGTTTTCAGTTTCCACCAGCCAGTTAGACCCGGAAAACACTAAAAGGTCTTTTTTATTCTCTCTGCTCAATTCAATTCTTTTCACTCTGGAAATATCTAATTTAGGATAAGTCAGAGCAGATTTTTCTTTCCTTTTTTCCAAGCCGGGCTTTAAGCCAGTTTCATAAGCTATGATGGCAATAATCGCCAAGACCAGCAACGAGCCACTAAGCCAGACCCTCTGCTGAATCATTTTCCAATCTCCTTCCAGGTGGTTGCCCATAATTTTTTCTCCCGACGCCGAACCTGGAAACGCGCTAACCCATAAATAATTATGGCAATCGGGAGTAAAAACGGTCCCAGAAATCTGACCGTCAAAACTTTGGCAATGGATAGCTCCTGGTCAATTGGACGCTCAACAGTGGCTTTGGAGCGGACCCCAATCAGCTTTCCTCCTAAAGTCATCCAGTCAATCGCATTGATGATGAAATCCAGGTTAGAATTCCCCAAAGCCAGATATTCATCTTTTATAAACCGACTATTGCCCACCACCAGAATAGAGGTTTCTGGACTTTGCTCCAACTTATTTTTTTCTCTGGATTCGCTTTCTTCAGTTGTCGGCGCGGGTTTATCCTTATAAAAGCTGGTAAAGCTCCCCTGAACCAAAATCGCCAGAGCCCGGGATTCTCTGCCCATTCCCGGCGCTGGAATTGGGGAAGGTAATCGCTCCGGGTCCAGAGAGAATTGTCCCACCTGGGTCCAGGACTGAGGAGAGGTTTTAAGTAGCTCAATTGCTTTGAGCGGTTCTGAGCCAGAAAAATTTATGGAGCTTGCCCAAGGAAGGGTGATAGCGTCCAGCTGAGCTAATATCGGATGGTCCTTGATAAGCACTGCTTCTTTATATCTGGACACATAGATTTTTACCCAGAGTGGATAATTCTGAACAATTTGAAAAATTCCCCGCCTCATAGAAACCCGAGCATTGACCTCATCCATCACCAGGTCATGATTCCTGGTGATGCCATAATGCGCGAGTAGGTCATCTAAGCCATCATCTTTGGGAAAACCGACCAGATATTCCTCCACCACCTCCACGCCATCTAACAGGAAGATAATTTTTCCTCCCCTCATCAAAAACTGGTCTAAGGCATATTTATCTTGCTCATTTAAGCGCTTGGGAGCTATCACTAAAAGCAGATTAATCTCCTCGGGAATAGCCTCACCCGTAATGGTGCTCACCACGCTGAACTGGTATTGTTTTTCAATCACCGAGCGGAGGGTTTTTAGCTCCTGATAAGCGTCAGGCTCCTCATGTCCAGAGAGAAATGCGACTGAGATGGGCGGTTCGCTTGCGAGTTTTAAAATCGTGCTGGAGATAGCGTATTCAAAGTCTTCTAAGTCAACCACATTGGAAAATACCTGCCTCTGGTCCAGATATTGAACCTCCAGCGCCATATATCCTTCTGTAAATGCCAGATCGGTCGCGCCTCGCACCTGAAATTGAACCGGAAATACGCCCCGATTCCTTAAATCATCCTTCAAGCTCGGATTTTTCTCCGGGTCTATCGCCTCCAATTTTATCTTGCCTTTGCCATAAATACGGTATTCATTCAGGAGGTCTTTGGTGAGGGCCAGGTCAGATTTTAATACCGCTGGAAGATTGGAGCTGAAATAGCCACGGATTAAAACCGGAGCTTTTAACTCCCTTAGCGCCTGTTTAGTGGCTTTGGACAAGGTGTAAGCTTTACTGGAGGTCAGGTCAACCCGCAGAAAAAATTTATTGGAAAGGTAATTCATCACCAGCGCCCAGCCCAAAAGAATAATGAGCCAAGCCAGGGAATAAAGATGATACTCCCTTTTGGTTAAAAGTTTTTTTGCCTTTAGCTCCATCTTCTCCGCTCGATCAGGTATTTATTAAGAGTCAGAAAGAAAAATACCAGGCTCAAATAATAAATAATATCCCTTGAATCCACCACTCCCCGAGCAATGCTATCAAAATGCCATCCCACATCTAAATAGTTAATCAAAAAGTTGATTCCCAGGGGGAACTGGAAGCGGTTGAGCAGGTTATCAATTCCCAGCAAAAACAGACAAATCACCAAGCTCAAAAGAAAGGCAATGGTCTGGCTTTTGGTAAGTGCGCTCATGGTGGTTCCTACCGCAATAAAGGAGCAGGCAACCAAAAACACCCCTAAATAGCCAGAGAGAATCGCTGTCCAGTCCGGACTACCAATCAAAGCTGTGGATAAAGGCACCACCAGACTCAAAAGCAAAATCAGCCCAAAGAAAATCACCCCAGCCAAATACTTCCCAAACACCACCTCCCAGTCCTTGACCGGAAAGGTCAAAAGCAGTTCCGCAGTTCCTAACTTTTTTTCCTCTGCCCAACTGCGCATGGTTATGGCCGGGATTATGAACCAGATTCCATAAAGCAAAAATTCAAAATAAAAACTGAAGTTGATGCTTTGGCTGGGAATTAAAACAAACCAGATGAACAAAAAATTTATCACCGCCAGAAAAAGCACCGTAAAAATATAGGCAATCAGGGAATTGAAATACCCCTGAAATTCCTTCTTACAAATCACCCAGACCAGATTCATTCCTCCCCCCGGGTCAATTGTTTAAAGACCTCTTCTAAACTCCGCTTCTCCCGATAAAGCTCAGTTAAAATCAAACCCGCTTCCACCGCACTTTTAAAAATCTCCTCGCATAAATCCGCTTCTGACTCTGCATAAACCTCATAGCTCAAAACTCCGTTTTCCTCTTTAATCAGCTTATAACCACTTGCCCCAGCAAGAGCCTTAAACTGGCTTTCTATTATTTCTTTTTTGCCTTTGACTTTGACCTTATGCAGATTCACGCCCCGGGCGCTTCTGGTGATTTCTTCTAAAGACCCATCTGCAATCATCCTGCCCTGATTGATAATCAAAATCCTTCCGCAGGTCGCCTCTGCCTCAGAAAGAATATGAGTGGATAAAATCACGGTCTTTTCCCTGCCTAACTTTTTTATCAGTTCCCTGATTTCAATAATCTGGTTCGGGTCCAAGCCACTGGTCGGCTCATCCATAATCAAAATCTCTGGGTCGTGAATCATTGTTTGAGCCAAGCCAGTTCTCTGGCGAAAGCCTTTAGATAGCTCAGCGATGTCCATTTTCACCACTGGCTCCAGCCCGCATACTTCTATAATTTTATTCACTCGGGATTTTTGCTCAGAACCGCTGATTCCTCTAATCTCTGCAACATATTTCAAAAAATTCTCCACCGAGATATCCTGATAAAGCGGAGTGTCTTCTGGAAGATAGCCGATATGCTTACGCACCTCAAGAGATTCAGTCAAGACATCAAACCCAGCAATTTTGCACCTGCCTTCATCCGCGGGAAGATAACCCGTAAGGATTCTCATAGTGGTGGTCTTGCCCGCACCATTTGGACCAAGAAAACCCACCACCTCTCCTTTTTCTACCTTAAAGCTGATTTTATCTACCGCGGTGATGTGTCCAAAGTGTTTGCTTAACCCTTCAACTTCAATCATCGCCAAAATTAGACTCCTACCTTCTGACTTAGTTCCAGCCTAAAATTTCCCCAAATATAATCATAACCTTGAAAATTGTCAACTGCTTTGAAAATTTTTAGATTAAAAAATAGTGGAGCTGAAGGGATTTGAACCCTCGACCCCGTGACTGCCAGTCACGTGCTCTCCCAGCTGAGCTACAGCCCCTTTTGATAATTATATTCTATTCTGGAAAAGGTTATTGTCAAATTTTTTTAAAATCCGCTTTAGTTGAGATAAAAATTTTAAGAATTAAAATTGAATAGGGAGGTAATAAAATGAATCCAGAGCAATTGCCCGCGGTTTTGGCGCCGATAGGGGTTATCATTGTTATCGTGGTTGTGGCGCTGTTTATTCGGTATGCGCTTAAAATCAGTAAAAAAGCAGAGCAGATGGGAAAAGAGGTGGTGGAGCAGTTCTGGGAGGAGCTGAAATTAGCTACTGAATGTTCTTTTTCCAAAGGGCTGGTTCCCAAAATCGGGCTTTTGCTTATGCTTAAAGACCGATTGGTTTTTTTACCTCTGACCTCGGGACAAAAATTTGAGATTCCTTTTTCCCAGATTACCAAGCTCACCCCACTCAAATTTAGCTCTCAAAACCAGACCAAAGGCTTTGACCTTTATTTAGGGGAAGAGAAAATGCGCTTTTATGTGAATGCTTATCTCTTTCCGGTCTGGAAGAGCGCGCTGGAAAAGAATATTCCCACTTTAGGCGCTATGCCCTATACTCCACCAATTAAATAAAGCGCTTATGAACGAGTTTAGATATTGCCAGCCGAACTCGGGTCAAGGGTCTTGCTCCGCTTGTTGCGGGCTTTATAACTGGGTGGGATGCTCAAGGGCATTAGTTGGGGACTGGCTTGAGCGCCAGACCGAATATCTTTTAAAAGCGGAGCCGAGCGAGAAAAATTTAATCCGGATAAAAGAGGAGCTTGGAAAGAAAAAGCCAGAACCGCTTTATCCAGTGATTTATAATTGTGAATTTTTAGGGTTTATAAATCGTAATCCCAGGCGGGTGGGCTGTCTTTTGCATCCGAGTTTAAATTCCGACAAGAATTTGAGGGAGCTATCCTTTTACGGAAGGGAGACCTGTGATAGCGCGACCTGCACCGCTTATATTTATCTTAATGACCAGGAGGCAGAACTGATTGGCAGAGCAATTGATGAGTGGTATCTTTATGGACTTTGTCTTACTGACCTGGACCTGGTCAAAGAATTTTTCAGATTAGCCAGTGAGAGGATTTTTCAATCAGTTCATCCTGAAGAGATTATGAAAACAAGCGAGCTTTTAGAGGTTTTCAGAGAATATCTTGAGCTGAAAGAGCATTGGCGATACGCAAGAAATCCAAGAAGATTTGGGAAGTTCTATTTTGTAGATGGAAGATATTTGATTTACCGAATAGAATATGAGAAATTAGGAACGAGAGTGAGCCGGTATGATAAAATTTTCAACTCCTTAGGCTCGGAGTTTATCAATAGAAAGGAAATCATAGAAGCAGAAGAAATTTTGGCGCGGATTTTTCAAAAATTTGCGGAGCGGTTTTAGTGAGCAAGAGCAGATTAAACTGGATATTTTTTTTAATTTTTTATTTTGGGATTTATGGCGCAATTTTTCCCGGTAATTTTCATTATGATGATTATCATTCCATTCGGAATAATAGCTGGATTGTGAGCGTCAAAAATATCCCCCAATTTTTTATTGAGCCAGGTTGTTTTTCTTCTCGTCCCCGGGCGCAGATGTTCAGACCAATGCTATTAGTAAGTTATGCCTTGGATTATCAGGTTTATGGCTGGAGGACTTGGGGCTGGCATCTGACCAATCTTTTGTTGCATTTTTTCAATGTTCTTCTGGTCTGGGTGATTTTCAAGAGGGCATTTAAAAAAGAAAAATTAGCCTGGATTGCGAGCCTGGTTTATGCTTTTCATCCGATTGCCAGCGAGAATATCAATTACATAAATTGCCGTTCCTCTATTTTGCTCTGTAGCTTTATGTTCCTGGGAATTTATGCGCTTCAAAAGTTTTTGGAACCAAGCGGAAAAAAAAGAGCGCTCTGGGTCGGTCTGGTCGGTTTATTTTTTATTCTCTCAGTTTTGAGCAAAGAGAGCGGAGTGGTTTTTCCGGGAATAGCCTTTGTTTATTATTGGATTTTTTCAGAAGCGCAAAAGAAGCAAAAGATAAAAGCCGCGGTTTATCTGGTTCTGCCAATGGCGATAATTCTTTTGGGCTATCTTTTTTTACGAATGATTTTTTTTGAAAGGGTTTTTTCTGGCTCCAGTCTTCCCCGTCCTTACCTGGTGAATTTTTTGACCGAGTTAAAAGCCTATTTCTGGTATTTGGGGCTTTTTTTATTTCCGACCCGGTTAAGTATTGAGCATAGTTTGGCGGTGGAGAGCGGTTTTTTTAATCCAAGGGTGATAATAAGCGCCTTGGGATTGAGCGGTTTGGCAATGCTGGTGATTTATTCAATTTTAAAGCCTTATTCCCGGTTATCTCGTTTAGGATTTTTTATAGGTTTTTATCTTCTGGCATTGGTCCCGACCACAAGTTTTGTCCCGCTCAATCTTTTAGTCAGTGAGCGGGCGCTTTATCCTGGGCTTTTTGGCTTGGTTGGAATTTTGGCGCTGGGCTTGGGACGGATAAGTGAGATTAAGCTCAGAGTGTTTTTGTCCTGCTTTGGTCTGATTCTGGTTAGTTATTCTGCGATGGCTATCTACCGCGCACGGGTCTGGCAGAGTGAATGGGGGGTCTGGAAAGATGCTTTTCACAAGGCGCCGGATAACCCACGGGTAATAGGTCAATTGGGGAATGAGTATTATAAAAAGGATGAAATCCAAAAGGCGGTGAAATATCTTGCCCAATCGGACCAGCTTCTTGCGGGTCATCCGATTACGGTATTTAATTTAGGCGCGATTTATATGGATTTGGGGAGATTAGAAGAGGCGGAGCGGTATTTAACCGAGGCCGTGGCTCTGGAGGCGAATGATGTTGAAGCCCGGGTCAATTTAGCAGTGGTTTATAGAACTCAGGGCAAGCTGGAGTTAGCTAAGTATCACTTGGAGCAGGCAATCTTGGTAAAACCTGATTCTGCTTTAGCGCATAACAATCTTGGGGATGTTTATTTTAATTTAGGGGATGTAGCCAGCGCAGAAAGAGAATTTAAAAAAGCCATAGAGATTGATTCTTCACTGGAGGATGCGCATTTTAATCTGGGCAGGATTTTGGAGGCGCAGGGCAGGTATCAATCTGCGCTGGCCCATTTTCAAAAGGCTTATCAGCTTAACTCTGCGCAACCGGATAATCCTCTCTGGGTGGGAATTATGTATCTTAGGCTTAAAAATTTAGAAAAGGCGGAGGAATGGATTAAGCGCGCCTTGGCGCTGAATGAGAATTATGATTTTGCCTGGTATTATTTAGCGCTTGCCAAAAAGGAGCAAGGGGAAAAAAGCGAGGCGCTTCTGGCTTTAAACCGGGCAAGAAACCTGCTTAACCCCAATCATTTAGAGCTGGAGCAAGCGATAAAAAATTTACGCAAAGAGCTTAGCGAATAATTATTTTGAGCAAACCCTGAAATTATGTTAATCTTTTGAGGATGAAATATGGGTTGATTTATAGCCATGATTTCAGCCGGTTCAGCTATGGCAAGACCCATCCCTTTAACCTGGCTCGTGGGGAGAGGTTTTATCAGTATTTGGAGAAGAACCAGCTATTATCTGACCCAGATATAGAGCTAATCCAGCCCCGCCATATACCCGAGGAATTGCTTTTGGTCGCGCATCATCCGCTTTATCTTAAGAGCCTGAAGGATGCGGACACCGGGGAGTTTAAAATGGAGATGCTTCAATTTGGCTTGGGCAGTGAGGATTGTCCGGTTTTTCCGGGGGTGTATCAGTATTCCCGGTTAAGCGCGGGAGCCAGCTTTGAGGCTTTTAATCGGGTTTTGAACAAGGAGCTTAATTTTGTTTTCAATCCAGTGGGCGGGTTTCATCATGCCAAGCGCTCCTTTGCAGAAGGGTTTTGCTATGTGAACGATGTTAATTTAATCGCTTATTTGATTTTGCTTCAGGGCTATAAGGTCGCTTATCTGGATTTTGACGCTCATCATGGCAATGGGGTGCAGGATGAGTTTTATTCTAACCAGAACCTACTTTTCGTGTCTTTTCACGAGAATGGCAAATATCTGTATCCGGGCAGTGGCTTTGAAAATGAAATCGGAAAAGGAGCCGGAGCAGGTTATAATGTGAACCTGCCATTAGACCCGGCAACCGATGATGAGATTTTTTTACATATTTATTGGGAGTTGGTGCCTCCATTGTTAGACGCTTTTAAACCAGATTTTGGAATCGTGCTGTTTGGCGCAGACCCGCTGAATCAAGACCCGCTTACCCATCTTCGGCTAACCAATAATTCATTGGCAGAAGTAGCCTTGGATTTGAACACCCGGTTCAAACACTGGATTGGATTGGGCGCGGGCGGGTATAATTTAGAGGCAACCGCCAGAACCTGGGCTTTGCTCTGGTCCGTGATTACTGGTCAGGAGAATGAGGCAGAGATGGCGACTTTAGGCGGGGTGTTTTTAGGAGGGTCTGAGTTAGGCGCCAGTTCTTTTCGGGACCTGCGCTCTTTTTCCAGCGGACCAGAAAAGGAGCGGGCAACCGCAGAAGCCAAAAGAGTAATAAGATATATTCAGCGGGAGATTTTTCCATTGGTAGGCGCCAAATGAAGCCAGAATTAGAGGAAATCTACAAATCCAAGCTGGCAAGCCCGGAAACCGCAATCTCTAAAATTCGTCCTGGCTCCCATATTTTCATTGGCACTGCTTGCGGAGAGCCTCAGGCATTGACCCGGGCTCTGGTGGAAAAAGGGGAGCGGATAGAGGATGCGGAATTATTCAGCTTTGTCGCATTAAGCCAAGCGCCTTATGCCCAGGCGCAGTTTTCTTATCGGTTTCGTCCCAATACCTTTTTCATAGGTACTGGCACCAGAGACGCGGTCGCAGAAGGAAGAGCGGATTATATCCCGATGATGCTGAGCGAGATTCCGAAATTGATTCGCTCCGGCAGGGTTGAGGTGGATGTCGCTTTGCTTCAGGTTTCTTCTCCAGATGAACACGGGTTCTGTTCTTTCGGGGTAAGTGTTGATATTTGTAAGGTATCCGCAGAGACCGCCAAGTTGGTTATTGCCCAGGTCAATCCTCGGATGCCTCGCACCTTGGGAGATAGCTTCATTCATATTCGGGACCTGGACCTGATTGTTGAGTATGAGGAGCCAATTTTGGAGTATTCTTATCCAGAGTCAAACCCGGTGCAGGTCAAGGTTGCGGAAAATGTGGCAAAGCTGGTGGAAAATGAGTCCACCATTGAAATGGGAATCGGCGTGATTCCTAACTTAGTGCCTAAATTTTTAGAAGACCGAAAGGATTTAGGGATTCACACCGAGACTTTTTCAGAAGGGCTGATTGACCTGATTGAAAAAGGTGTGATTACTGGTCGGAAAAAGAGCATTCATCAGGGAAAGGTGATTGCCAGTTTTGCCATTGGCACCAAAAGGCTTTATGATTTTATCAACAATAACGCTTTATTTGAGTTTCATCCCGCAGAGTATGTTAATAATCCTTTTATTATCGCCCAGAACCATAAAATGGTCGCAATCAATGTTGCCCTGGAGGTGGATTTAAGCGGTCAGGTGAATGCGGATTCCATTGGCGCTAAATTTTATAGTGGCATTGGCGGACAGGCGGATTTTATGAGAGGCGCGGCCCTTTCCCGGTATGGCAAGCCCATTATAGCGTTTCCCAGCACTGCTCAAGACGGAAAGGTAAGCAGAATCGCGCCCCGGCTGACTGAAGGCGCAGGAGTGGTCACCACTCGTGGAGATGTGCATTATGTAGTCACTGAATATGGAATTGCTTACCTGCATGGAAAGAATATCCGGGAGCGGGCAATGGCTTTAATCAATATCGCTCATCCGGATTTTAGGGAATGGCTTTTAGAATGCGCCAAAGAGATGCAATATGTTTATCCGGACCAAAAATTACCTCCTTATGGCGCGGTTTATCCTGAAGAATTGGAGAGCTTTTTTGCCACCTCTAAAGGAAATCGGCTTTTTATCCGTCCGCTTCGGATAGAGGATGAAGACGCAATCCGGGATATGTTTTATTCGCTTTCGGACCAGAGCGTTTATTTAAGATTTTTTACCCCCCGAAAAACCCTTCCTCATCCCAAAGCCCAGTTGGAGGTGCTTTTGGATTATGATGAGAAGTTAGCGATTGGCGCATTTTTAGGTGAGCCTCCCGGGGAAAAGTTAGTTGGGGTGGCAAGATATATCCTGGACCGGCCTACCAATCTGGCAGAAGCCGCGGTAGAGGTTCGGGATGATTGGCAAGACCAGGGTATCGGCAGCTTTCTTTTGAGATATCTTATCCAGATTGCCAAAAAGCGCGGGATTACTGGCTTTACCGCAATGGTTCTGGTTGAGAACCGGAAAATGATGAAGGTCTTGCATAGAAGCGGATATAAGCTTAAGACCAAATTTGAGGAAGGCGCTTATCAGATTGAGTTCAGGTTTGATGAGCCGGTAGAATAATTGAAGGGAGGGAGAAGATGGGCATCAAGGTCAGAAAGGTGGAGAGCAAAAGCGATTTAAAGCAGTTTATCCTTTTTCCCTGGAAGATTTATATCAGGGATGATAAATGGGTGCCTCCGCTTTTATTTGATGTCGCTCGGAGATTGAATAAAAAGCACAATCCTTATTTTGAGCACGCTAAGGCTGAATACTTTTTAGCGGAAAAAAATGGTGAGCTTGTGGGAAGAATCACTGCGCAGGTGGATGAGCATTATTTAGAGCATTGGAAGGAGAGGGTAGGGCAGTTTGGTTTTTTTGAAGCGATAGATGACCAGGAGGTCGCTAATGCCCTGTTTGACACTGCTAAAGGCTGGCTTCGCGACCAGGGACAAGAGAAAATGCAGGGACCTTTTAATTTCACCATCAATGATGAGTGCGGGCTTTTGGTGGATGGCTTTGACACCCCGCCAATGATTTTAATGACCCATAATCCCAAGTATTATCAGAAGCTGTGTGAGAGCTATGGAATGAAAAAGGCGATGGATTTGCTGGCTTATCGCACGGAGGCGAGCACCGAGCCAGACCCAATTATCGTGAACTTCGCTGGACTGCTTAAGCAAAAACACGAGATAAAAGTCAGGAATATGGACTGGAAAAATTTTGCTCGGGAGATGGATGGGTTCGTGCAGATTTATAATTCTGCCTGGGAAAAAAACTGGGGAATGGTGCCACTCACTGAAAAGGAGCTTAGAGCGCATGCTTCAGAGCTCAGGCTTTTAGCTATGTTCTGGCCCGAGATGAACTTTTTTGCAGAAGTTAATGGGAAGCCCATTGGGATGAGCATCACCTTACCTAATTTCAACGAGGTTTTAATCAATACTAATGGCAGATTACTCCATCCCGGAACTTTAAAATTTTTAACCCATAAAATTCGCTCCTGCCGAGTGTTTGCCCTGGGAGTGAAGCAGGAGTATAGAAGATTGGGGGTTGGAGCTATTTTTTATATAGAGACGCTTAATTCCGCGAGGCGCAAAGGTTTTCAGTGGGGGGAGATGAGCTGGATTTTAGAGAATAATGAGCCGATGAGAAGGGCGATTGAGCGGATGGGAGGAACGGTCTATAAGACTTATCGGATTTATGAAGCTCTGGTTTGATGGGTGAGCTTGAGGAATCAAAAAGCCCCGAGATTTTCCCGGGGCTTTTTAAGACTTATGGATTTATAATTTAGCGCGGAATCACTGGTAGATAAAGGTATGAAGGATAGGCAGAATTATGATAAACCGTCTGATGCGCAATTTTCTTGCAATCCGCCCCTTCTTCTCCTGCGCAATTGGTGTTCCTATCATATTGTGGGAAGTTGCTGGAGGAAATCTCTAAGCCGATGCGGTGTCCGGGCAAGAACACATTGCTGGTCGCCCACAGGTCAATTTCAAATTTATAAATTTTTCCCGGCTCCAGCGGAGTGGGCTTAAACACACTCTCCCGATACCGAGCCCGGATAATTCCATCGCAAAGATTATAGACTTTTCCATCTGGATAAATATCCACTAATTTAGCGGTAAAATCTGTATCTTTGACATCAGTCTCCGCATAGAGAACCATCTTCACGGGTCCAGTCACCTCCAACTTCTCAGTTAGAGGCTCTGAAACATAAACCAGAACATCATCTCTTTCTTCAATTTTAGATTGGTCAAATGCGCCTGCCTTCCATTTTTTATAAGGCAGAAACGCGCCACCTCTGGTTGGAGCTGGATTATTCGGGTCATAGATAAACTTATCTTCAGGCTCATCTTTGGGAAGAGTGGCGCTTAACCCGCCATCCCCATTTATAGAATTGGCTTTGCCCTGACTATGAATATAAAATTTAGTCCACTGAGTCCGGGCAAGGGGCCATTCCCATTCCTCTCTCCAGATATTCTCTCCCATTACAAAAATTTTAACCGAAGCGGATTTCTCAATCCCGGTGTCAATTCCCTTTAGCCAATAATCAAACCAAGCCATCATTTCTCCGCCATAGATTCTCAATCCTTCCAACATCCCTTGCTGATACCTTTTATCATTGGGAAAACCCGGTAAATTATGCACCCAGGGACCAATAATCATTCGGGTCTTTTGCGCATTACCGATTCCCTGCTTTTGAATCTGGACAAAATCATCCAGCGCAGGTCCCAAAGCCTGGTCATACCAGCCCTCAATCTGGAGACTGGGCGCACTCACCTGAGAATAAAACTGGTCAAAGTTTAAAGCAGGAACTTGAGCAATATCTCCGGGATGATGAAGCCAGTCAAGCACTCCTTTTTCAAAGCTTTCTGGCTTTTTCAGCATCTCCTGAACCTCCACTGGCTCCGCAGGTCTGATTGGCTCATTATAATATCCAGCTTTGAGCAGGTCCACTTTTATCTTGTCCTTAATCCCCTGCTTCTCCCGATAAGCGTTCTCCATACTAGTGTTCCAGGGAACCATCTGCACATAACTCAGCGCGCCTCCGCGATAAACAAATTTGTAAATACTGCCAGTGCCATAAAGCTGATTCATTGCGGTTAATTTCTCATTTCCAGGAGATAATGCCCATTGGGTATAGCCAAAGTAGCTCCCGCCCCAGGTGCCTAACTTTCCGTTAAACCAGCTTTGCCGGGAAATCCATTCCACCGTGTCCTTGCCATCATCTTGCTCAAAAATCAATGGGAAATAAATCCCCTCTGAATCAAAAGTGCCTCTGGTGTCCTGAATCGCAAAGATATATCCGTTCCGAACAAAAAGTTTCCCAATTGACTTAAATTCCTCATTGTCCGTGCCATAAGGCATTCTGCAAAGAATCACCGGATATTTCCCCTCTGCTTTTGGTCTATAAATATCAATTGCCAGCTTCACCCCATCCCGCATCTCCACCATAACATTTCTTTCTATGATGATTGGCTCCCGCTCCCCGGGCTCCACTCCCAATCCCCAGGCCACCACCCTCGGACTCCAGGGAATCAGCTGGGCGCAGGCAAAATTTAGCTGAATAATTAGTATCAAAGACAGTAATCCGAAAATTTTCATCCCCGCCTTCATCTTTCCCTCCTTAAAATTTTTACCAATCATATTCTATTTAATAGAGATGGTCAAATTAGCCCCGTGCTTTTAATTAAAAATTTTTAAATGGCTCAGCTAAAATTGACAAGCGGATTTTATCCGCTTATCTTAAATATGGATGATTGAGCAATATCTAATCGTGGGGGTAAAAATTAATTCCAAGCTCCAGGATAGCTTGAACCATTGTCTGCCAGCTTATCAAGCCTATTTTCAATCCAGTAATCCAGAATATCTGCAAATTTTTAACATCAATGGAGAGCAGATTCTTGGGAAAAAAATAGACGCAGGAGCTAACCTTGACACCCTCCAGGATTATGTCAAAAATATCAAAAGCATCATCAAAAAAATTTGTCCGGAACTCAGTCTCTCAGAAGCAGAAATCAAGGTCTATGCCTATACCCTAATCGGATGATTTTTAGCCTTTAAGCCCAATTCCAGACCTATCTTTCAAGTAAGCTCAATAACTTTTCCACTAAAATTTTAAGCCTCTTCTCATCCCAGGGCTTGTTCAAAAAGGGATATAATTTTGAATACTTGCGGTTCTCCCTTAATAGCCTCGGATAATCATCATAAGCGCTAATAATCATCCCCTTGATTTGAGCCCAGTTTTTTCTAACCTCCTCCAAAAGCTCAAGACCATTCATCCCCGGCATCCGATAATCAGTTATCACTAAATGAACCGGGCGTTGCTCCAGCTTTTCTAAAGCCTCCTTTGCATTATTGGCAAAATACAACTCTAACCCATCATTTCGGAAAATCCGCCAATACGCGGTTAAGATATTAGGCTCATCATCTACAAAAAGAACTTTTCTCTTCCCATTGCCGGACTCCATATCTTTTAAATCGGAAAAGAAAAAGAAAAATTTAGCAGATTTGAATTTTAAATTCAGGCTGGACAATCCCCCAAGTTTAGCAATAATATAAATTAAAATGCCAGAGAAATCAGAATTTCCCAAAGTAACCCTCAAGTATTCCGCTTTAGAGGCTTTTGTTAAAGTCGCTAAAAAATACTTTGACCAGGGCATATTTTCCCTTCAGCTCAAGCGGGAGTTTAACCCGGACCAGCGCCTGGTTTTGAGCTTTCAGGTCAAAGACCGGGAACAGCCAATTGAAATCATTAGTCAGATAATTGACCGGGTCCAAGCGCCAGATAAAAAGGGCTTCACCTATGGAATGAGGTTTCTTAACTTCACTGAAAAAAAACTCAATCGGCTATTAGAAGAAACCACCATTAAGACCGAGCAGGTTGCCCCAAAAGAGATAGAGCCAAAAGAAAAAATCATATCCTCAGAAAAACCCCGGGAGATAGCCAAACCGCCTATCCCCCCTTCACCATCAGGGGAAAAAGCAACTGAAATCAAAGAAGCAGAAATTATGATGTCTGAGGAAACCATAATTCAGGAAGAAGTGGTTATTGGCTCAGGTCCCAGAGAAACCTTTGATGGCAGACCTAAACAGGAACCGGAAAAAATCGCAGAGGTCTCTAAACCCGCGCCCTCAAAAGCGCCTGAGCCAAAAGCGCCTCCGGTCCCGGAGGTTAAACCTGAGCTGGAGACCTCGGTCCAAGAGCAGAAAATCCCAGAAAAGATAAAACCCCCTGAGCCAGAGCCAGCTAAGCCAACCCCGGCTGAGCCCCAGCCCGAAGAATTTATCCCAGAAGAAGAATTAGAATCAGAGATAAAACCGGGTCTGGAAAAAGAAGAATTGTCTCCAGCAGAGCCACCTTCAGGGACCGAGCCTCAACCGCCAATCGCAGAAGAGCCTGCTCCACCAGAGCAGATTCCTTTTCCAGAATGGAAACCAATTTCTCCTAAAGACCTCTCTGATTTTCTATTCCGCTTCTGTAAGATGAGCCTTACTGCTCTTGACCCATCCCTTCCAGACACTTCAAAACAATTCCAGGCGCTTTTTGATGATTTCCAGAAAATGATGCAAAACCGGGATAGATTGGGCATCTACCTGGCGCTCAGCCCCTCTGGAAAAGATTTCATCATAGAAGGCGCGCAGACAATTCCTAAAAGCATAAAAATTTTACTTGCCTCTGATATAGTAGGAACTCTTATCTTCAGGTTAATTCAGCTTTTTGATGAAAAGGAGCTGGTCGGAATTATCTTTAGAAGATTCATAGATTTTGAGCATTTTCAAAAGTTCATCCAGGAGTTGGCTAAATTTAATCCAGAGAAAATTTCCCCGGATGAGTTTGGCCTTTCCCTAATCCGGGCAGGAATTTATCAATTTAATTTTATCTTAGAGACCGACCTGGTCGCGGTGCCGGAAAAAATCTCTGAGGAAAGTAAAATCATTCTTGCCCGGCTTAGTGGGGACTTGAAACGGCTTAAGACCCTGGCAGAACAGATTGGGGAAGAGCCGATTGCTCTACTTACCCTTCGCCTGGAAGACACTATTCGGCTGGTGAATAATCCAGAGGTGATTGCCCAGGTGTTGGAGCATTTACCTTATGCCTGGTCAGATAAAATCACTGAATTAGAATTCTCAGATTTTGAGGAGCAATTTATCTTTTCCATCCCCGCATCACTTTTACTTGGCTGTGCGGAAATTTTAGCGAAAAAGCTGAGCGGTTTTCCAGCGGAGCCTGAGGCAAAAGCTAAACAACCGAATCAACTCCGCGCCCGACTGGAAAAATTGCTCAGGAAGGTGATGGCCAGAATCGCTTATGAAACCCCGGACCAGGCGCTTGAGCTTTTAGCTCATCTTCTGGAGCGAAAGGTAATCAGGTATGAGGAGCTTCCAGAGGAAATCAGAGACCCGGTTGCCTCCTTCAAGCTGGCAGAGGATTTTCTTAAAACCCCGGAGCAAAAGCTGGACCTGTTAAAAAACAGCAAGTCCAAAGCAGAATATCGCAAGCTTTCTTCTCAACTGCTCTGGGCGTCAGTCGCGCTTTTAGAGAAAAAACAGCCAGAATGGGCAGATAAAATTTTCAATACTCTGGTTTCCCAATATCAGGACCAGAATCCGCCTTTTCCAGAGCGGGCTAAAATCGCCAGAGAGATTCTCAAAAGGCTCTCTGAGCCAATGGCCGTGGAGCTTTTGGTTCGGCTATTGGACACCAGTAAGCGAGAGGTAAAAGAGCTTTGCGCCGGGATGCTTTACGCTGGAGGGGACGCTTGCGCGGAAAAATTGTTATCCTTGCTTGAGAAAAGCGAGGACCGAAACACAAGGCGATTAATCTGTGAGGTGCTTGGCCGGTTCGGAGATAAGGTTGCGCCGGCTTTGATAAAAAAGCTTAATCAGCCGGAAATTCCCTGGTATCTAATCAGAAATCTCTTGATGGTCTTAGCTGAGATTAAATCCGAGGAGATTCAGGATAAAATCAACCAGTTTTTAAGCCATCCTCACCGACGGGTCCGGGAAGAGGCCCTGGGATATTTATTTGCAAATTCTGGGAAAAACGCAGAAGACATTTTGGCTAAGGCTCTGGAGGATTCGGAATCTTCCGTGAAAAGTCGCGCGCTCAGTTATCTGGCAAAGCTTCCCCAAATCTCAAACTCCAGCTTGAGCGGATTGGTCAATTTAATTAAAAGCCTGGAACACGAGGAGACGGATTCTGAAAAAGAATTATGCTTCCAGCGAGCAGTGGATTTATTGTCAAAGTCCGCCCCGGAAAGCCTCCCAGACCGAACCAGGAGCGAGCGATTCTTGCTGGAAATTTTAGAGCGCTCTGAACCCAAAGGCATATTTTCCCGGGCTAAATCTAACTTAAGCCCGAAAATGAAAATTACCCTGATTGAAGAGCTGGGAAAGAAACGGGTAGAGGAAGCCAAAAAAATTTTATCCAAATTAGCCAAGGATAAAGATGAGCAGGTGAAAAAATCCGCAGAAAAAGCGCTCTCCCAGCTGGGCAAAAAATAATTTTAGCCCTCACCCAAAGGGCTTAACTCCTAACACGCGCTCTAAAAGATTCTTGGTGATTTTAGCGGTTGCGCCCCAGACCGTGCATTCTGGGAATTGAAAAAAATAGACCGGGTAATCCCTTCCATTATGATTCCAGTTTTGCGCCTGAAACCGCTCTGGGTCAAGAAAGCCCGCTAACGGTAAAATAATCACCTCTGAAATCTCTGAATAATTAGGCTTGAGCTGAAGCGGAAGAGAAAGCTCTGCGACAAAGGGATGAATCTTAAAACCAGAAATGGTTGAAATCTCGTCCAGCTCGCCTAAAAGATGAAGGTTATTTCTGGGGATGCCCAGCTCCTCCTCGGTCTCTCGCAAAGCCGCGCCCAAGGCGCTCTCAGCCGGCTCTATGGCTCCGCCCGGAAAAGAGATTTCTCCAGGATGAGAATCCACCTCCAAACTTCTTTTAGTAAAAAGCAGGCACCAGCCTTCTTTCCTTTTTATCATTGGCACTAACACCGCACTGGGCTTAAGCCCGGACTGAGTTATCAAATTGGGCTTTTTGGCTCTGAGCCTCTCTTTCAGCTCCTCCTCACCGAGCTGATTTAAGATATTAGCTAATTCGGTTTTATCCATTTTATCCAAAAAACACCTTGACCAGCCAGAGGGTTAAAAACGGAAGATAACTAACCAGCATAAGAATCAAAAACATCACTCCATAAAAAGGCAATATGCTCTTGACCAGCTCCTCAATTTTAGCTCCACTCAAGGAACACCCCACATATAAGGTTGAGCCAACTGGCGGGGTTAAAAGCCCAATCCCTAAATTGATTAACATTATAACCCCGAAATGCACTGGACTTATTCCCAGACCCTTTACCAGCGGTAGAAAAATCGGAGTGGTAATCAGAATCAAAGGCGCCATATCCATAATCATCCCTAAAAATAAAAGAATAACATTTAACAGCAAAAGCATTAGGTATTTATTGGCGGTGATATTGAGCAAGGCGCTGGCAATGGTCTTGGGAAGCTCAACTATCGCCAGCATATATCCAAAAGCGCTGGCGCTGGCTATCAAAAATAGCACCATCGCGGTCACCCGAACACTTTTCAACACTATCTCTGGATAAGCCCGAAAACCAACCTCCCGATAAATAAAAAAAGTGCAAATGAACCCCCAGAGCACCGCAACCGCACTTGCCTCAGTCGGAGTGAAAAAGCCGAACACAATCCCACCAACAATAATCCCGGGACTGACCAGAGCCAGAACCGCCTGATAACTGATTCGCAATGCGTCTTTTAGACTCCGCACCGGCTCCTTGGGATAGCGCCTGAGTTTCGCAATGATAAGCGCCACTCCGCTTAAAATCAGGCAGGTCATTCCCAAAGGAATTAGCCCCGCAACATAAATATGCGCGACGCTCACCGCTCCGCCAGTGGCAAGCGCATAGATAATGGCATTATGGCTGGTCGGAGCTATTAAGCCCTGGATGCTCGCGGTAATGGTTAAGCCAGTCGCATATCCTCGGGCATAGCCCCGCTCCTTCATCGCGGGAATCAGGATTGAGCCAATGGCGCTGGCATCTGCAACCGATGACCCAGAAATCCCCCCAAACAACATACAGGAAACCACATTCACCACCGCAAGTCCGCCCGGTAGCCAGCCCACCAGGATTCTCGCAAAATCTATCAATCTTCTTGCCATTCCGCCTCTTGCCATTATCTCTCCAGCCAGCACAAAAAAAGGAATAGCCATCAGGGTGAAGGTATCCATCCCATCGCTCATTTTTTGGGCAATCACCAAAACTGGAGCTTTGAGATAAAATGCGGAAGTAAGCGCGGAAATCGCCAAGGCAAAGCTAATCGGCACCCGAATCAATAACAGTCCCAAAAAGCCACCTAACAGAATTAGACTGGCAATGCTCTCCTGCCCGCTCAGCATTCTTTCTCTTCCTTTACCGCTTTGGGAAATAATAAGGCTATTATTCCCAATCCTCCGCAAACCGGAATCGGAAGATAAGAAATCCCAACCACAATGCCAGTGCCGGGTAAAGTTTGATTTATGCTCAAGATAACCAGCCAGGCGCCGGAGACCAAAAGGAACAAGCAAAAACCAAAGATAAAGAGCTTGACCAATTTAGTTATTTGCCTCTGGACTTTCTCGCTGAGTCTTGCGACCAAAAATTCTAAGGCAATATGTCCTTTTTCCCGAATCAGATAAGCAGAGCCAATAAATCCAAACCAGAGGGTTAATAGCTGGGCTAATTCCCCGGTCCAGGCTGGAGTATCTTTAATAAAAAACCGAGCAAAAACCTGATAAAGAACCACCAGAGCCATAGCGGTAATTAAAAACACCTCTACCAGACCAACAATTGCAAAACCATCATCAGCCAGTTTTTTTAGTTTAGAATTCATCCCTTCTATTATTTTTTTCTGAGCTCTTCCAAAAGCACCTTGGAAAAGGTGAGGGTCTCGCTGGTCTTTCTCAATCTATTGGCTAAAAGCTGGACAAAGTTTTTATAAATGGTCAAAGCTATCTCTTTATCGCTTTCTAAAATTTTCTCAAAATTTATTTTTCCCATTTTAAGTAAAATAGCTGGCTCATTGGTGATGATAGTTGCGCTTCTTTGCTCTTTTTGAACCAGAGCCATCTCTCCAAAACTCATCCCCGGCTCCAATATCGCAATCACCTCCTCTTCTTTGCCCTCCCCGGTCTTTACCACCCGCACCGAGCCTTGACCAATAATGTAAAGGCTATCTCCCTCTTCTCCCTCTTTAAATATCACCTCATCTTTGTCCAGGGTAATCTCCTGAAAGTTTTTGCTAACCTTTTCCAGTTGAGCAGGACCTAATCCAGAAAAAACCTCGCTTCGGGAAAGAAGCTTCACTCGGTCAAATTTTTCTGATGGTCTTTCCGCTTCCTTTTTAACCTTTTCTAAAACCGGCTTTGCCGCTTCTGAAATCCCGGGCTCCATTCCCAGAGTTGATTTTATCCTTCTAATGATTTCCTCTGGCTTTAAGTCTTTGGTCATATAGCCGGTTGCGCCTAAGGTTTTTATCTGCTCAATCTGGGAAGCCTTTTTAAAGACCCCGGTAATCACCAGCACCGCTAAGCCTTCTCCCATTTTTCCTGCTCGGATTTGTTTAAGCACCTCAAACCCGGTCATCTGGGGCAAAAGCAAATCCAGAAGCACCAAATCCAGGTTGGGTAGCTCGTGTTTTACCTTTTGAATCGCGTCCAAGCCATCATTGGAAGTAAGCACCTCAAAGCCTTCTTTTTCAAGTAGCGCCTGCATCAGCTCTCGGAATAGCTCGGTGTCATCCACGACCAAAATGCGCTTTTTCCTCTCCGAAGAAACGAGATTTGTTATCTGGCTCATTTATTTGCCTCCTTTTAACCGGTTGAGGATTCCCCCAAAAAGCAATGGGAAAACCAGCTCGTGATGGCCGATGATATTTATCGCGCTCCCGGCTTTGCGAGTAGGACGCTCCAAGACATTCACCCGGGGACGATAATGAGTGATAAAGTCTAAATTGGCAGTGGTAAAATCTTCTATCCGGTAGCCTAAATTTCTGGCTAAGCTGAGCGCCTTCAAAAAAACCTCTGGCATAATCACCGCTGAGCCAAAATTTATATAAACCCCTTTTTCCAGCCCACTCACCGACC
>Ga0172364_10000679_pt1 | contig 24873 bp, 26 predicted proteins | sample LakKivSesite10cm_FD_114545 | JGI IMG/M metagenome (GOLD analysis project Ga0172364, IMG submission 114545) | Sediment microbial communities from Lake Kivu, Rwanda - Sediment site 10cm | ecosystem: Environmental > Aquatic > Freshwater > Lake > Sediment | place: Rwanda: Western Province, Lake... | reverse complement strand
CTTAAGTCCATTGTGTTGTTCGGGTTTCTCGCTCTGACCGGGTTAGTGACGCCGATGCAGGCTGCGACGCGCATGGTCATGTGCGAGGAATATTATATGGCGACCTGACCAACCTGCCCCTATGCCAGCAGTCTGCTGGATACAGTTTGCATCCTGCAATATCCAACCACTACAACATTGGTGGAATTCCATTCTGTGCCAGGTAATTTTGGTTACGATTCCACTTTCTATAACCGGGCGTATTATTACGCCTTTGCTGGTTATCCTTCGCTCTTCCGTGATGGTAAGGATATCTGGACCGGTTACTCGCCTGGTGACTGGCGGGATTCGATCAATGCTCGGCGGTCCAAACCCGCACCTGTAACCCTAACCATTTCTGGTTCCTACAATTCAGTGACAGACTCAGGCGTTATCACCGCTTCATTCCGCAACGATTCCACAGCCACGATCAGTAATGCCATGGTTTACTTTATTATTACCGAGGATAGTTTATATAACCTCGATCCGAACGGTCATGCCTGGCACAACCATTTGGCCCGCAGGTTCCTGCCTAACACATCACGCGGGGACACTATGACTCTGGCCGCAGGCCAGACCAAGATCAGAACCCGGGGTTTCAAGATCCAGCCCGCTTGGAACGAGAACCGCTGTGCCATCGCGATCTGGTACCAGTCCAACACAGGGGTGAAAGATGTCTATCAATCCGGATATGCTAAGGTAACTCAGCTTACGCCAATCCAGGAGGAAGAACCCTATCCCATACCAGCCAAACCTCTTGTTGCTCTGAGCACTAACCCCTGTATAGGATCGGCCCACTTCAAACTGAACCTGCCGGATAGAACCAGATACACAATCGCAATCTATGATATCGTGGGTCGGTCAATATCAACACTGACTGGTATAAACGGTGTGAACGGCTCGATTGCCACATGGGACCTCCGCGACAAGTCAGCGAAGCGGGTCGCTTCTGGCGTTTACCTGTTCCGTCTGACGAGCACCGCTGGCCAGACGACCGGAATTATCGTCGTGCAATAAATTAGTAAATATACAAATTGATAAAAGTAGCCGGCTATATGCCGGCTACTTTTTTAGGAATTTGTGGGGAACAAACCTAAACAATATTCTTACCGGTATATCCACAACCTCTCTTACTTCGGCCATAAACAGAGATGGTCTTATGTAACCTTAGATGGATCTTTCTATAAAATAGTTGCAAGGTGAATCGCCCTCGGTTTAATATTGCTCCTTTAAAATTTTTCGGTTCGGATTAGAGACGGGGTTATTTTATCGTTGTCATTTTACGAACTTTTATAGTTACAGGGTATGGGGTATCGACGCGCCAGCTATTCATCTGTTGGAAAATTTAGGTAAAGATTTTTATCTTAGAGAAAGTGGTATGATTCCCATATCTAATTATCTAACGAAAAATAACACACCCAGATGCCAAATTTTCTTGACAAAAGAGAGATTTTTGAAAACTTACTGTGTGTCATTTGGTTATGAATCGCGTGGCTTGAATTCGGAGGCGATTAATTTGGGTGATTGTCTTACATTGTTAATCGGAACTAAGAACTTTTCTATAAGTATGGATTTTGAACTAACCGATCAATCAAGATTCTTTAATCTCTATGACTCACCGTCTTTTTCATGGGCAATTTCTGGAGCCAAATCTTTTAATCTTTCAAAGGATAATCAATTCAAGATTATTCTGAATCAGACATTTTTGGGGCGCGACACAGATTTAGAAACTTCTCTTTCTCTCATTACATTATTAAATCATTAACAAAAATGCCTATCGCGAACATCGACTTAACAAACAAGACAGGAAGAAAAACTGCCCTGCCATATTTTGATAACTTTTTGCAATTAAATCCCACGATATTTCGTAAGATTTTACCGAAGGCGGATCAAGTAGTGATTTTTTGTTAACTTTTGACTTGATTTACTAATTTGACTGAGTATAACTACTGGTTAAAAAGGAAAAATAATGGGTTGGAAAATCAGGAAAATTCGCGGGACGGTGGTTGACCTAAAGATGGGCGCTACAGAGAAAATTATGCGGACAACCACAAGGGGTTGTCCCTACATAAAAAATTATAATTCTGAGTTTTTATAAAAATATGGATAAACCTCAGTTGCATTTAACCCCTTGACAAGATTCTTTTTTTGAATATACTTGCATCGTGGTTAAGAATTTAATAGACAAAAAACTCCGGGCCGATTGCTCTTCAAGGGCAATATCGGATATATTCGCTCTTAACCACAACACCACAACATGCCACTTTAATCACTATTGGTATTGGCACTTCCGGGCCCAATAAAGGCCTATAATCCTTTTTTGGTCCCGGAAGTGCAACCATTTTTTTATCACACATAAAAATTTAACTATTCCTTAAAAAAAGATGCAAATCTAAAGATTTGTCCTACATCTTTTTAGGTATTTAGGCATTTAGGTATTTGATCCGCCATAGGCGGATTCGAGGAGGTTATCTTGGATAAATTAAGGGTCGCTATTCCCAAGGGGAGTATTTACGAAAATGTCGCTGAATTGTTGGTTGATGCGGGTATTAATATTTCTAAAAATGAGCGGGCTTATCGACCATTTGTAAGTGACCCTGAACTTGAAATAAAGATTTTACGACCACAAAATATTCCTGAACTGATCGAACTCGGCTCGCATGATGGAGGTTTTACAGGAAAAGACTGGATTATTGAATCTCAAGCAAAGGTAATAGAGGTTCTGGATTTGAAACTGGACCCTGTTAAGATTGTCTCTGCAATACCAGAAAATATGGAAGAAGAAAATCTGCGTAAAAAAAAGATTATTGTTGCCTCAGAATATGAAAGACTGACAAAGGATTTCTTAGAAAAAGAAGGATACAGATACAAATATTTACGGACCTACGGTGCAACTGAGGTTTTTCCGCCTGAAGATGCAGATATGATTATTGATAATGCCGCAACCGGCAATACATTGAAAGAGCACAAACTAAAAATCTTAAAAGTCATTATGAAATCAACCACACGATTTATTGCGGGAAAAGAAACAATAAAAGATGCCTGGAAAAAGAACAAGATTGAAGAATTGAAGACACTATTTCAGGCAGTGCTTGATGCCCGGGAAAGGGTAATGCTTGAGATGAATGTGCCAAAGGAGAAATTTGATACAATTGTAAAGATTTTACCCTGTATGCGTTCACCAACTGTTGCCCCGTTATACGGACAAAAAGGATTTGCTGTAAAGGTGGCGGTAAAGAAGAATGAGGTGATAAAATTGATTCCCCAGTTAAAAAGGCTCGGCGCGACTGATATCCTTGAATATGAATTCAAAAAGGTTGTGATATGATGCAAATTAAAAAATCAGTGCTTAAATTACCTACTTATGAAGTTCCCCAGAAAGCAAGGATCAAACTAAATCAGAATGAATCGCCGTATGATATTCCTGCGGAATACAAAAAGGAAATTCTAAATAGACTAAAAAAGTCATCTTGGAACCGGTATCCTTCCGGTAATACCGAAGAGCTGAAAATAGCACTATCAGATTATACAGATTATCCTTCTCAGGGCATCATTATCGGAAACGGTTCAAATGAAATGATTCTTGCAACCTTTCTTGCCATTTGTGATAAGGGAGATAGTATTACATTAATCTCACCAGGATTTGCAATCTATCCTTACTGCGCGAAAATTTTAAATCTGGATATTACAGAGATTCCGCTTCAGAATGATTTCTCATTTAATACCAAGGCATTATGCAAACAGGCTCATAAAACAAAAGTGATGCTCTTCGCATCACCCAATAACCCCACAGGAACAGCAATAGGAATTTCCGCAATTGAAGAAATAATCAAAATAAATCACTGCCTGGTTGTTGTGGATGAGGCATATTTTGAATTTTATGGATTAACTGCGCAGAAACTGCTTGATAAATACAGGAATTTATTAATCCTGCGCACATTTTCCAAGGCATTCGGACTTGCAGGAGTAAGGCTTGGTTATCTTATTGGCAATAAAGAGGTTGTAAGCCAGATTGAAAAGGCAAAACTTCCATTCTCTGTAGGGATATTCCAACAGGTTGCAGCAGAATTTTTACTCGGACACAAAAGATTTGTGCAGAGTGTAGTAAATAAAATTACAGAAGAAAGAGAAAAGATATTTAAAGAACTCAACAATATGACAGGTGTAAAACCAACCCCATCACGGGCAAATTTTATACTCTTTGGTCTAAAAAATCATTGTGCCTTAGAGGTTTTCCAAGCGCTTTATAAAAAAGGAATCCTTGTGCGCAGGTTCAACCATCCAGATTTAAATAATATGCTTCGGGTTACCATTGGCAAACCCGTAGAGAATGAAGTATTTTTAGAAGTCCTGAGGCAGATTTGTGGAGGTGAATAATGCGTAAAACCGAAATAAGGCGTAAAACAACAGAAACAGATATTTTGATAAAATTGGAACTTGATGGTGCTGGTAAGGTAAAAATCTCTTCGCCAATAGGATTTTTCAATCATATGCTTGAGACCTTTGCCCGACATGGCAGATTCAATCTTGAGGCAAAAATAAGAGGTGATATTGAGGTTGACCAGCACCACATGATTGAAGATACAGGCTATTGCCTGGGGATGGCATTTAATAAGGCACTCGGTAATAAAAAGGGCATTAACCGCGCAGGATTTTTTATCCATCCGATGGATGAGGCACTGGCAGTCGCTGTGATAGACATTTCAGGAAGACCGTTCTTAAAATTTTCCGGAAAATTTAAATATGAAAAAGCCGGCGATTTCAAAACAGAATTGGTTCAAGATTTTTTCTCTGGTTTTGTGAACGGATGCCAATGCACAATCCATATTAAATTGATTACGGGAAGGTCTGACCACCATAAGATTGAGGCAGTATTCAAGGCATTTGCAAGGGCAATGGACCAGGCATGCCAGGTTGATAAAAAAATTAAAAAGATTCCAAGCACAAAAGGAGTGATATGATTGGGATTATAGATTATGGTGCAGGCAATCTCCATTCAGTGATGAATGCGCTTAATTACCTGAAAATCAGGCATAGGTTAATAAAAGATTTTGAAGATTTCACAGGTATAAATAAAATCATTCTTCCAGGTGTTGGTGCATTTGGTGCGGCTGTGCAGAGATTAAAGAGTAATGGATTGTATGAAGCAATATGTGACTGGATCAAATCGGGCCGTTCATATCTCGGCATCTGCCTTGGTCTGCAATTACTATTTGAATCAAGCAGAGAGGCGAAAGGCATTAAAGGCTTTGGCATTTTAAATGGCAGGATAAAGAAATTTCGTGCTTACAAAATTCCCCAGATTGGCTGGAACAGCGTAAAGATTTTGAGATCCTCACCATTGATAGAAGTAGGTGAGCAAGACCTATTTTTCTACTTCCTGCACAGTTATTATCCAGTTGTATCATCAAATAAACTGATAATCGGTGTCACAGAATATGGCATCAATTATCCATCAATAATCAATCAAGGAAATATCTATGCGGTCCAGTTCCATCCTGAAAAGAGCGGTAAGACAGGATTACGGTTATTAAAAAATTGGGCGGGAAGATGTTAACTATAAGAATCATTCCCTGCCTTGATGTGGATAATGGTAAGGTGGTCAAGGGCGTCAGGTTTAAAAATTTAAAGATTGCCGGCGACCCTGTTGAACTTGCTCAATACTACAATGATGAGGGCGCAGATGAACTTATATTCCTGGATGTCTCGGCATCGGTTGAGAAAAGAAAAACTATGATAAAGGTTGTTGAAGCAGTTGCTCGGAAGGTATTTATTCCCCTGTGTGTGGGTGGAGGAATAAGAATTACCAAGGATATGCGCAGATTACTCAATGCAGGTGCTGATAAAGTAGCAATATGTACTGCGGCATTGAAGAATCCAGAATTGATAAAAGAGGGTGCCAGACTATTTGGTTCCCAGTGTATTGTAGTATCAATTGATGCCAAAAATATGGGAAATACATGGCACGCCTACACGCACGGCGGCAGATTTGATTCAGGGATAGATGTCATAAAATGGGCGAAGAAGTGCGAAAGACTTGGTGCAGGGGAGATTCTATTAAATTCAATTGACCGGGATGGTACACAGATGGGCTATGATATTAAATTGACAAGGTCAATTGAATCCCGGATAAAAATTCCGGTAATTGCCTCAGGCGGTGCAGGAAATCTTGAACAAATATATAAAGTTATTAAGAACGGAAATGCTGATGCAGTTCTTCTTGCATCAATATTACACTATGAACAACTCACAATTGGTGAGATTAAAAAATTCTTAATAAAAAAGGGGGTGAAGGTAAGATGGTAATAAATTCAATTGATTTAATGGAAGGTAAGGTAGTTCAGTTAAAGCAGGGCAGGGAAAAAGTCCTTGAATATAGTGACGCCATTGGTATAGCACGCAATTTCAACAGGTTTAATGAAATTGCGGTGATTGATCTTGATGCAGCAATGGGAAAAGGAGAAAATACATTCTTGCTCAGAGAACTGTTAAAGATTGCAGATTGCCGTGTTGGTGGTGGCATTCGCACAGTAAAAAAGGCAAAGGAGCTGCTCAGTGCTGGAGCCCATAAAATAATAATCGGTTCAAAGGTATTTAAAGACAACAAACCCAATTATGAATTTCTGATTGCATTTAAAAAAGAGATTGGTGTTGAAAAAATAATCATTGCCCTTGATTCATTTAATAATGAGATTGTTGTTAAGGGCTGGAAAAAAAGAACCGGAATTAATCTCTTTGATGTGATAAAAGATTTTGAACCCTATACAAACGAATTTCTCTTTACATTTGTTGAACGTGAAGGCACAATGTCGGGGATTGATATTAATGTTGTAAAAAAACTTCGTGAGACCACAAAAAAACGGATTACTATTGCGGGTGGAGTATCTACGCTTGAAGAGGTGAAGATTCTCAGCCAGATGGATGTGGCTATTCAGTTGGGAATGGCACTTTACACAGGAAAGATTTCTTTGACTGAGGCCTTTATTGAATCACTAAACTGGAAAAACCTGTTCATTCCAACGATTGTCCAGGATATTTCAGGTACAGTCTTGATGCTCGCCTATTCTAATAAAAATTCTCTTAAAAAAACATTTGAGACCGATAAGATGTGGTATTATTCCCGGAGTAGAAAAGAATTATGGTTTAAGGGTCGAACCTCAGGAAATGTCCAGGAATTGGTTAAAATCAGAGCTGATTGTGACAGGGATGCGCTCCTTACGATTGTTAAACAGAATGGTGTTGCCTGTCATACTGGTAATTATTCTTGTTTCAATACTCCTAACTTTAACCTCTCCCTTGAAGGAGAGGAAATAGGAAGGGGTGAGAGGAGTCTATGATGAACATTATTGAGGCAATAAAGTTATTGATAGAAAATAAATCTTTAACACAAAGGCAGGCTTATAATATCTGTCTTGAGATTATGAATGGAAATGCTACACCTGCCCAAATAGGTTCATTCCTCACGGCATTAATGATGAAAGGTGAGACAGCAGATGAAATCACCGGTTTTGTGCGGGCAATGCGCAAAAAGATGATACGCATAAACTGTGATTTAGAAGCTCTTGTTGATACCTGTGGCACGGGTGGCGACACCTCAGGTACATTCAATATCTCAACAACTGCCGCATTCATTGCTGCAGGTGCCGGCTGTCATGTTGCCAAACACGGAAACCGCTCAAATTCAAGCCATTGTGGCAGTGCTGATTTAATGCAGGAAATAGGTATAAAGATTGACTTGCCAAAAGAGTGTGTTGAGGAATGTCTTAAAGCGCATAACATTGCATTCCTGTATGCCCCCCTTTTCCATCCCGCGATGAAATCTGTGAGTGGACCAAGGAAAGAAATGGGTATCAGAACGATCTTTAATCTGCTCGGGCCCATTGCTAATCCTGCAGGTGTCCAAAAACAGATTATTGGCGTGTGTAAAAAAGAATTCTTGCCTAAAATCGCCGAGGTGCTAAAAAATCTTGGCGCAAAACACTGCCTTGTTATGCAGGGTGGAGATGGTATCGATGAAATAACCACGACAACAATAACCTATGTCCAGGAAATAAAAGATAGTAGAATAACCTGTTATACAATTTCTCCTGAAGAATTTGGGATAAAAATCTGTAGTATAGAAGAATTGAGGGTAAAGGCTACAGAAGAAAATAAAAGGGCAGTTATTGATATACTGAATTGTGTTCCTGGACCAAAAACCGATATTGCAATAATGAATGCTGGTGCAGCAATCTATGTTGCAGGGAAGGCAGATTCCATTGCCCAGGGCATTGAGCGTGCCCGCGAATCGCTCTATTCAAAAAGTGCATTAAGGAAATTTGAAGCACTGAAGAGGTATACTAATGAATTTTCTGAAGACCATAATAAGGCATAAAATAAAAGAGATTTCACAGAAAAAGAAAATGATTCCTGTCGGGAGTTTGATAAACAGAAGAATCTCTGAACTTAGGGATTTCAAGGGCAGCATTAAGAAAAAAGAAATTTCATTGATTGCCGAGATTAAAAAGAGATCTCCTTCTGCAGGCTTAATTACTAATAATTTCAACCCTGAAAAAATTGCCCGGATTTATGAATCTGCGGGTGCTGATGCTATATCAGTGCTTACTGATGAAAAATACTTTGGTGGTAAAGGAAGACACATCAGCCAAGTAAAGAATGTTTGCAAACTTCCAGTATTGAGGAAGGATTTCATTATTGATGAGTATCAAATCTTTGAATCCTATTATCTTGGTGTTGATGCAGTCTTGCTCATTGCCCAACTTCTTACCCAAGAAAAACTAAAGAAATTTATCAAAACTGCTCGCACACTTGGTCTCGCATCAATGGTTGAGATCCATAATGAAGCCGACCTCAGAAAAACATTAAAATCTGATGCCGAAATCATTGGAGTGAATAATCGCAACTTAAAAAATTTCGAGGTGGATATAAATATTTCTTTAAGACTGCGGCAGTTGATTCCTGATTATTCCATTACAGTCAGTGAAAGCGGAATAAAAAACTACGCAGATCTAAAAAAATTGAAAGATGTAGGATTTGATGCTGTTCTTGTAGGTACATCTCTTCTTCAGACAAGAAATATTGCAAAGAAAATAAAGGAGTTAAAAAATATAAAGGGGGTGGGATGAAAAAACTTTTAGATTTGAGAAGGCGGGTCAAATCCATTGACCAGGAGCTTATTAAATCGATTCATCAGCGATTAAAATTGACTGAAGAAATCGGCGAGGAAAAGAGAAGGCTCGGACTTCCTTTACGCGACTGGAGCGTGGAAAAAGGCGTGATAAAAAATGGAATTGAGTTTGCTGGGTACCTTGGTCTGGACAAGAATCTTGTTAAATCAATAATTGCAAAGCTCATTGAGCATTCGCGGATCCAGCAGGAAAGATTACATTACTCAGCATATACTGGAGACCGAGAGGATATCCTTATCATTGGCGGGCTTGGTGCAATGGGACGCTGGTTTGCCTACTTTTTTCAGAACCAGGGACACAGGGTTTCTATCTATGATACAAAACGAAAGGGGCTCAAAGACTTTCCATATTATAGAAGTTTACCGAATGCATTAAAAGATAAATCCTGCGCACTCATTGCAACACCACTTCGGATAGTGCCAGAAATTATTGAAAAGATAAGCGAACTAAAATACCGTGGTCTTATTTTTGATATTGCCAGTGTGAAGACCCACATAATACCGGCGATAAAGAGGGCAATCAAAAATGGCATAAAAATTACAAGCATACATCCAATGTATGGACCTTCAAGCCGTACCCTTGCAGATAAGATAATCTGTTTGTGTAGTTGTGGCTGTGTTGAGGCAGATAAAAAGGTCTTTTCATTTTTCAAGGATACCGCATCAACGCTCATCAGCCTTTCGTTTGATGAGCATGACCGATTAATCTCCTATGTGCTCGGGCTTTCACATCTCATTAACATCCTATTTATCAAAATGCTCATAGCGAGTGGATACAAGTTTGAAAATTTCAAAAAAATCGCCAGCACAACATTCTATTCACAATTGGTTACCACAATCAGTGTAATACGGGAAAATCCTGAACTATATTATGAAATCCAATCCCTGAATCCATACCAGAGAGTGTTATTCAATAATCTAAAGAACAATCTTGATTCCCTCATAGAGATTATCAGCAGCGGTAATAAAAATATATTTAACAATATCTTTAAAAATGGGAGTAGATGGCTGAATGAATATCAGGATTAAAATCTGCGGAATAACAAATCTTAATGATGCGATTACGGCATCTGAATTGGGTGCTGATGCACTTGGTTTTATCTTTGTTCGTTCAAAAAGGATGATTGCGCCAAAGATGGCGAAATCAATAATTCAGAAATTGCCACCTTTTATTACCACGGTTGGCGTATTTATGGATACACCAATTAAAACCATAAATAAGATTGTTGAGTACACGAACATCGATGGTGTTCAACTTCACGGGGATGAATCACCTGAATATTGTAGTTTTATAAAATGTGCCCGGATTATAAAAAGAATAAAAATAGATAGTAATTCAAAGCCGAAAAACTTATTGGCGCAAATGAAAAAATACCAAGTATCTGCTTATCTGTTTGACCCTGGCGAAGGAAGTGGCATTACATTTGACTGGCGAATAATAAAAGGTATAAGCGGTCCAGTAATCATTGCAGGTGGTTTAACCCCGGATAATATAGGTAAGGTTATAAATATTCTGAAACCTTATGGCGTGGATGTCTGTTCAGGTGTAGAAAAAGAGCCGGGTAAAAAAGACCCGCAGAAACTCAAAATATTTATTCAGGAGGCAAGATTATGTTCATTACCGGTGTGATTGGTTATCCATTGAAATTAACCTACTCTCCGATTTTACACAATACGGCATTTAAAAAACTAAATATTAAAGGTATTTATTATCCAATGTGTGTTCTGCAGGATGATTTCGGCAAGATAATTAATCTCTTAAAAAAATTGAACTTCGTCGGTGTCAACATCACAAACCCCTATAAGATGGAGGTCTTAAAATACCTTGATGAATTGGATCCGCTGTCATCATTTATTGGCGCTGTAAATACAATTACCATAAAAGAGAACAAACTTATTGGCCGTAATACTGATATCTATGGATTCAGTCAGTCATTAAAGGAAAATAAAATTGAGATCAAAAACAAAAATATTCTGCTCATTGGTGCAGGCGGAGTAAGTCGTGCCTGTGCTTATGTTTTAAAAAGACAAAAACCTAAAAAAATCTTTATTGCAAACAAAACTCTTTCAAAGGCACAGAAAATTAGAAGGATATGCGATGCCGAGATAATAAGTCTGAATCAAATTAGCGATGTCATTAAAGATATTAATGTGGCAATAAATGCTACATCAGCAGATTTACAAAATATGATTGTATCCGAGTTGCCAATGGGCAGTTTTTATTATGATACAAATTATCGGTTTAAATCAGTAAGGCGGAAAGGTATTTTTCTTATCAGTGGACTTGGAATGCTTATTCACCAGGCTGCATATTCATTCAGTCTTTGGACTAAAGAAAAACCACCTGTAGGTATGATGAAAGAAACATTAAAGGGGGTGCTTAATGATTAGAATGCTTTCCTCGGGTGAATCCCATAATAAAGGTATATCGGTAATCATTGACGGCTTACCAGCCGGTTTAAAAATTTCGGTTGATTTAATAGATAAGGAACTCAAACGGCGACGAGCTGGCTATGGTCGGAGTGAACGCATGGTTATAGAGGAGGACCGCGTGGAGATTTTATCCGGAATAAGAATGGGCAGAACAATTGGTTCACCAATCCATCTCTTTATTAAAAATAAGGATTACCAGCAACAGAAGTTTGGAAAGCAAGGGTCTCGTAAACCAGTCACTGTACCCAGACCCGGTCATGCAGACCTTGCCGGATTATTGAAATTTGGTTTTACTGATATCCAGGATGTGCTGGAACGGGCATCTGCAAGGGAGACCGTAGCCCGGGTTGGTGCCAGTGCAATTTTTAAAATATTTCTGAAAGAATTTGATGTCACAATTTCATCTAAAGTCATTTCCATAGGTACTGCCAGAAACGGAATTCAAATGAAAAAACTCATTGATGAAGCAAGAAAAAAAGGTGACACGCTTGGTGGAGTGGTTGAGGTCTATGCAGATAATGTTCCTGCAGGCCTTGGCTCTTATACCCAGTTTGATAAACGGCTTGATGCAAGGATAGGTATGACAATGCTCTCTATCCCTTCAGTTAAAGGAGTGGAGATTGGCGAGGCATTTAAAAACTCATTAAGGTTTGGTTCTGAGACTCACGATGAGATTTTCTACAGCAAAAATGCTAATTTTTACCGAAAGACCAATCGCGCCGGCGGAATTGAAGGTGGTATAAGTAATGGTGAAAGGATTATTGCCCGGCTTTATGCCAAGCCGATTCCCACACTCCGCACCCCGTTACGTTCAATTGACTTAAAAACAAAAAAACAGGCACGTGCCTATAAAACGCGAGCAGATGTGTGTGTGGTTGAGGCAGTGGGTGTTATTGGTGAGGCAATGCTTACCTATGTTGTTGCTGATGCCCTGTGTGAAAAATTTGGTGGCGACAATCTTGTAGATATAAAAAGGTCATATTGCGTATATCTAAAAAGGACAAAAAATGTCTGAGAATATTATTCTTATCGGTTTTATGGGTACTGGTAAAGACGCTGTGGGTAGAATTCTTGCCCACAAGTTAAATATGGTATTCCTCTCAACTGATGAAATAATTGAACTCGCTGAGGGCAGATCCATAAAACTGATTTTTGAACAAGAAGGAGAGGTATATTTCCGGCGCAAAGAAGGATGGGTGTTAAATAGAATCCGGCATTTAAAGAATACCGTCATTGCTACAGGTGGTGGTATGGTGCTCTCAGAAAGAAATTGCAAAATCCTTAAAAAAACAGGAAGAGTCATTCATCTGTATACAGCTGTTACTGAATTAAAAAAGCGGATTCGTATAGATGGTTCAAGACCCCTTATTAAATCAACAAGAGACTTGCAAAAATTGTATAAAAAGAGACAGGGAATTTATGATTTTGCTGAAATACATATTAGTACATCAAAGAAAAAACCCGAGGAAATTTCTCGTGAAATAATGAGCCGACTTAAAATAAATGGGCAGAAGGATTTAACCGAAAGAGCCGAAATTTTAGTAAAGGCAAAATCAAAGTTCTATCCTGTGATTATCAGCGGAGGTATCAGGGATAATCTGAATGCAGTTCAAATAAAGGCAATGGTTATCACCAATCCATTGGTCGGAGCACTATATCTTAACGATTTGATTGCACATCTGAGAAAAAATGGATTTGTAGTATTCATTAAAATCGTTCCTGATGGTGAAATATATAAAAATCTTGAAACAGTGAATAAAATTTATGATTCTCTCTTCAGTCATAATTTTTCCCGTTCTGACCTGGTCATTGGGCTTGGTGGTGGTGTAATTACTGATATTGCGGGATATGTTGCTTCAACATATAAACGTGGGATAAAACTCATTTATATTCCTACCACACTTCTTGCCCAGGTTGATGCGGCAATTGGAGGTAAAACCGGTGTTAATACACAATGGGGCAAGAATATGCTCGGTACATTTTATCAGCCAGAAATGGTCATCTGTGACATTAAAAAACTGCTGACACTTCCTGATTCAGAATTTAAGAATGGTATTTCTGAGGTGATTAAATATGGCGTCATCAAATCATTGGGTCTGGTCAGAATGTTACAAGAGCAAGGGGAGAAAATATTGAAGCGGGATATGGGCATTCTTTTTAAGATCGTGAAAGAATGTGTATCAATAAAGGCTTCAATCGTAAAACAGGACGAAAAAGAAGAGCAGGGTATCAGGGAAATTCTGAACTTTGGCCACACAATAGGACATATAATAGAAACATTCACCCATTATAAGAAGCACTCACATGGTGAGGCAATCGCTATTGGTATGGTTGAAGAAATACGCAGGTTTAGCAGAAAAGTTAATAGTGGGCAAAAAATGATAATAAATTTATTAAAAAGTTATGGTCTACCCGTGAATTTGCCTGAGACGATAAAAGAAAGTGATATAAAAAGATTGATTCTTCAAGACAAAAAGATTCGGGCAGGAAATATAAAGATGCCTGTTTTTGAAGATATCGGCAAGGTTGTAGTAAAGGAGGTATCATACGACCATCACTATACTGCTCCCGTGAGGGGAGAGGATTAAGGTGAGGGTAGAAGGGAGGTTAAAAATGAATCCTCAACAGAGAGTCCTTTTAATTCACGGACCAAATTTAAATCTTTTAGGCAAGAGAAATCCCGAGGTCTATGGTTGTCTTACCCTTGATGAGATAAACCAGCGTATCCTTGAATATGCGCGCGAAAAAAATATCCAAGTTGATATACATCAATCAAACTCAGAGACCAAGATAATAGATTTGATACAGAACGCTATTGGTTATAAAGGAATTGTAATAAATCCTGGCGCATATACGCATACTTCAGTGGCGATAAGGGATGCAATCGAGGCAATGGGCATCAAAACAATTGAAGTTCATATCAGCAATATCTATTGCCGCGAACCATTCCGTCATAAAAGTTTGATTGCTCCGGTCTGCACCGGCCAGATTACGGGCCTTGGCTGGTATGGATATATCCTTGCAGTCCAGTATCTTGTTCATGCTGGAGTATAAGATGGGTTATAAGTTACCTGATAAAAAAGGTTATTTTGGGAGATTTGGTGGTCGTTTTGTTCCGGAGACCCTTGTTTATGCATTAACCGAACTTGAGAAGGAATACAAAAAAATAAAATTTGATCGCAATTTCAAAAATGAGTTCAACTTCTATCTTAAACAATATGCGGGCCGTCCCACACCTCTCTATTATGCCCGGAATCTTTCTGCAAAATTAAAGGGCGCACAGATTTATCTAAAACGGGAAGACCTGCTCCATACCGGCGCACACAAGATAAATAATACAATTGGTCAGGTCCTTCTTGCAAAGAAGATTGGAAAGGAAAGGGTCATTGCTGAGACCGGTGCGGGACAGCATGGTGTGGCAACTGCTACAGCCTGCGCACTTTTGGGACTTGATTGTGTGGTATATATGGGCAGTAAAGATACTGAACGGCAACAATTAAATGTGTTAAAGATGAAATTACTCGGTGCGAAAATAATCCCAGTTGATTCAGGCACTCGAACATTAAAGGATGCAATAAATGAGGCGATAAGGGACTGGGTTGGGAACGTGCGTAATACTTATTACTGCATTGGCTCGGTTGTTGGTCCGCATCCCTATCCGATGATGGTCAGGGATTTCCAATCAATCATTGGCATTGAGGCAAAAGTTCAGATTAAAAAACTTGCGGGAAGAACACCAGATTTGCTTATTGCCTGCGTCGGTGGTGGAAGTAATGCGTTGGGGTTCTTTTTTCCATTTATAAATACAATGACCGGAATGCTCGGCGTTGAAGGAGGTGGGATTGGTATACATACAAATAAACATTCTGCTACATTATCCTGTGGTATGCCCGGTGTATTACACGGCGCAATGAGTATGCTCTTACAGAATAAAGATGGTCAGATAAAACCGACACATTCAATCGCACCGGGTCTTGATTACCCCGGGGTAGGACCAGAGCATGCGTATCTAAAAGAGATAAAGAGGGTACAATATACAAACTGTACAGACGAACAGGCAATCGAATCATTTAAAATTCTTTCTGAAACTGAAGGAATTATTCCAGCACTGGAGAGTGCCCATGCAGTTTATATTGCGATGAGGATGGCAAAAAAGATGAAACCCAATAATATCATCGTCGTCAATCTTTCGGGCCGTGGCGATAAAGACCTGGATATTGTGGAGAAATTTGTATGAATGCAATAATCGCAAAATTTCAGGAATTAAAGGCAAGAAATGAATCTGCGCTCATTACCTATATCACTGCAGGTTATCCAACACTTGAGGCATCAATGGAATATATCAATGTGTTTAGCCTGAATAATACCGATATAATAGAGATTGGTATACCATTCTCTGATCCGATTGCGGATGGCAAAACAATTCAGTTCGCCTCATATGTGGCACTAAAAAACAGGGTAAATATCACAAACATTTTAAGTGAGATTTGTCGATTGAGAATTAAAAAACCACTTATCATTATGTCATATCTAAATCCAATCCTCGCTTTCGGCATGCCGAGATTTTTTGAAAGGGCTTGTGAGGCAGGCGTTTCAGGCGTGATAATCCCTGACCTCATAGTTGAAGAATTAAATATTTTAAAACCCTGGGCAAAGCAAAATTCTGTGGACATTATTCAGCTGATAGCACCAACATCAAGTGATGAACGGATAAAGATGATTGGAGAAAAATCTGATTCTTTTGTCTATTGTGTGAGTGTAACCGGAACTACTGGAATAAAAAGAAGTCTTCCTGTAGAACTGCCTGGATTTATAAAAAAAGTAAAGAAAATTGTGGCAAAACCAACGGTGGTTGGGTTTGGCATTTCCAGAGCCAGTCAGATAAGGCAATTGAGCCAGATCGCTGATGGTGTTGTCGTGGGTAGCCGGCTTATTGAAGCGATAAGAAAAAGAGAAAATTTAGCACAATTGATAAGAGAATTTAAGAATGCTACAAAGAGATAAAAATGTTTATAGTAGACATAAGTAATAAATACATTTTAGGCATTCGGGTATTTTAGTAAGGGAGGTTCTATGCTCGTTGTTATGCATAAAGATGCTGCAGAAGACCAGATCAAGAAGGTCTGTCAGGTAATAAGAAGTATGGGGCTCACACCCCATCCAATAAAAGGTGCCCAACGTGTGGCGATTGGCATCACAGGAAATAAAGAGATGGTTGATACCCACAAGATTGAATCCCTGGATGGCGTGATAAATATCATCCATGTTACCCAGCCATATAAATTGACAAGTAGAGAGATGAAACCCGATGATACAAAGATAAAAATTGAAGATGTAGTAATTGGTGATAAAAAGGTAGTGGTGATTGCCGGCCCCTGTGCAGTAGAATCTGAAAAACAGACGATTGATATTGCCAAGGCAGCAAAATCTGCCGGTGCTGATATGCTGCGCGGTGGTGCATTTAAACCCCGCACTTCACCATACTCATTCCAGGGATTAGGAGAGGAGGGATTAAAGATTCTCTTAAAGGCAAAACAGGAGACCAATTTGCCTATTGTTTCTGAGGCAATTGACACCGAAGTATTTTCCCTGGTTGAAGAGTACGTGGATGTAGTCCAGATCGGGGCACGGAATATGCAAAATTATTCATTGTTAAAAAAGGTGGGCAAGAGTAAAAAACCAATATTGTTAAAAAGGGGAATGGCTTCTACCATCCAAGAATTTTTACTTGCTGCAGAATATATCATGTCTGAAGGAAATTACAATGTTATACTTTGCGAGAGAGGTATCAGGACCTTCAGCGATTTTACCCGTTTTACCCTTGATATTAGCAGTATTCCCGAATTAAAACGGATATCACATCTTCCAGTGATTGCTGACCCGAGCCACGCCTCAGGAAAGAGGGATATGGTTCTGCCCCTTTCTCGTGCTGCAATTGCTGCGGGTGCTGATGGAATAATGATTGAAGCCCATTATAATCCTGATAAGGCACTCTCTGATGGACCCCAGTCATTGACTATTCCAGGATTGCGTCAGGTAATAGCAGAATTGAAAATGATTGCAACTGCAATCGGTCGTAAGATTTAGAAGGTTTGCTATAATGCGAAGAAGAAGAAATAATTTTAACCCTCTCCCACAGGGGGAGAGGGATTTGGTGTGTTCGAGGAGGTTTTAATGATTATTAAAATGTGTGCTGAAGCCCTTAATGAGGATATAGAAAGGGTAAGAAAAAAAGTAGAAGAATTGGGTTATGGTGCAAAGGTTTTTCAAGGTGAGAAAAAAACAGTAATACATGCGATTGGTGTCACAGAAAGAGAAAAGCTTGTCAAGGCTGTTGAATCCATACCCGGCGTTGAAAATCTTATACCAATATTAAGTCCATTCAAACTGGCAAGTCGTGAATTTCATCCCGAAAATACGATTGTATCAATTAATGATAAGACTATCGGCGATAAGATGATAGCAATCATTGCTGGACCCTGTAGTGTTGAATCTGAATCAATGCTTTTTGAAATTGCAAGTGTAGTAAAAGAAGCTGGTGCCCAGTTTTTGCGTGGCGGAGCATTCAAACCGCGCAGTTCACCATACAGTTTTCAGGGTCTTGGTGAAAAAGGTCTGGAAATTCTCGCCCGGGCAAGAGAAAGGGCCGGGCTTTCAATCGTCACCGAGGTTCTCTCTGAGATTGATGTACCACTTGTATATAAATATGCTGATGTATTCCAGATTGGGGCACGGAATATGCAAAACTTCCCCTTGTTAAAGACCGTAGGCAGATTCAACAAACCTGTACTTTTGAAACGGGGGATGTCGGCAACGATTGAAGAATGGTTAATGGCAGCAGAATACATCCTTGCTGAAGGTAATCAGAATGTCATCCTCTGTGAGAGGGGGATTAGGACATTTGAAACCTACACAAGAAATACGCTTGATATAAGTGCGGTGCCCGTGGTGAAACGTTTTTCCCATCTCCCAGTTATTATTGATCCGAGCCACGCCTCAGGAGACTGGCAATATGTTAATTCACTCGCCAGGGCAGGTATTGCTGCAGGTGCAGATGGTATAATGGTTGAGGTTCACCCTGATCCGGCAAATGCACTCTCTGATGGCAAACAGTCTTTGAAAATAGAGGTGTTCAAACAATTGATGGAGGATATAAAAAGAATTGCTGAGGCAACAGGAAGGTCATTATGAAGGAAATGAAACCGAGGGTCTATTTCCAGGGCAAAAAAGGGGCATACAGTGAACTTGCCGGAAAGATTTTCTTTGGTCAGGAGATCGAAGGTAATGGTCTTATGCGATTTGAAGACGTTCTTGCACAATTAAATAACCACCCCGATTTTTTTGGAATTTTACCCATTGAAAATTCTTTGATGGGAAGCATCCATAGAAATTATGATCTCTTATTAAATCATGATGTCTGGATAATTGCTGAGGTGGAACTGAAGATTACCTACAATCTTTTTAGTCTTGAAATCGGACAGGGGCTAAAAGAGATATGGTCACACCCTGCCGCACTTGAACAATGTCGTGAATTTCTTGCACAAAATTCGGATTATAGGGTTGTATCATTCTTTGATTCAGCAGGTGCTGCAGATATTGTTAAAAAAGAGAACAGAACTGATATTGGCATTATTGCGGGTCCCCACGTAGGTGAAATTTATGGACTGAAGATTATCAAAGAAAGGATTGAGGATAATCCACTGAATTTTACCCGTTTTCTTATTCTCTCAATGACAAAAAAAATTTGTACTGGTGCGAATGCCAAGACCTCTATAGTATTCGGGGTAAAGAATGAACCGGGGGTCCTTTTTCGTTGCCTTAGCATCTTTGCCCTGCGCAATATTGACCTATTAAAACTTGAATCCCGACCCATCATCGGTAAACCCTGGGAATATATATTTTACATTGATTTCAAAGGAAGCATACAGGATGAGAATTGTAAACATGCAGTTGAGACCCTAAAAGATGTCTCTGTATATTTCAAGTTTCTGGGCAGTTATCCGGTAATCAAGGAGTATGGTTATGGATTTAATAATTAAAAAGTGTGATGCACCTGCCGGTAAAATCTCTGTGGGCGGTGATAAATCAATCACGCATCGTAGTTTGCTTATTGCTTCAATTTGCCAGGGTGAAACAGCGATCCATAATTATTCCCGTGCTGATGATTGTTTTTCTACACTGAAATGCCTAAAGAAATTGGGTGTAAATATAGAAGTAAATGAAGAGGCAATCCTGGTTAAAGGGAGTGGTCTTAATGATTTAAAAGAACCCGAGAATATACTCTTTTGCGGAAATTCAGGGACAACAATCCGGCTTTTAACGGGTCTACTTGCAGGCCAGCATTTCTTTTCTGTGCTGAATGGCGATGAGTCTTTAAGAAGCAGACCAATGAGGCGGGTGCTTGAGCCTCTTGGCTTGATGGGTGCAAATATAAACAGCAGAAAAAATGGTCTTGCACCACTCAGCATTGTTGGTTCAAAATTAAAAGGGATAGAATATAAATTACCAGTTGCCAGTGCTCAGGTAAAGTCAGCATTGATGCTTGCCGGACTTTTTGCCAATTCAAAGACAGTCATTGAAGAGCCGATTCCAACAAGAGACCATACTGAAAAGATGTTCGAATTTTTTGGCATAAAATTTAGCAGAGAAGATGCGCATATCACTGTATTTCCTGGAGGACAGTTCAATGCCAGGACCATTCAGATCCCCAACGATATCTCCTCTGCCGCATTCTTTATTGTCCTGGGTGTGATGAGTGCTGAAGAAAAAATCATTATAGAAAACACAGGAATAAATCCACTGCGTTGCGGTATTATAGAGGTTCTAAAGAATGCTGGTGCAGATATTACAATTAGCAATCACAGAATAATTGCCAATGAACCGGTTGCTGATATTATTGTTGGAAAATCAAAAATAGAACCTTTTACTATTGCTGGAGCAATGATTCCAAAGCTGGTTGATGAAATACCTGTGCTTGTTGTTCTGGCAACCCAGTTAAATGGCAAGTCAATAATAAAGGATGCGCAGGAATTGAGGGTTAAAGAGACTGATCGTATAAAGGCGATCGCCATGGAATTGAAAAAATTAGGTGCAGATATAGAAGAAAAAGAGGATGGATTGGTTATAAAAGGTCCAGCAAAACTCAAAGGTTCTATGTGTAATAGTTATAATGACCACAGAATTGCAATGGCGCTGACAATCGCAGGTTTGATTGCTGAAGGGAAGACCATCATCAAAGATGCCAATTGTATCTCAATTTCTTTTCCAGCTTTTATAAAGATTATAAAAAAGGTCTGTGGGGATGATTATGTTAGCGCCACAATTTAAGCAAAAGTCTATTAAATTTAAGACCACACCAATTTGTGCCTTTGAAATGCTATATAAAAATGAAGCCCACGCATTCTTATACGAATCCCTTGAACAGAGTGGCGAAAGGGGAAGGTATTCTTTTATTGGTGCAAAGCCCGTGATTATTTTTAAAGCAAAGAAACAGCGCATACAATTATTCACCCGCAATGATGAGACAATAATAAATGGCAATCCATTCCAGATTTTGCGGAAGTTCATAAATGCTACAAAAAATCCTCCGCAAATTGTGCCCTTTTCTGGCGGAGCTGTGGGTTATGTTACCTATGATGCGATGAGATATTTTGAAAAAATTCCGGATAAAAACACTGATGAACTTAACATACCCGATGTATTTTTCATATTTCCTGAAGAGATAATTGTATTTGACCATAAATATAAAGTGGCGAAGATCATCGTTTATAATGATTATAATAACCGTATTGCTGATTTATCCGATGTCTTGCGTTCAACAGCTAATTTAGAACAGACACTGAATCAGAAGCAAAGATTAATTAAATATGAATTAAATTTTACACCTGATAAATTTTATAATCTAGTCAATATAGCAAAAGAATATATTTTTTCTGGTGACATATTCCAGGTTGTCCTTTCCCAGCGATTCAAGGCAGAAATTGCTTCTTCGCCATTGGATACATACCGAGCATTGCGTGTGGCAAATCCTTCTCCATATATGTATTATCTCAAACTTAATGATATTACAATCCTTGGTTCATCGCCAGAGATTCTTGTGAAATTAAAAAACCATATTGCCATTTCCCGTCCTCTTGCCGGAACCAGACCAAGGGGAAAAGACAGAAAACAGGACCAGAGGTTTGAAAGAGACTTGCTAAAAGACGAAAAAGAGATTGCTGAACACATAATGCTCGTTGACCTTGCACGCAATGACTTGGGAAGGGTATGTGAATATGGAACAGTCAGACCAACTGCACTTTTGAAGATTGAAAGATATTCAAGAGTTATGCATATTGTTTCTAATGTAGTGGGCAGACTGTGCAAAAATTGTGATGCAATAGACCTCTTTGTCGCATCGTTTCCTGCAGGCACAGTCTCAGGTGCACCAAAGATTCGTGCCATGGAGATTATTGATGAATTGGAACCAATAAAAAGAGGGTTATATGCTGGTGCAATTGGCTATTTTGATTTTGTAGGTAATATGGATTTCTGTATCGCCATCCGCACAATACTGATAAAAGATAATATTGCATATATCCAGGGCGGTGCTGGTATTGTAGCAGATTCCATTCCCGAAAAAGAATATCAGGAGACGATTAATAAAACAAAGGCACTGAAGCAGGCACTGGAGATGGCATGATACTATTGATTGACAATTATGATTCCTTTGTTTATAATCTTGCGCAGTATCTTGGTCAAATGGACAAGGAGTTGATCGTCATCAGAAACGATGCGGTATCAATAAAGAAAATCAAACAGATCAATCCCTCTTATATCGTCATTTCACCCGGTCCAAAAACACCAACTGATGCAGGCATGACCTGCAAAATTATTGAATATTTTTCTGATAAAATTCCCATCTTTGGAGTATGTCTTGGACACCAGGCAATTGCTGAGGTCTTTGGCGCAAGGGTGATAAGGGCAGATAAAGTTGTGCATGGAAAGACTTCCTTGATTCATCACGATAACCAAATAATATTCCGGGAAGTTGAAAATCCATTTTCTGCAACCCGTTATCATTCTCTAATTGTGAAAAAAGAAGGTCTTCCTAACTGCCTGAAGATCTCTGCCTGGACAGATGATGGATTGATAATGGGGATTAGGCACAGAGATTATTGTTTAGAAGGTGTCCAGTTTCATCCCGAATCAATCCTGACAAAACCAGGTAAAAAGATTTTAAGAAATTTTCTTAAATACTACAAAAGGAGGCAAATTGCGCATATTAAAATATCAAAATCTTGATAGCAAATTTTTTAAAAATAGAAAAGAAGAGAAACTGCCGATTGTTCACAAAATAATTGAAGAGGTTAAAAAATTCGGTGATGAGGCGATTAAAAAATATACGAAAGAATACGATAATGTTTTATTGAATAAATTTAAGGTGAACCCTAAAGAGATAGACAGGGCATATTTTCAAACAAACCATAAAACCTTAAAGGCATTGAATATAGCAAAATCAAATATTGAAAAATTTTCCCGGGCGCAATTAAAACAATTAAAAAATTTCAATATTGAAATTGCACCAGGTGTAATTGTTGAACAACAGGTGGTCCCCATAAATAGAATCGGTATTTATGTACCCGGCGGAAGGTTTCCTCTTGTCTCTACTGTCCTGATGTGTGGTGTGCCGGCCAGGGTTGCAGGTGTAAAAGAGATGGTTTTATGTTCACCACCGACTTATAATAAAACAATCCATCCTGTAATACTCTCTGCTGCCCGACTTACAGACATTACCGAAATTTATAAAATCGGCGGCGCGCAGGCAATTGCCGCACTCGCCTATGGCACAAAGAATATAAAGAGGGTTGATAAAATTATTGGTCCAGGAAATATTTATGTAACAACTGCCAAGAAGATTGTTTATGGTGATGTGGGTATAGATTTTGTTGCCGGACCGAGTGAAATTATGATTATTGCTGATGATACAGCAGAACCTGAGATTGTCTCAGCAGACCTTTTGAGCCAGGCTGAGCATGATGTAAATGCAATTCCTGTGCTCATCACTGATTCACCTGCATTTGCAAAAAGCGTAAATAACGCAATAAGAAAACAATTGAGTAAATTAAGCACAAAAGAGATTGCCAGAAAATCATTGCAAAAAAATGGTATGATTATCGTTGTTAAGCATATTGAACAGGCAATTGAGATTGCCAATAAAAAGGCACCAGAACACCTGGAGATTCAGATAAAAAATCCAGAGAGATTAATAGACAAACTCAAAAACTATGGTTCACTTTTTGTTGGTAAATATTCGGCTGAGGTTTTGGGTGATTATTGCAGTGGCATTAACCATACCCTGCCGACCAATGGTTCAGCACGATATACTGGCGGATTGCATATAAAAGATTTCTTGAAACTCCAGACTGTTTTAAGGGTAAACAAAAAGGGATTTGAAAACACCAGTTCGATTGCCGAGGAACTAGCCCGAACCGAAGGACTATCAGCACATTTGAATTCTGCACGGGCCCGCATGAGGCGGTCGAAGCAATCTCATCTTACCCCTTGACTTTTTTGAATATTTTTTTATAATTAATATATTAAATGTAAGTTAAAACCCTGAATAAAATGGCCCCTGCAGGGTAAATAAAATTGTAATTTTTAAAACTTTCCGGAGGAGTGTTTTTATTGAAGGAAAAAACCGGTTGTGTTAATATTTTATCAGAAGAAGGTAATGGCACGGTGAAATTATGTTAAACTTTAATGCAAATAAAATAATCTACAATATACATAAACTTCTTTACACATTATTCCCTTTACATCCCCCTTTTACAAAGGGGGACGTAGGGGGATTTAAAAGAGGACAAGATGATAAAAGAGTCTATTCGTAATATGATATTACGAAAACCTATAAAAACGTCATATTCGTTATATGATATTACAAAAAGAAGTAGTAGTGTCATTGCGAAGCCTTGTTATACAAGGCTGTGGCAATCTCATATTACAAATATCCCCTCGCCCCTTGTGGGAGAGGGTAAGGGTGAGGGTTGTTCTTTACCGCTGTCAGGTGACTTATGATTGAAGCCATCAGTCAAATCGGCGAATGGCAGATTGCATAAATAGGTGAATAAATGAGCAAAGAGACTTTGATTTTTAAGGAAAATTGTATAAACTGCCTTATGTATAAACATCCTTATACATTTTGCGGTAAAGGAGGAAATTATAATATCAACGCTGTCGGTTGACTGTGTAGGGGG
>Ga0172364_10000678_pt1 | contig 24873 bp, 25 predicted proteins | sample LakKivSesite10cm_FD_114545 | JGI IMG/M metagenome (GOLD analysis project Ga0172364, IMG submission 114545) | Sediment microbial communities from Lake Kivu, Rwanda - Sediment site 10cm | ecosystem: Environmental > Aquatic > Freshwater > Lake > Sediment | place: Rwanda: Western Province, Lake... | reverse complement strand
TTTAACCAAATCTAATTCTTCCCGGGCTTTCTTCTCGATATAACTATCACTCTTAAGTAACTCTATTTCGGTAGATAAAGCCTTATTTCTTTCCTCTAATATTTCTATCTCTGCTTCTAATCTTTGGATATCCTCTTTTAATTGTAATACCTTAACGTATTTATCGGAAAAGAGGAAGACAATATAAAAGAATAAAAGCAAAATTATAGCCCAAAATATTTTAGAACGAAATATTAACCGGAAAGAATTCATTTTATTTTATAAACTGCCTTCCCCCGATAAACTGCTGTTTCCCCCAATTGTTCTTCAATACGTAATAATTGATTATATTTAGCAATTCTATCTATCCGGCAAAGAGATCCAGTCTTAATCTGCCCGATATTAGTAGCTACCGCCAGATCGGCAATAGTAGTATCTTCCGTTTCTCCAGAACGATGAGAAATTATAGTAGTAAAACCAGCTCTCTTAGCTGTTTCAATGGTATCTAAAGTTTCGGTTAGCGTTCCAATTTGATTCAATTTGATTAAAATCGAATTAGAGGCTTTTAATTCAATACCCCGAGTAAGCCTTGTTTTATCAGTAACATAGAGGTCGTCTCCAACTATTTGAATTTTATCCCCCCATTCTGCAGTAAACCTTTGCCAGCCTTCCCAATCGTCTTCCGCTAGACCATCCTCGATAGAAATAATAGGATATTGGCGTACCAATTGCCCATAATAATCTATCATTTGAGAAGTGTCTCTAGTCTTTCCTTCTCGAGAAAGGATATATGTACCATCTTGAAAAAATTCGGAAGCAGCTGGATCTAAAGCAATAAAGATATCCTCGCCAGGTTTAAAACCCGCTTTTCCAATAGCTTCCAAAATCAATTGTATTGCTTCTTCGCTAGATTTTAAATTAGGGGCAAAGCCACCCTCATCTCCTACTGCTACATTATATCCCTTTTCCTTTAAGACCTCTTTTAATTTATGAAAAGTTTCTACTCCCATCCGCAGACTTTCTTTAAAGTTCATCCCTCCAGCCGGTACAATCATGAATTCCTGTAAATCTACTCCGCTGTCTGCATGCTTTCCTCCATTCAAGATATTCATCATCGGAACAGGAAGTTCTTTAGCATTCACTCCCCCTATATAATAATACAAAGGTAGCCCTAAAAAATTAGCAGCTGCTTTAGCGGTGGCCAAAGATACTCCTAAAATGGCATTGGCACCTAATCTACTTTTATTGGGGGTACCATCAAGTTCAATCAACAATCTATCAATCAATAATTGGTCAGTAGCATCATAGCCAATAATTTCGGGAGCAATAATCTCGTTAACATTTTTTACTGCCTTAAGTACTCCTTTCCCTAAGTACCTCCTGGCATCACCATCCCTTAACTCCAGGGCTTCATGAGTCCCGGTACTGGCTCCCGAGGGAACCTGCGCTATTCCCATTACTCCACTTTCTAGTTCTACTTCTACTTCTACCGTAGGATTTCCCCGGGAATCTAATATTTCTCTGGCATAAACTTCCAATATCTCACTCATTTTTAATTTTTCTCCTTTCTCTTTGTGATAAAATTATTTTTGTTTCTATGCCTATTTTATGGCTAAATATACCCACCTTAACTATTCCCAAAAAACTTAAATAATAGAATACTGACACTGAAATAGATAGATAAACCCCCAATATCGATGATAGTAGTAATTAGAGGACCACTGGAAACCGCAGGATCTACTCCCACCTTGGTAAAAATTAGGGGTAATAGAGTCCCCATAGCTGCGGAGATAATAATAGTAATACACATCGATAGCCCAATCGCTACCCCCACTACTATATTATTTTGCCAGATCAGGGCTACTGCTGATAAAATTACTCCGGTGAAAAGACCTATTAACAAGCCCACTCTGGTCTCCGCCCATATATTCTGCCACAGTTCATCCATTCTTAGCTGACCGGTAGCTAGGGCACGCACAGTAATAGTGGCAGACTGGGTGCCTACATTCCCCCCCATATCGATAATCACCGGGATGAAAAAGGCCAGGGCAACAATATTCTGTAAGGTGTTAGAAAAAAATCTAATCACCGATCCAGCCAGGACCCCTCCTATCATACAGATCAAGAGCCAGGATATTCTGGATCTGGCTCTGATAAAAGAATTTGCCTTAATCAGTTTGTCTTCATAAACTTCACTAGAAGAACCCACCATCTTATGAATATCTTCGGTTACTTCGTTCTCCATAACATCAATAATATCATCGACAGTAATCATCCCTACCAACATCCCTTTCTTGTTGACTACTGGTAAGGCTAAAAAATCATAATCTGCAATAATCTTTGCTGCGGTTTCCTGGTCTTCAGTATCTAAAACGCTAATTACATTCTCCTCCATAATTTCTGATATCTTTGCCTGGGGATCGGCGACAATTAGATCCCGCAGGGAGATAACCCCGACCAACTTTTCTCTCTTATCGATAATGTAAACATAATAAATCATCTCTGCTTCCGGGGCGAGCTCTCTAATCTTTTTTATCGCTTCCTCAGCAGTAAGATCCTCTGGAAGGGCAACAAAATCACTGGTCATTATGCTACCCGCAGTGTTTTCTTCGTATCTTAATAGCTCTTTTATCTCTTCTGCCTCTTCTTTAGGCATCAACTCCAGTAACTCTCTGGATTCATGAGGAGCCATTTCTCCTAAGAAATCTGCAGCATCATCAACATCCATTACCTCTAATATGTCAGAGGCTTTTTCTTTGCCCAGAGCAGACATAATGCCGGTTTGTAAATCCCGATTTAATTCGGAAAGAAACAAAGCCACCCTTTCATCATCTTTCAGTAATCTTACCAACTCTACTACCTGCTCCACGGGCAGATATTCAGTTAGTTCGGCAAATTCTGAAGGATAAAGATTATCAACATTTTCTTTTATCTCCTGAATTTTATTTTCTTTTAATTGTTGAACTATTTTCTCCGCTAATTCTTTAATTCTTTCTTCCATTTTCAATACCTTCTTTAGGATTAAATCTTGCTCTATTAAAACTAGAAGATAATTATAAGTTTAGGTTTTTCCAGTTTAATCTTCTTTTTTTATTTCTTTAATTATTTTATATAAAGAACTTACCTGACAGTTGGGAATATTTCCGGTGGGAATTTCATTAATTTCGATGATTAAAATTTTATTTTTAAAATCAATCTCTACTTTATCGGTAGGTTTTACTTCCTCTCCCGCCTTGGCAATTCTATGGTTAACCTTTACACAGCCAGCCAGACAAGCCTTTTTAGCTTCTGTCCTTCTCTTTATTAATCTACTTAATTTTAAATACTTATCTAAACGCATCTTATTATATTACCTTGATAAGCTTATTGATCAAGGTGTTGGTTACCTGATTGTTTGGCTAATTAGCTTAATGTTCAGTCTGTTCTATAGTCAGTTTAGTTGATTTTAGCTGCTTAGTTCTTGGCATCAGTTGCAGATTTATTATTTAATCAGTCTTCTATATTTATATAAATCCTAATCTTATCATAAATTTATAGATTATAAACCTTTACATATTACTTACTTGCCACTCGGCATTTCTCACCATATCTTTTATTCTAAAAGCCTTTTCTTACCAGTGACTTATCCCTATCTATAATATAATATATTTCCCTCCATAAATTTATTCTTTAGATTTTAATTGGGGAAAGAGGATGACCTCTTTTATGGAAATAGAATTAGTGAGTAACATTACTAAACGGTCAATTCCAATCCCTAATCCTCCGGCAGGAGGCATTCCGTATTCTAAAGCCTCAATATAATCTTCATCCATAAAATGGCTTTCCATATCTCCAGCCTCTTTTTTAGCTACCTGCTCTTCAAAACGCCGTCTCTGCTCCTTGGGGTCATTCAATTCAGTAAAGGCATTCGCCAATTCCATCGAGGAAATAAATAATTCAAAACGTTCTACTAATTCAGGATTGTTTTTCTTCTGCTTGGAAAGAGGAGAAAGCTCAGTCGGAATATCTATTACAAAAGTAGGCTGGATCAAAAGAGGTTCGACATATCTTTCAAATAGTTCGCTGGCAATTTCTCCTTTACTCACTATACCTTTAATCTCCAGATTATATTTTTTTATAATCAGAGGAAAATCTTCTGGATTTATCTTACTCATCTGAACCCCAGTAGCCTTTTCAATAGCTTCATACATCCCTATTCTCTTCCATGGTGGGGTAAAATCAATCTTCTGGCCTTGATATTCTATTTCTAAACCACCCTGTACTTCTTTGACTACATGGATTAATAATTCTTCAGTAATTTGCATGATAGTATGATAGTCTCCATAAGCTTCATATAACTCCAGCATGGTAAATTCTGGATTATGCCTGGTAGAAATACCTTCATTGCGAAAATTGCGACTCAATTCGTAAACCTTTTCAAATCCACCTACCAGAAGGCGTTTCAAATACAGTTCTGGGGCAATTCTTAGGTAAAAATCTCGATTTAAAGTATTATGGTGGGTAATAAACGGACGAGCGGTGGCACCTCCAGGTATTGGTTGCATAATGGGTGTTTCTACTTCCAGAAAACCTTTATTATTTAAAAAATCTCTTATTGATTGAATCACCCTGCTTCTTGTAATAAAAATATCTCTAACTTCAGGATTTACCATTAAGTCTAAATATCTTTTTCGGTATCTAATCTCGATATCTTTTAATCCATGCCATTTCTCGGGTAAACTACGAATAGATTTACATAAAAGAGTAAATTTCTTTACCAATACAGTTATTTCACCGGTTCTAGTTCTAAACACTATCCCCGAAATACCAAGAATATCCCCCACGTCTATCTTGGAAAAATAACGAAAAGACTGTTCGCCAATTTCATTCGATTGGATATAAATTTGTATTTTATCACTCATATCCTCCAGATCGCCGAAAATAGCCTTTCCATGCCTCCTTAAAGCCATTAACCTACCGGTAATAGAAATCTCTTCTGATCTAGATTCACCGATAGATAAATCTTTAAACTGCTCCAACAAGGCGCTTATCTGGTGAGTTCTGGTAAAACTATGTCCAAAAGGGTCAATATTTTCGGCCCTGAACTCTTCTACTTCTTTCCACTTATTGGCCATCATTTCGGTAATGCTCTCTTTATTCTCCATTTAGTTCACCCCTTATTATTTCCAATATAATTAAGCTACCTGAAGTCGAAATAATTACACCTCTTTTGATCTGGAAAGATATAATTATTCTTTTACGAGGAAAAAATAATTTTATATATTTTACCACAAAAATTATTGGTTTAAAAATAAATAATGAACAAAGTATTGGCAATACCTTGTTCATTATTTTAAATTACCTTTTTTGAGAAGATTGGCTTTTACTAGCAATATGAATTTAATTAATGAAGTTTTTCTCATCCTCTCTTTTTTATCTTTCTGAATAAATAAGAAAGGTAAGAAGAAAAAATTGAGGAATATAATCTTCCCTTAAACTATTTGATTTCTAAAATTTTAAACCTGAGAATTCCTGCGGGAACTCTGATTTCTACCACTTCTCCTTTCTTTTTACCAAAAATACCTTTCCCAATAGGCGAGGAGATAGATATTTTCCCGCAATCAGGTTCAGATTCTACATAATCTAAGATAGTATATTTTACCTTTTTATGGGTATCTAAATCTTCTACTAATACTTCTGATCCCAAAGAAACATAATCTAGATTTTTCTCTTTATCTATTAATTCATAATTCTCGATGATCTTTTCTAAGGTTAGAATTCTTCCTTCAATAAAGGCTTGTTCATTTTTGGCTGAATTATATTCTGCATTTTCAGCAATCTCTCCAAAACTGACTGCATTTCTTATTTTTTCAGCAATCTCCTTCCTTTTCACAGTCTTAAGATAATAAAGTTCCTCTTCAACCTTCTTTAAACCTTCTTTAGTTAACATTACTTTCTTCTCAATCATTATCTTCTCCTTAGTAATTTGATAATGCTTATGGGAATAGAAATATTCTTAGAAATCTTAGAAAATAGATAGATTAAAGAAACCAGATATTCTTAAATCTAAAAATTAAAATTTAAGCACTATAATTAATTTATCCTCTAATTAATAATAAATAGTGCTTAAATTTAAAAAACTATTATTCGGTTAATAATGATTATAAGTGATTAATACTTTATTGTCAAATAATTTTATCTTCCATTTATTTATTACTATTACCTCTTCATTCTCCTGCTTATTCTTCCTTATTTTATCCTTTTTAAATCAAACCAAGTTCCTCTCCTGCCCTTTTAAAAATTTCTAAAGCCAACTTAATATCTTCCGGGGTATGAGTAGCTAGTACATGAGCCCTGAGTCGACAGGTCCCTTTGGGAACAGCCGGGAATAGAATAGGACAAATAAAGATGCCTTCTTCATTAACCCTTCTACATAATTCTAAAGTCTCCTTTTCTTCACCTATTAGAATAGGAACGATACTGGTGACGCTATGCATAGTATTATAGCCCAAGGCCTTTAAACCTTCTCTAAACTGGGTAACATTTCTTTGTAAATTTTCTATACGTTCAGGTTCATCTTCAATTACTTCCAAACAAGCTATAGCAGTAGCAGCAGCCACGGGAGGTAAACTTGCGGAAAAGATAAAAGGTCTGGAATTATGTTTCAAATAACTGATTAAATCTCTATCCCCAGCTAAATAACCTCCTATACTGGGGATGGTCTTACTTAAAGTTCCCATATGAATATCTACTACTCCTCTAAGATTATAATATTCTTCGATCCCATGACCAGTCTTCCCCAGTACACCAATAGAATGTGCTTCATCTACCATTACTTTGGCATTATATTTTTTAGCTAAGCGAGATATCTCCGGTAAGTTGGATACATCTCCATCCATACTATATACTGCATCGACCACAATCAATTTATTCGAATAGTGCTCAGCACTGGCTAGGATTCTCTCCAAACTCTCCATATCATTATGTAAATATGATTTATGAGTCGCTCCTGAAAGTAAACAACCATCAATAATACTGGCGTGATCCAGTTTATCAATGATCACTAAGTCTCCTCTCTGACAAAGGGTAGTGATGGCAGCGAGATTAGTTACATAGCCACTACTATAGGTAACTGCATCTTCTGCTCCCTTAAATTCTGCAATTTTTGCTTCTAGTTGTTCGTGAATCTTAGTGGTGCCAGCTAATAATCTAACTCCAGCAGCCCCCGTACCATATTTCTCAATAGCTTCGATGGCAGCCTTTTTGATCTTGGGATGAGTAATTAATCCCAGATAATTATAAGAGGCGAACATAATCATCTCTCTACCATCAATAGTGACCCTGGAACTCGAGGCTCCATCGATACTCTTTAGATAAAAATAATTTTGTTCTTTTTTCATTTGATTTACTCTTTGTTGAAGCTCTTTTATTCTATCTTCTAATGAAGTTCCCATTCTTTTCTCCTTCTTTAACCAGATTTTTTTCTTTTTAATTTAACTTCTCTATCCTGGGCTTAAATCCTATCTTTTCGATTAATTCCAGATAGTCTTCCGGTTTTAATTCGTCAGGAGACTTTCCGGCAATCGCTACCAAAGTAGCCTGAAAGACATTAGTTCCAAAAGATCTCCCATTTAACTCAGGAGTAGTAGTGATTAAATAACTTACTCCTCTCTTTTTCAGCTCTTCTACATTTCCCCTGGTTACCGTATTGGTAATAATCACCTTCTCCCTCATATCTTCAGGCATATATTGACTTATTCCCAGATAATCGCCAGCAATAATATCTGCCTCCTGAAAATATTTCACATACTTCAAATTAGATTGCTCTTGCTTCTTGCCGGTAGGATACAAATATTTAATGGGAAGATATACTAGTATAGGCAATAATAAGCGCGCCAAAATTTCAATACTTCGAAAGGAATGCAGGGCAACAGGTATATTTAAGCAGAAGATTAGATCTCCAAAGGTCATTTCACATCCTGCTTCTATTAAACCTTCCGCCATACCAAATCTATCTACCGTAATGGGGACCAAGGCCTTTTTGCCCTTAAAAACTATATCGGTATTCTCATCTATGTATTTAACCACATTTTTTTCCAGGAAATATTTTATGCCACTACCATCCACGATGGGAGTCTTCTTAATCACCCTGACCATTCTCTCTGATTCCTTGATAGTATATCTCTTACCATGAGGACCTGAATATAAATACAAATCGGTCCCCCCTAATCCAAAAACATCCACTTTTCCGTCATATTCTTCAAATATCTGCATCATCTTATTTACATCACCATCTGTGCCTCTTCTCTCTATCTCCACCTGCTCTCCTAAAACTTCAATTACCACCTTATGATCCCTGGTAGAAGAACCTAAACTCACTCCCAAAACTCTTTTCATCTTTGGATCCTCTCTTTTTTATTTAAAATCAAACTTTTAATTCTTGGATGATTTCCCTAATCTTTTCTGGATCAACATATTTACTTTCCTGGATAGGTGAAGAGCCAATAACTATACCTATCACTTGTACACTGAAGATCTTTTCTACTACCGGTACCCTCATATCTGAACCTAAAAAAATAATCAAATCAAAATCAGATAGAAATACAATAATTTTTATAATCTCATTAAATAATTCATCCTTCGTTCTTCTTCTCACAAACTCCCGACGTTCTTCCTGAGTTAAAAGAAGAATATATTCAATACCCAGGCTTTCTCCTAATTGAATCAATTCATCCTTATTTTTCACTGGAAAGCCAATGAGGGCAATCTTCCTGCCTCTTCTTATTTCTCCCAAACTCTCCAATCGGGATACAAAAGTCCTCTCGATACCCAATTTACGAGCTACCTCTTCCTGAGTCATCCCCAGTCTACGAAGTTGTAGAATTCTTTCTATTTCTTTAATTAATCTTTCCTTGCTGATGACTTTATCTCCAATACGAACAAACTGCATTTAATAAAACCTCGTATACATTTTTGTATACAAGAAATATAACACAATGATTAGCAAATTGCAAATTATTTTCCCTTCAATTTAATCAAGGTATTCAAATTTCTTTCTTTGCAGAAATTATTTGGTGATGGAAGAAAGGGCGAGGTAAGATCTAAACAGAATAAAAAAACTTCTTGGTATAAATTTCTATGGTATCTCGATTATACCTCCCCCCAGAAGGACATCTTCCAGATAAAAGACCGCTGATTGTCCGGGAGTAATTGCCCGTTGTGGTTCATCAAAAATAACTAAAACCATATTTTGATCTTGAGGATAAATAGTGGCAGAAGACCCTTTACAATTATATCTTATCTTTGCTTCTACTTTTAGAGGTTGAGAAGGTAGATTCCCTGAAATAAAATTGAGGTGACTTAACCGTAATTCCTTTCGATAAAGATCTTTCTCTTCCCCCAGGGTAATGGTGTTATGCTTTTTATCCATCTCGATGACATACTTCCGTCTATCCGCAGAAATACCTAACCCCCTTCTCTGCCCTATGGTATAAAAAGGGATACCCTGATGTTCACCCAATATTCTACCTTCCCGATCAATAAATTTCCCTCTCTTGATTTCTTTTTTTAGATATTGAGTTAAAAACGCCTTATAATTATTATCTGGAACAAAACATATCTCTTGGCTTTCCTCCCTGGAGTGATTTTTTAGTTTATATCTTTCGGCAATTAATCGAACTTGGTTCTTTTTAAATTTACCTAGAGGAAATAATACTTGAGATAAGATTTCTTGATTTAATCGGTAAAGAAAATACGATTGATCTTTGCTTTTATCTTTTCCCTTCTTTAAAATAAACTTTTTATTTGCAGTATGGTATTCTTTAAGGACATAATGACCGGTAGCCAGGTAATCTGCTCCCCATAACCTTGCCCTCTCTAACAATAGACCAAATTTAATCTTCCAATTACAGATTATACAGGGATTAGGAGTTCTACCCGAGGTATATTCCTGACAGAAATAGTCTATTACTATCTCCTTAAACTCTTCGCTTAAATCCAGGGCTTGCCAGGGGATCTGTAAATCTTGAGCTATACTTTCAGCTAGTTTCAGATTTTCTTTATTCTCCCCCTGACTGGTAGAAAAGGTGACTCCCCTTACTGCATACCCCTCTTCTTTTAACAAGAGAGCAGCTACAGAACTGTCGATTCCACCACTCAGGGCCACCATTACCGTTCCTTTGGTAGTATTTCCCATTTTGATTATTTTACTCTTTACTTATTCTTTTAAATTCTCAATTCTATTAATTCTTCTTCCTGAATTGGCTGTACTTCTATAGTTTTATAAAATTGTTTATTCTGGAGAAAATAATAGATATAAATCTCTTCTTTTTCCCCTTCCACTTGGTCACAATAGCGAGCAATAATCTGTCCAGCCCGGATAAGAAGATTTAAATTATCCTCTTGGACTAGAGGTACTCTCTTTAACAGGGCAACTGGACCTTTCAAATTCTTGGGTCGGAATAATAAATCTTCTTTTTGAAAAAAGCTTGGCAATCTTTCATTTTCTTGCCGGTTTCTTCCTACTATCAGTTTAATGTTTTTTCCCAATCTAAAATGCCTACCTAATTTTAATAGCTCTATTTCCGGTAAGGAAAAATCCTCCTGCTGAAATAGGTCTCTTAATCTCTTGGCAAATTCTGGTTCAGTCAATTTACAACCACCAGCAGGGGAAGGGTATTTTACTATGTTCATTCTATCCGCTAATTCCATCTGTCTTTTCCTGCTTCGACCAGAAATATCTAACAGTTTACCTCTCTCTACCCAACTATTTCTTTCTGGTAAAGTCTCATTCATCAATAAGGCGGATAACGGCCTTAAGATTCTATCTTCCAATCCCGATTCTCTTTCAATTATCCTCAGGCTATTTCTATTCTGGGACATGGCTCTTTCCCCTAAAACCTCTCCTGAAATTAAAAAAGAAGCTCCTCTCTTCCGCATATATTCTCCTGCAACTTTATACATGAGGATCCGACAGTCGATACAGGGATTCATATTTTTCCCAAAACCGTGTGGAGGTTTGCGGAGAATTTTTAATAACTCTTCAGTAATATCTATACTTTCTATCTCTATTCCCAGATCCTGGCTATTTAGAGCACTGCTTTCTAAACCAAAAAATGGGGTTTTAAAATTAACCCCCACTATCTTTATTCCCTGGGCTTGAATAAGTTTTATAGCTAAAATGCTATCTAACCCCCCCGAGAATAAAGCGACCGCCTCTAACTTATCCTTCATCTGGTTTATATCCTTTTCCTTCTGGAATTGCGGTAGATAAATCTTTTAAGGATTTCTTTTCTAATATCTGATTTATTTTACAAGTTATTTCTTCCCATAAAGATTTAGTTAAACAATCATCTGATTTTTTACATCTTTCCATCGCCTTTTTTTTATTCCGGGAGTCCTCAAAAATACAATCTACCAAGAGTATAGGTCCTTCTACTGCCCTGATTATATCCGCAGCACTGATCTGGTCAGCTTCCCGGGCTAATAAATAACCTCCTTCTACTCCTCGAACACTGTTCACTAGACAAGCCTTCTTTAATTTGTTAAATAGTTGTTCCAGATAGGTAAGAGAAATATCCTGCCGAAGAGATATTTCTCTTAGGGATATTGGCTTAGTTTTATTACCTTGCAGGTGAGCTAAATCTACCATCGCCCGGAGCGCATACCTTCCACGAGTGGATAGTTTCATGGCTTCCTCTCCATTTTGAAATTTTTTTCTTCAGTTTTTTCTGTCTCAGGAAAATTATAGTATTCATGAGTAATATTGTCAACATTTAAAATCAGCCAATTTAAACCTATTCTCATAATTATCTCCAGTTTTTTAAAAGAAAAAAGCCGGGAGCAAAAATCTAATCAGATAGGCCAAGGGGGAAAAAGAAAAGAACAAAGACAGAGAGAATTTCTGGGTAATTTTTCTTACCTTAATTTATAAAACAAAAAGAGTAGATTAGAATAATCTACTCTTTTTTATTCATCTTTTATTTATTTTTTACTCCAGAGTTATTGCTTCAACCGGGCATCCGTCAGCTGCTTCTTGGCAACAGTCCACCAAATCATCGGGTATCTTGTTGACCTTTACCGTAGCAACCCCATCAACGACCTCAAACACATCAGGACATGTATCTTCACAAAGCCCACACCCAGTACATAAATCTTTATCTACTATGGCTTTCATAAAATTTTTCCTCCTTTTTAGTTTTGATTTTTTATTTCTTTATCCAAGCTAAGAAAGGATATTTAGATTAAAATACCCCTGATAATTCTTAAACAATAATAGATTACCCTAAAAAATAAAATATTGCAAGTACTTTTTATTAAGCTTTTTGATAAAAAAGAATTATCATTATATCAAACATTCCATAAAATCCACCGCCAGTATAGTATCATCAAATATTCCCCTAGCTTCCAGCAATAAATTATCTTCTACTATTCCCCGCTTATTTCTGCATCTATAGCGAGAGCTGATATGAGTTAAGATTAGTTTTTTAACTTTAGCTTCTTTGGCAATCTGGGCGGCCATTACCGGGGTAGAATGAAAATTCCTCTGAGCCAAATCTTCCTCTTTTTGAGAAAAAGTTGCTTCGTGGATTAATAAATCTGCTCCCTCTGCAAAGGTTATTAAATCTCTACAATAAAAAGTATCCCCACAGATTACTATCTTTCTTCTCCTGGCTACTTTATCAATAAAATCTTTTCCTTCCAGCATTCTTCCGTCTGGTAGACATACTTTCTCTCCCCTTTTCAGGGCTTTATAAACAGGACCAGGAGGTATATTCAATTGTCTGGCTTTTTCTATTAAAAAATGCCCTTTTCCTTCTTTTTCTTCCACTGAATAGGCAAAAGTTTTTACATGGTGAGCCAACTCTAAATATCTAACCAAGAAATTCTCCTCTTCGTAGATTACTCCCTGGGTAGAATCAGGGGAAATAGTCTTTATTTCAATCTGGTAAGGGAAATAGGTTTTAGTAATATCCTGAATCCAGTTTAAATAATCGGCAATAATCTCTGGACCAAATATCTGCATCCTTCCCACATTTTGGCCGCCTTGCAATCCCCGGGAGGCAAGTAATCCAGGAAGACCAAAGGTATGATCTCCATGAATATGGGTGATAAAAATCTTTTCTATGTGGGATAGTTTTAAGTCAGCCTTTTGTAGTTGTTGTTGCGTACCTTCCCCGCAATCAAATAACCATATCTTATTTCTATCTCTAAAAATAAGGGCAATGGAAGATACATTACGTTTTAAGGTAGGCATTCCTGAACCAGTTCCTAAGAATATCACCTTCAACAATTATCACCTGATTCCTTTTCTTCTTCGCTGGCACATTCTTTAGCTTCACCTTTAATAATTTCCAGGGCATGAGGCAAGGAAGACAAGATTATTTCTAAAGCTTCACTAACTCCTCTTGGGCTACCGGGCAAGTTGATGATAATACTCTTTTTTCTCAAACCTGCTACTGCCCGAGATAATATCGATCTTTTAGTGCTCTTAAAACTCTCTATGCGGATTATTTCACTAATCCCAGGAATCTCTTTTTCAATAACTGTCCAGGTTGCTTCGGGGGTGACATCTTTCTCTCCTAAACCAGTCCCCCCAGTGGTAAAAATTAAATCTAATTTTAATTCGTCCACTGCTTTCTTTAATTCCTGTTGAATAACTTCTTTTTTGTCTGGAATAATTTTATAGTATTCAACCTCTCCAGCAATCTTTCTTACTATTCTTCCGATTAAGGGACCACTTTCGTCTTTTCTAACTCCTTGCGCTCCCTTATCACTTATAGTTAGAATACCTACTTTAATCATCAAATAACACCTCTATACTATCCCCGACTTTTACTCTGCCTCCCTTTAGTACCCGAGCAAAAATCCCTTCCCGGGGCATCAGGCAATCTCCTACCTTTTTTCTAATCTCACAGCCCTGATGACATTCTTTCCCGATCTGAGTTACTTCCAGGAAGATCTCCTCTCCAATCTTTAATTTAGTCCCCCGGGGCAACCGAAAAAGTTCAATTCCTTCTACGGTGAGATTCTCAGCAAAATCTCCTGGCTTTAACTCCCACCCCTTTTCTTTCATCTTATTAATACTATCTATACTTAATAAACTAATCTGTCTAGGCCAGTGTCCAGCATGGGCATCATTTTGTAAACCATAATCTTCTAATAGTAAACCTTCCCGGATATCTACCTTCGCGGTGCCCTTTACCTTACTCTGACAAACGGCTAAAATCCTTCCTTTTTTTCCTTCTTTCATCTCACCTTTTATTTTTCCTCCTTTTTTCGGGTAGCTTAATTTGCTTTATTCGGATCAGTTATTCTGCCCTCCGATATGTTCCACTCTTTCCTCCTCTTTTTTCTACTAAATTAATATTAGTGATGGTTATATCTCGATCTACTGCCTTACACATGTCATAAATGATAAGGGCAGCCACCGCAACCGCGGTAAGGGCTTCCATCTCTACTCCTGTCTTACCAATAGACTTAATCCGAGAGGTAATAATAATCCGACTATCCTCTTCTTTTAATTGAAAATCTAAATCTATACTGGTTAGAAATAAATTATGACACATCGGAATAATCTGACTAGTCTGTTTAGCAGCCATAATCCCCCCTATCTGGGCAACTGCCAGGACATCTCCTTTGGTAATTCGATTTTCTTTAATCAAATTCAGGGTATCTCTCTTCATAACTACTTCCCCTTGGGCAATGGCCATCCTTTCAGTATCCGGTTTCCCATTTACATCCACCAGGTGGGCTCTCCCCTGGATATTGAAATGAGTTAGCTCTTTTTCTTTCAATGCTTTAACCTCCTACTCGAGACATCATAAAATCTGGATTCTTTAAAATTTTTTCAGTTATTCTATGACCCTTTGGTTTTACCTTTATCGCTTTAATCAGCTGACTCCTAATTATCTTTTTGAATCCTTCCCTATCTTCCGCGGGCGAGAACTCTCTGATTAATTTCTTTAAGTCAACCTCCTGGTTAGAAAAAAGGCAGGGTCTAATCTTACCTTCCGAAGTAAGTCTGATCCGGTTACAGGATTGACAAAAATGCTGACTCAGGGCAGTAATAAAACCTATGGAACCCTCCATATCTGGATGTTGATAATACTCAGCTGGACCATTTCCGGCAGTGGACCGCAATGGTTGCAAGGCATATCTTTGAATAATATTTTCTTTTATCTCCTGGAGAGGGAAGAATCTATCCTTATATTCATCCCCTATTCCTTCATTAGAAGGCATTAATTCTATAAAACGAAGATGAAGGGGAGTGGTTAAGGCAAACCTCACAAAATTATCTACTTCATCATCATTAATCCCCTTCATTAATACCATATTTAGTTTAAGGGGAGATAATCCTACCTGCAAGGCTATCTCCAATCCCTTTAACACCTTATTCAAGTTACCTCCTCGGGTAATAATCTTATATTTTTCTGGCTGTAAAGAATCCAGACTAAGATTGACTCTTTTTAATCCCCCTTCTTTTAATTTTTGCGCATATTCTTCTAAAAAATAACCATTGGTAGTCAAGGACAGATCTTCTAATTCTTTTATTCTTCCTAATCTATTTATGAAATCATCAATACCCTTTCTTGCTAGGGGCTCGCCTCCGGTTAATCTGACTCTGGTTAAGCCTAATTGAGTAGCCTCTTCAATAATAGCCAACATTTCTTCATATCTTAATATCTCTTGATGAGGTATAAACTGAAACTTTTTCTCCGGCATACAATAAATACACCTATAATTGCATCGATCCGTTACTGAAACCCTCAAATAAGTAATCTTGCGTCCCCAACGATCCACTAATGGTTTGTTCATCTTATTACCATCCCGCTCTGAGACAGGTCATATCCCCCTAAACTTAAAACTTTACTCTTAAACTTCTCAGTAGTGATCAGATTCAATAAAGTTTGAATCCCCGGGTAAAAGAGAAACTCTTTGGGAATAATTATATCATATCTCTCTTTAGCTAGGGGGATAAAATCTAAATTAAAAGCCCGTGCAGCCGAAAAAATTCCCAATCCCACATCGGCCATCCCCTCTGCCACCACGGAAGCAACCATCAAATGATTAAATTCTTCCCAAGAATAACCCTTAATCTTAAGTGGATCGATATTCTGCTTCTTGAGAAGATAATCTAATAATATTCTGGTTCCCGAACCTTTCTGTCGATTAACCAATTTAACCTCTTCTCTGGTTAAATCATTTAAATCCTTTATATCCTTGGGATTTCCTTTCGGAACCATCATCCCCTGCTCTCGGTAGACTAAATTGATTACCCTCAATTCTCTATCGGAGAGTATTTGATCCAGATAGGGAAGATTATATTCTCCACTACCCGGATCCAGGAGGTGAGCGGTAGCTAAATGAGTCCTCTGCTGTTTTAGAGCAAAAAGACCTCCCATACTACCCACGTTGAAAGATACTAAGCGATAAGGAGAATAAATTTCTTTCAACTCATTTTTTAAAATATCTATGGTCAGATCATGGCTACCCGTAATAATTATATTATTTTTTATATCATTAAGGTTTTTGTCTCCATAAATCTCCACCATTACTTCTTCTTGATAGAATAATCCCTCCTTTAGTAAAGGAATACGCACTACTCCATCTGCTTCCACCAAAGAAGTAATTGCCCCCGCACCTCGCGGTAAGGGGAAGGCAAAGATTTTTCCCTCAATCTCACCTAATTGCACCCTTAAAAATTCTTCATCTCCCAAATGAGAAACAACTTGCTGAGCCATTCGGCTGAGTATCTTGGTGGGTTGAGGAAGTGATAAACCCAATCTTTGAAAAAGAAAAGGTTTTAAAAACTGTTCAGCTGAAATCACTGCTGATACCGGATAACCCGGGAGTCCCACTACGGGAACTTGCTTGACTATTCCTAAAATAGTGGGTTTGCCAGGCATTATAGAAACCCCATGGACTAATAATTTCCCAATTTTTTCGATAGTCTCAGCAGTGTAATCTCTAGAACCAGCAGAAGACCCCCCGATAATTACTATAATATCATTTTCTAAGGCTACTCTAAGTAAAACCTTCTTTAAATTATCGAAGGTGTCCTTGACCACCTTATAGACTTTTGCTTCTCCTCCCCATTCTAATACAAAATTTTTTAGCATTGAAGAATTATATTCAATAATCTTTCCCGGAATAATTGATTCATCTACTTGAATTAATTCATCTCCGGTGGGAATAATCCCTACTTTAGGTTTTTTCCGTACCAGTATCTTCTCCACTCCTCCCGCTAAAAGTGCACCAATATCGATAGAACGAATCAGATGGTTTATTGGCACAATTAACTGATTAGTAACAATATCCTCCCCAATATTGCGGATATGTTGGCCAGGAGGAGCCGGAGAAAAGACAATTACTTCTTCTACCTCTTCTTTCCCCTCTTTACCAGGCTTGAGAAGACTACTTCCTGATTCTGTTCTCTCTTTCCGCTGATCAACTGGATTAACCTCCTCAATCTTAATCACTGCATCGAAATCAGAAGGGAGTGACTGACCAGTATTAATAAAATGGAAATCCTTACCCCTCTTTAGTTTAAGGGGAGAGGATTCGGAGGCCAAATAGGTATCTCTTGCCCTTACTGCTATCCCATCCATAGCTGCTGACTGATAATGGGGAGAAGATACCTGGGCAAAAATTGCCTGAGCAGTTACTCTATGTAAAGAATCCTTGGTAAGAATTACCTCTCCTTCCATTGGTTGGTCAAGACCTAAATTTTTCAGGGCTTGATTAAATTTTTCCCTTGCTTCCTCTAAAGGTAATTTTTTTAAATAAATTTTTCTTTCCAAGTTTGTCCCTCCTCTCAGATCGAGACCTCTTCCATCTTTCCTCTTAGTTTAAAATAATTCCACCATAACCTTGCTCCCCTTTTTTAAGCCTTCTACATTTAAACCTATCTTTATTAATCCAGAAGACTGCACTAAAGTGGAGATAATCCCTGACTTCCCCCAGATGGGTTTAGCATAGTATTGATTACCCTCTTTATATAAAGAAACCCTTATATACTCTTCCCGACCAGCATCGGAAGCTACATTAGAATCGATTATCGCTTCTATCCTGGGGAGAAAATCAGGATTATAATCTTCTCCCTGCAACCAGCTGATTAAAGGTCTAACCAAGAGATTAAAGATAATCATAGCCGAAACGGGATGACCTGGTAAACCGATAATAGGTTTATTATTTATTACTGCCACTATGGTTGGTTTTCCAGGCTTTATGGAGATGCCGTGAGCAAGAACTCCCGGATTCCCCATTCCCACTAAAACCCCTAAAGTAATATCTCTAGTTCCCAGGGAGCTTCCCCCCGAAATAATAATGGCATTGACCTGGGGATCTCCCAGAGATTTTATTATTTCTTGTTTCAGGCAGGCGGGGTTATCTTTAATAATCCCCCCATATAGCGGAATACCATTAGATTTGATTATGCTAGCACCAAGGGAATAGGAGTTGATATCTCTAATCTCTCCCTTGCGGGGCTTTTCATCAGGTGGAATAATTTCATTTCCGGTAGAAATAAGAGCTAGGCAAGGTCTCTGGAATACCTTTATTCGAATCTTGCCCATTCCTGCTAATATTCCGATATCCTGTGGCTTCAAACGGTGACCCTTATCTAATATCTTCTCCCCAATTTTTATATCTTCATCTTCCCTGGTCACGTTCTCTCCTGGGGCAACCGGCCTTTTCACCTCCAGGGTATATTCATCAATCTGGTTAGTATATTCCCACATAATTACTGCATTAGAGCCCTCTGGCAACATTCCACCGGTAGAAATCTTCACCGCTTCTCCCTGAGTGATACGAAATTCAGGTCGCTCTCCCATTTTCACTTCGCCAATAATTCTTAAATAGGAAGGTAGACTCTCACTAACCCCAAAAGAATCTTCAGCTCGGAGAGCATAACCATCCATAGTAGAGCGAATAAACCCTGGTAAATTGCAGGGAGCAATAACCTCTTCTGCCAATACTCTATCTAAAGCTTCCTGAATATTTAGTATTTCCGTATTATGCGGTAAAATCTCTGACCATTTTATGTTACTCCTCAATAATTGAATGACCCGCTCGAGAGTAAGCACTTGGAATAAATCCTTAACCATATGAATATCCTCTTCCTTCTGTTCAGATATTTAATCTTTGAATATTTAATCGCGAATAAATTTCCATAACCTTGTATTCTTTCAATATAATTTCACTGCTGAAGCTTTAAAAGTTAAATAAATTTTGCTTCCCAGATTAAGTTGCATATCCTGAAACGATTCCCTGGTAATAACAGTAACCATTAAAACACCAATATCCACCTCTAATTTAACCAGATGATTCTGTTCAGTAATCTTTACTATTTTACCGAAAAATGTATTCCTAGCACTAGATTGAAAAGGTTTTAAGGAAAGGATAATATCTCTGGGGTCAATATAGATATGGGCAAATCCTTCTTTTTCAGTAACCAGGGCAAATTTTACCTTCTTATCAATTTCCAGCCATTTTCCCTTATAGTCTTCAATAATTTCTCCTCGAAAAATATTTTCTGGAACCTCCCTAACTATTTTACCTCCTACCAGAGAAATCACTTCCTGGGACAAGCGATAAGCCTGAGATAGATCATGGGTGGTAATCAACACGGTGGTCTTCAACTGCTGATTTATTCTCTTTATAATCTTTTCAGTTATATCTATATATCTTTGATCTATACTGGCAGTGGGTTCATCGAGAAAAAGAATTTTAGGCTCTAACACCAAAGCCCGGGCAATAGCTACTCTTTTTATCTCTCCTCCGGATAATTGATTCACCTTTCTATGCTGAAAATCAGAGAGACCCACTAAATTTAAAACTCTATTTATCCTTTCCTGTCGTACTTGAGGGGAGACTTTTCTTATCCGCAGACCAAAAGCAAGATTATTCCAGACAGTTGTATTAAAGAGGTAAGGAATCTGCTCTACCAGGGTCATCTGTCTGCGCAATTCCAGTAGTTTATCTGGTAATGCCCAATTCACTTCCTGATTAAAATAAAAGATTTTTCCTCGATCCGGTTTTAGAAGTAAATTCAATATATTCAACAAGGTAGTTTTGCCAGAACCATTGGGACCTACCAGGGAATAAATTCCACCTTCCCGGAAATTTAAATAATCAATATCCAAAATCATTTTTCGATGATAGCTTTTTTGCATATCTTTAATCTCAATTATCTTATCCAACATCTTTATTCTATATATACCTTCTTACTTTGAAAATAGTGAAGTAAAATATTCACACCAAAGGCTACTAGCAATAAGATCAAGCCCAGGGCAAGGGCAAAACCAAATTCTCCTTTAGAAGTCTCCAGGGCGATAGCGGTAGTCATAATCCGGGTACTTCCCTTTATATTTCCTCCCAAGATCATAGCTGCTCCTACCTCAGCAATTACCCTTCCAAACCCTGTGACTACTGCGGCGAATACTGCATAGCGAGCTTCTTTAATCATAGTTAAGGCGGTTTGATAGTTATTTGCTCCCAGAGTTAGAGCGGTATTTCTCACTCTTTTATCAATTCCCTGCACTGCTGAATAAGTAAGCGCAATAATTATCGGAACAGCAAGTACAAACTGACCGATAATCATTGCCCAGGGAGTAAATAGTAATCCTAAAATACCCAGTGGTCCTCTACGGGAGATTAGAGAATAAATCAATAATCCTACTACTACCGTTGGTAGAGCCAAGAGAGTATTTATTACTGCTATAATAAAGTGTTTGCCCCAGAATTCCTGGATAGCTAGCCAGAATCCTACCGGTATAGCCAGGGCCGAAGCAAATACTATGGCAGTCATTGAAACCTTCAAGGAAAGAAGAACTATCACCCACACTTCTCTGTCGAAAGTAAAGATCAAATGTAAAGCCCTTTGTAATCCTTCCAGAATAAAATTCAATTCACACCTCACCATATAAATTTATTTTCATTATTAAAATGCTGAGTAATCTAAAAATTATCCCCGCTACAAGGGAACTTTTCTTAAATCTATAGTTATTTATCGAGCTGGTTAACCAATTTTCCATTTTATTGAATTATTTAAAGTACCAACTATTAAGAATACTTAGATTTATTTTATCCAGTAAGTAAGTCAATGAAATAAATATTTTTTGTCCGCTCGCTATTATTTCATAGAGTAGAGAAATTTTTCATACTTTCTTTTCCTTCTTTTCTAATAACTTTCTCACTGGCAAATCGGTTAACTCATTACCTTTATTTTCTTATTTTTGCTTATTGCCAGATAAGCTCAAGACCTGTTTTAACCATTTTCTTTTCCCTCTTATTTTATAGCCACGGGATGAAAAAGAATTTCCTCCTCTATTTTATATTCTCTAATTATTTTTTGTCCTTCTACCGAAGTGACCCAGGCAATTAATTGCATAGCTTCTTCATATTTTACCTGCGCATAAAGATCTGGATTGACTGCCATTATGCTATAGGGATTAAAAAGAAGTGGATCGCCTTCGCATAGAACCTCTAATCCTATCTTATCTTTATATGCCAAAAAAGTACCTCTGTCGCAGAGAATATAAGCTTGTTTTTCATCAGCCATCTGTAAAGCCGTACCCATTGCCTGACCAACCTCCATATACCAATCTCCTTGCGGAGTAATATTAGCTATCTTCCAGATATTCTTTTCTTTTATGTCGGTTCCGGAGGCATCCCCTCGGGAGACGAAAAAGAATTTTTGTCCTGCTATCCTGGCAAAGGCTGATACTACGTCTTTCCAACCTTTAATCTGGGCAGGATCATTAGACGGTCCAAGAATAATAAAATCATTATACATCACCTCTCTATGATTTACTCCAAAACCATTTTCCATAAATTCCTTCTCCGCTTCTGGATCATGAACCAGTAAAATATCTACATCTCCATTTTTCCCTAAAGTAATCGCTTTTCCAGTTCCCACCGCAATAACATCCACTTTAATATTATATTTCTCCTCAAAAGGTGGAAGGAGTACATTCAATAGACCTGAATTTTCTGTAGAAGAAGTAGTAGCTAACTTCAGGTGAATTGGCTCAGCAGCTACAGAATTAATTAAATATACGGCTATAAAAAATAAACAAGTAATTAAGCTAATTAAAATACTTTTTCTCATTTTTCTAATCACTTCCTTTCTTTTCCATTCATTTTAATCTAATAATTATCAGTAAACAAAAAACCAACACCGTGATTGGTGCTGGTTAATTTACCTAATTCATTCTATCATACCCCCCTTTCCAAGCACGGGAGGAATAAGAGTTTCCTCTTATACCCTATCGGCTATTTACCATAGTCTTTACTTTAGGTAGAATAGCTCGGAGAATATTATCTTCTAAAAGACTTATATTTAAAAATCTAACTTATTATAATTTTTTTTCTTCCTTGATGCAATATTTTTTTTTAAAAAATGCTCCCTATTTCATTTGGATGATTGAATTCAATAATAAAAGATATAAAAAATGGCAAAAGCCTAACCCATTATTGTATAAAAATTATTTCTCCATTTATGGCCAAGAGCCTTTACCTCAACTGGTAAACTTTTAAACAGATAATTTTATTAGCTCAGACTCTATAACTTCTGGCACTGTGGACAGAGAAAAGAACTTCTACCTTCTATCCTGATTACTTCGATGGGGTGACCGCATTTTATGCAGGGTTCGTTTTGGTGGGCATAAACTTGAATTTTTTGTACAAATCCTCCCTTTTCTCCATTAGTATTGCGAAAGGCTTCATCAGCTACTGTACTCCCCCCGCATTCTATCGCAGCTTTCAGCACCGTTCTAATTTCCTGGTATAATCTACTTACCTCTTCTTGAGTAAGAGAATAGATTGGTCTTAAAGGATGGATATTAGCCCTAAATAATACTTCATTTACATAGATATTCCCCAATCCGGTAATGAATTCTTGATTCATTAAAAAGGACTTAATTTTACCCTTCTTTTTAATGTTTAATATCTTCTGAAAAACTTCTTGAGTAAAACTATCCTCTAAAGGTTCTATCCCTAATTTGTCTATACTTTCTACCTCTTCTAGATTAGAAACTAAATATAACTTACCAAATCTTCTGACATCGTTAAAAACTAGCTGGGTATGATCAGTAAAAATCAAACTGAGATGATTATGTTTTGGATTAATACCTTTCTCCTGTAATATCTTATCATCATAGGGATAGATTATAATTCCAGTCATTCCTAAATGTACTACTAATTTTTCCCCCGAGTCTAAACAGATGATAATATACTTACCCCGACGATTTAAGTCTGCTATTCTTTTGCCCTTTAATCGAGCAATAAATTGTTCAGGAGAAGGTTTTTGGATAATTTTTTTAGCTTCCCCAGCCATCACATTTTCTATTTTTTTATCTTTGATCTTCCTTTGCAGTTCTATTCTAACTGTCTCTACTTCAGGTAATTCTGGCATTTATTCTATACCTCAATACTTAGTAAATTTATTGCTTAATTTATCCATGGAAAGATATATTCTTCAAGTTCACTAATAAAAAATATTACTTTTATGTTTTTTTACCCTTTTTAATACTATTATGGTTATATATTATATAATAATTCGCTATTCTATACCATTTGATTTTGAAAAAGGAAAGACTTTATCTTTAATCTCTTTCAAATTATGGATAATTTCTTCTCCCTTTTTTATTTTACTGCGGTCCAGATAAAGAGCTTGTAAGCCGGCCTTACGAGCAGCTAAATAATCGAATTCCCAGTGGTCACCTATGTGCAGTATCTGGTGAGGGTATACCTTTAAGATATCACTTATTCTAGAATAGAGAACGGAATTTTTTAATTCCCTAAAATCAGATATGGCTGAGAAGGATAAAGAGAAGTAATTTATCAGTTTTTTTATTTTAGGAGCAAGAAATTCCCTCGGCATAGCAGTAATAACTATCAGTTTAAAATCCTTTTTTAATTCTTCTAAAGTAGGAATTACATCAGGAAATATTTTTACCTCTGATTCATATTTTTTTAAAATTTTTTGGTAAGGTACCTTCAGGTCAAATCGGGAAATCCAGTACTTAATATCATACCAGTCTAAATTATGTTCGCCCAGTTTATGGTATTCTTCTTTTACCCATTGCAAACTTTCTTCAAAACTAATCTTTTTCTTTTGAGCTACTAATTCTGGAATTTCTTTAAACCAGACCAGGTCATTGTATTCTAAATCTACTAAGGTTCCATCTAAATCAAAAGAAATGAACTTAAGAGTATTTTTACCATCCAACAATCTATTAATTCTCCAATCTTCCAATTTAATAGTCGATAGTCGTTAGTATTTAGTATATAGTATTTAGTGTAGGGGACGGGTTTATCCGTCCCGTATTTTTTACGGGTTTAATAAATCAAATCCCTATCCCCTACCCACCATATACTCTACGCTACTAACTAAATTATTCACCAAAAGTAAATAGCAATAAAAAATCCCGGCAGCGTCCTACTCTCCCACAGGACGAACCTGCAGTACCATCGGCGCTGGAGGGCTTAACTACTGTGTTCGGGATGGGAACAGGTGTGACCCCTCCGCTATTACCACCGGGAAGATAAAAAGAGGTATAAGGTAAGATAACGATCAAGTCCTCGACCGATTAGTATCAGTTAGCTTAAGACATTACTGTCCTTACACTCCTGACCTATCTACCGGGTAGTCTACCCGGGGTCTCTCTCTGGATAGCTCCAGAATGGATACCTAATCTTGAGGCGGGCTTCACGCTTAGATGCTTTCAGCGTTTATCCCTTCCGAACATAGCTACCCAGCCATGCCCTGAGCAGGACAACTGGAACACTAGAGGTTCGTCCACCTCGGTCCTCTCGTACTAGAGGCAGACCCTCTTCAAGTATCCTACGCCCACGACGGATAGGGACCGAACTGTCTCACGACGTTCTAAACCCAGCTCGCGTACCGCTTTA
>Ga0172364_10000677_pt1 | contig 24894 bp, 23 predicted proteins | sample LakKivSesite10cm_FD_114545 | JGI IMG/M metagenome (GOLD analysis project Ga0172364, IMG submission 114545) | Sediment microbial communities from Lake Kivu, Rwanda - Sediment site 10cm | ecosystem: Environmental > Aquatic > Freshwater > Lake > Sediment | place: Rwanda: Western Province, Lake... | reverse complement strand
TACGCCTAATAGACTGCGAACCTCAACACTAACCGCAACATTGAACATGCTAGCTGACGGACAAATCTTGGATACCCCATTTATTGCTTGTTTAACGTCTAGTCAAAGGTTGCATTAGCTCTTCATGCGTTTTTCTTCTTTGTGTGTAGTTCCTGTAACAGACACTCTGGTTCTCTATATTGAATCGTAATGCACAGTATTTAAATCAACTGCTTCCCTAGAATAACATGCAACCATACAAGGAGACTCTCCTCTTGCCAAAAACAACAGAAAATTCCGTAGCCATGGGCTTCAGCCATCAAGGACAAAAAAAGAAACAAAACACCTTAAGCTTAAAAGAAACCCAATTCAGCGCAGAAATAGCTGCCACACGCTTTCATGTATCCCTCGCAAAACAACCCAACGGAAAACCAATACTCTACTCGAAATACGATATAGAAAAATACGACCTCCACCCAGGCTACATCTTCCCAGATTCACTGGAAAGCATGATTCCAAAAAACACGCCCGAATATGTGGACCGAGGAGAGAAGTACGTAGAACGCATCATGCGAGCCCTCTACTACTTCAAACAATGCTCCTTAATAGGCCCCAGCGGCACAGGAAAAACCCACATAGTCTACCTTGTGGCCGAACTCAACGGGCTTCCGATTTGGGAAGTCAACTGCGGCTTACAAACATCATCCTATGATCTCTTCGGAAGGTACATAGGTCTCGGAAAAGAGAATTGGATAGACGGTCAGATAATATCATGGTGTCGCCTAGGCGGCATTCTCTACTTAGACGAAGCTAACATGATGAAACAAGACATAGCTTCCAGGCTTAACCCTCTGCTCGACACGAGGGGACACATAGTTTTGACTGAGAAAGACAACGAAGTGGTGCATCGTCACCCGTGCGGTTATCTAATCATTTCCATGAACCCCTTCTCATCAGAATTCGTGGGCACAAAGCCCTTGAATGCTGCCCTCAGACGCCGCATGTCAGTGTGGATAAACTTTGACTACCTGAGCATCGGAAATAATGTGTGCCCTGATGAAGTGGCTCTTGTCAAAAAGCGCAGCAACGTGAGCGAAGATGTCGCTCATAACATCGTAAAGGTCGGAGCTGAGCTGAGACGCCAGTATAAAAGCGGTGACTTACCGTATGGACCTTCGCCAGGTGATTTGATAAACTGGGCAGTGTTGGTTGCCGATGGGTGTACACCTGCAGAAGCGGCTGAAGAGACGATTATCTGCACGACCAGCGATGATCCTGAAGTGCAAGAAATGGTTAGGCGGATAGTTCTCGCAAACTTTAGAAGTTAATGCAGCAGGTGAACTATGAGCTTTTTTGACTATGCTTGGGCAGCTTTGCTCCAGATTTCACGAAAAGACAGAGAAAAAGTGAAACTTCTTATCCGAGACAACTTAAAGTTTCCAACACTGAGCTACGATGACGTAGGCTTTGTCCTCTGTTTAGTAAAACCGCGTAGAATCAATGATGGTCTAATGATTTATCAAGACATGATTTTAGACTATAATAATCAGTTTCATAGAAAGCTGATGTGGAAACTGTTCAAAGCGTCAACTTTTCATCTGAGCATGCATGTTGCAGTGTCGGACTATAAAACCTACGATGACTGGGTCAGGAATAAGGATGTTAACCTTGCCACTTTTTCGGCAGGTCTTGTAGAAGATGCTGTGGTGAATGCTTACCTCAGAGCAAAATGGACAAATCTGGCTCAAGACATCGCTTATGCAAACGCTGTTTCATACCTCCGAATGCGCCCTTGGAGTCATGTGTCAAATAAGGCTTTTCTTGCCATGACTTCCACTTTCACACAATACTACGTGGGAAGGGTGAAAAACAAGGTGCCAGAGAACGTGAAAAACGATGTTAACACAATAGTTTCTCTGGCAAAGGAGATCGAAGGCTTCGCTTTCAAGAAATTTCAGGAATCGAATGAAGCAAGCGGGGAAGAAGTGTTACTTGCCATCCCAAAAGAATCCAGAGAACTCAGGTTAAACATTGCAACGAAAATTTTTGACATTCTAGCCAGATACCACAAAACTGCAGATGTTCCCTTCATGCTATACAGTGAAAGTCATGGAAAAAACAGCATCCTCTTCAGTGACACCTTACCTACAGAAGACGAGATCAACGCTCTTTTGCAGAGCACTTCTACCGAATTAGGCTTTAACTATCAAGAGGATGTGAATGCGGTGAAGGAGAAAGATAAGGCGCTAGAAGGTGAAATCTACCAAATCTTTTCTGCTTGGGAGGCTAAGAAAAATAAAGAAAAGAAAATACTAGAAAGCTACAAGCCTCTTTTGGAAAACACGAATTTTCAGTCCATAGAGTTTCCTCAAGAGGACTATGTTGACTTTCTGCGCCATCGAGCCCTTCTAGGAGGACAGATTAGACGTATAATGGAGAAGCTTCGACTTCTTAAGAACGTCACAGGTGAAGACTTCAAACATGAAAGCGGTCTTCTCGACCTGCAAGAAGCCATCCAAATAGTTGCCAGCAAGAGTCGTCGCACCGATATTTTCGTGCGAGAAGAACTGCAAACCAGCGAGCAAGCTTGGGCAGTACTCGTAGACGCAAGCCACAGCTTAAACCTCGCGATGACTACAGTGCGTGGAATCGCCCTGTGTTTAGGAGAAGTGGCGAAAAACATTATTCAAGACCAACGAGCGTGGGGAATGTTTGCGTTCAACAACAAGTTCTACGTAATAAAAGACTTTTCGGAAAACTACACAATCAGTTCTCATGCAAGGATAGGGGGAATATCCTATAGTGGAATGACTTACTTGCCCGATGGAATATTAGTGATGAGCAATATGCTGAGAAGACGTAGCGAGCAGTCAAAAGTTTTGATTGTGGTTTCTGATTTTTTCCCATCGGGCTACGGTAACATAGAACAGCAACTCGTAGAGAACGTGAAAAGGGCTGAAAAACTGGGTGTTGGAGTAATAGGAATCGGTGTGAAAAGCAGGGCAGTGAAAAATTATTTACGCTTCAACTGCGTTGTGGATACGCCTTACGACTTAATGAAGAAATTCACCAAAATCTTCATCCAATACAGCGCAGCAGCCTAGCTGCTACGTCACGTTTACTGCTAAGAAATCAGCTATGTACTGGAACTTCTTGGCGAATTCTTGTTCTTCCTTATGGCGGAGGACGATTTTCTCGGGCACTCCGTCGCAGATGTAGGTTATGTAAGTTATGTCCTTGCCCAATCCAGACTTCTCTAGCTGTAACAAGGATTCCTTGACTTTTTCGAGGCGCTCTATTTTTGTGTTGATTTTTTCTATGGCTTCGAATAGAATCTCGGCGACACTCTGTTCGGAAGCACTGAGACCAAGCTCTTTCAACTGAATCCAGTCAACTGAAGCTTGTTTCTTTTTAACTTTTTCTTTTTTCTGTGTTGGCTTTGTTTTTCCCTTCGGTCTTGATTTCTGCAACGTTGCCATCTTTTTGAACCATTCTTCATCTTCAGAGGTCTCTTCTAAGTCTCGGAGAAGGGAGCCGAGCCATTGGCTATACTCGTCTGCCACCGACTTGTACTGATCTATTTCTTCTTCTATTGCTTCGGTTATCTCTTTGATCGAGTAAAAACTGCGGATTTCGGTGACGACGTTCTTCAATTTCTACACCAAGGCTCGGCTAAAATGCTGGGTCTAGCTTTCACCTATTATTAAGGATCTGCTTGTTTCTTCTCCGAGTTGCTCAGAGTTTTTTGCTTCGGTCGGTGAGAACGCTTTTTCAATATTCTTCAGTTCCTGCTTTATCTTCTCGAGAAGGCTTACTCTCTTGCTTATTCTGCTTCTGTAGACTTTCATTGCCTTTTCAAGCTCTGGGATGATAACCCACACAACAGTTAAGATAACGTCAGGAGGATAGTCGCTTAAAAGCCTCGAATCCACCTTGTCTCGCTCTCGAATGATTATTAAATGCCCTTCTCTGTTCAGCTTAATCTGCCTCGCTTCTCCAAGTTTTGCAACATACTCAGGCGCGATGTCGAAAGAAATCTTCAATCGTCTGAGAGTCTGAGTGAGTAAGCCGCAAAGTTCGTCGGTTAGCTTTTTCTCTTCGATAAGGAATTCGCTCAGTTGCAAAGTTTCCTCGTTTATAGCTGCTAGAAACTCGTTAAACTTGTTTTCAATCTCTCCACGTTTCTCTTCCAATTCCTTGCTCTCCTCAACTTCTAATTCACTGTTCTGCAGTTGCCGTGTGTATGAAAGATAAATTCCATTCTCAGCAGACTCTGATGGAACGTTTTCACTCTTAGCCTGTTGTGGCTTTTGTTCTGACTTTTCTCCCATAACGCAACCCACCATTAGACATTAAGAGTTACGTGTTTTTCGACAGATAAGAGAATTTGTATGTTGTAGAGTTTTACACACCAGTAGAATAGCCTAGAAAACCAAAGTCAAGAATGATGGCTTAACTATTTTGAAGTTGATTCTCCTGAAACGCTGAAAGACTTTGACTAAAGATTCATGTGAGTAGAATGTCGATAAAACTTAGTTGGCACATCATTCGAATGGAAGACGCGAAAAAACGATAACGACGATGATTAATGGTTTCTCAAGGTTCTGGAGATTCTGCCATTTCGCTCTACTTATTTGTAATTCATATCGTGAATTCAGAAGTATAAAATAGAGCTTGGACTCAAACCCAAACTTGCTTCGGTTCAGATTCAGATTTAGAACATTTAGGATGGTTTAGTCGTGGAAACATTTGCGGAAGACTCAGAAGAGGTCGTCAAGCTTTATGACGAACATGCTGGAGTATGGAAATTCGTCAGAAAAGACAGAGGACCTTTAAAATCTATAGAAATCATTGAGAGCATGTTCCAGAAGCTTGGCCTCTCAAAGAACGAGATTCGAGTATACGTTTACTTAGCCCGTTCCAAGGAACGGAAAGCCGGCGAGGTTTCGGAGGCACTCAGTCTCCACAGAACAGAAACCTACAGAATACTGCGAGATTTGGAGAAAAGAGGGCTGGTCTCATCAGTTTTCGAAAAACCTCTTAAATTCATCGCCACACCTTTCGAACGTGCTATCGAAGCTCTCATTGAAGCTAAGAAGTTGAGGATTCAGCGGTTGGAAAGTAGGAAGCAACGCCTCATCGACATTTGGTTGTCATTGCCTCAGCCTCAAGTGAAGTTTACGCGTAAGGAAGTTTTTCAGATTCTCGAAGGCGAGGAACAGATCGACTTGAAAGCAAACGAGATAATTCAAGGAACCGAAAGAGAAATAAAAATTTTCGCTTCCATGGAAGACCTAGGGAGACTGTACTATTCTGGCTTTTTTGATGAGCTTGAAAGACTTTCGAAGAAAGACTTTGACATCAAACTCCTGACAACTAGTTCGTCTAAGAGTCGATTTTTTATCGACAAAATTAAGCTTGTCGACGCAAGGGTTGCAGGTTCAGACGTCGAAGGCGTTCCCACTTTCATCTTAGTAGATCAGGAGCAACTTCTTTTCATGATAAGGAAGAACGTAGACGATTCGGGAGAGAGGGTGAAAAGGGAAAAGATTGCTGCGTTATGGACTAACTACGAAGCTTTCATCAATGCTTTAGAGAAGCTCTTCTCAGAATTATGGAATGCTGAAAAACCTTTGGAAATTATCTCTCCATCTTAGAAAACCATATCTAACCATCTTATTTTGAAGAGTAAATATCAATTTTTACCACTGAATTGCGTCTTTCTTCTTTACACACAAATGAACATACTTCACGAAGACATTTTGTCTTTAAAGTTGTTCGGAGATAATAATATGAAGAATCTCTTGAAAAACAGAAAAGGGCTTAGCACAGTAGTTACTACGTTGATCATTCTAGTGGTTTCGGTGCTACTCGCCACTGTGGTTACTTTCTATGCCATCAACATGACCACAACAAGGGTACAAGAAGAGAATCTAAGAGTAACTAAAGCACACATATGGACAAACAGCACTGTGGCGCAGGCTGCGTTTGTCATTTCCAACATTGGTGGTAGGGACACTCTCATCGACAAGATCCAAGTACGAGGACAAGACATGACGTGGACTGGGTACACAATATACTACAACAGAACGACTACAGCGCCAGCCACAGATCTAACATATCTCACTGACTTTACAGGTTATGATAACGCCACAGACGATCTATCCTTAAAGTCAGGCCAATGTCTAATCATCTACATCCAAGACCCTGGCACGATGTCGGTTCAGGACATTGGAACTACATGCAGTATGACAGTTTTCACTGCCAGCGCACAGTACAAAATAGAAGTCAACGTAGAATCCGCAAGTTAAGCCACCAACACACCCCTTTCTTTTTTGCTCTTAGGTCAACTTCAAATAGAGTCAAGCTATTGCAGGCTTCATGTGGAAACCATGTTGGCAAACCATTGAATAAGAGGGTGTAGTACACAAATACACACAAATTTTCTAATTCTTATTCGCATGAACCTTTCTGCCACGGAGAAATCAAAAAATGAAGAATCTCCTAAAAAACAGAAAAGCGCTTAGCACAGTAGTTACTACGTTGATCATTCTAGTGGTTTCAGTTCTATTGGCAACAGTCGTCACTTTCTATGCCATCAACATGACCACAACAAGGGTACAAGAGGAAAACCTGAAAGTAACTAAAGGTCACATATGGGCAAACAGTACTGTAGCACAAGCTGCGTTTGTCTTAGTGAACATTGGTGGTAGGGATACTCTCATTGACAAGATCCAAGTGCGAGGCCAGGATATGACTTGGGCAAGTTACAGCATATACTACAACAGAACGACCACAGCACCAACCGCAGACCTAACATATCTCACTGACTTCTCAGCCTACGACAATGCTACAGACGACCTATCCTTGAAATCAGGCGAATGCCTAGTCATCTACATTGAAGACCCAGGCACCATATCCGTTGAAGACATCGGCACCACCTGCAGTATGACAGTTTTCACTGCCAGCGCACAGTACAAAATAGAAGTCAACGTAGAATCCGCAAGTTAAGCCACCAACACACCCCTTTCTTTTTTCTCTTTTTTATGATTTTCAGGCTTCTCTTTTGAACAGTTTGCTTTGTATTCCATCTATGTCACACTTTACGCAAAGAAGGAACAGTATGTCAGAATACGTATGCTGCATTCTGATGTGTAGTATTGTTTCACACACAAATCGTCTTATGGATTTATCCATGAAGCAATGGTTAAGCATGATCGCTTACGGTTGCCATTGAGGAACAAACGAATGCAGAGTAAAAAGATTAGAGCAGCTTTACGATTCGTTCTATCGAAGCGAGCGACCGCTTTGCCAGTCTCCTTCCTCATGCTTTTTGTCTCTCTCACCATAATTGTCTCAGCCACCTACTACATCTCCGTAACGAAAATCCAAGCAAGAGGACAACTCCTGAACGTTTCAGTAGCTAAACAAAGCATGCTCTCCTTCGAGGACTCCATAAACTCGATAACATGGTCTCCAAGAAGTACCAGCGTGTATCATTTCGAAGATTCAGGGGGGATATTCAAAACTTTTCCAGCAGCGAAAAGCCTTCTCGTAAATGTCACAGACAACATGGCTTTTTTCGCCACAATCTTCAACAGCAGCGTTGGAAAGACAGTTTACGAGCTACCTGCATCTGAAGCATCTGTTTACACTTTATACCTCAGAGGTGACAAACAAGCAATAATCAACCAAAACGTATTCACGATGGCACAACTCTGCCTAGCCTTAGGAACAACCACACCTGAACTGACACTCACCTATCGTCCCCTAGCAACCATGAGCGAAACTGGCTCAAGCCAAGGAAAACCTCTCAACACCCTCAGAATCTACATAATCAACTTAAACATGTCTGCTAGCCTGAACACTTCAGGCGAATTCAACATCAAAGCCACATGCTTAAACGTAACGTCAACTCTGCAAACCTACAACTTCACTTCCACCATAACTACGCTTACAGTAAAAGCAACCTTAGATGAAAGAACCGACGCCGTTGAGTTTCCAGTGATAAGCAATTCTGACGGAGCTTTTGTTAAAATCGAGACTCTCATATGTAACATTAAATTGGAAAGAATCCAAGGAGGAGGCTGAGAATTTGCCAACTCTTGCGCCAAGTTACATCTACGCTTTCTTCGCTCTGGTCGCCGTATCCAGCATCCTCGTCTCTTCCTACGCTACCTACACTACCGTCCTACGAACAATACCCGAAATAGAACAACTCAAGAACCTACTAAACCATGTAGCATCGAAAGGCTACGAACTCGCCGCCCTAACAGCAGCAACCAACTCCACCCTAGAAGCCACTCTGCAACTTCCAACATCCATCGGAAACAAACAATACTGGATAAGACTTCGAAACGAAGGCTCAAAGGCATGGGTAGAAGGTGCCCTAGGGACCATCCACGCCGGAAACGTAACCAACCGAGTATACCTGCCCAACACAGTCGTTGCCATAGGCAATTATTCCAGTGGCTACGGGCCAGTTCTCTTAGAATCCCATTTAGACGGCGCAACCATCACCCTCAGACTGAGCAGTTGGAGGGATAGTCAATGAAATTTAATTTGAAAAAGAAAGGAAAACATGAGACTGTACAGCAGCAACAAGAGTTCGGCGTGTCTGAAGAAACTTTAGCAGGATACTTGAACCTCAAGAGATACACAGTTCCTGAAGGCTATGTTGAAGTTGAAACGTATCCGCTCAAGGCACCGTTCTCCTACGCATCTATAGTCCAACATGAAGATACAGGAACATTCTTCTACATAGTTGACGAACTCCTTTTGACGATGGAAGAAAACGACCTCTTCCACAGAATGAAGAATATACTAGAGTATGAGTTGAAGGCTCCAGAAGGAGAGGAAACAATCAGCGAGTCCTTCAAGGCGCAAATGCCCAACATCATTGATTCTCACCCTAAAATCTTCAAGGACGTTTCTCCCATAAGCCTCAAAAAAATCCTCCACTACTTAGAACGGGACATAGTGGGCTATGGAAAAATCGACTCGTTAATGTATGACCCTTACGTGGAGGATATAAGCTGCAGCGGAGTCAACAAACCTATATTCCTCTGGCACAGACGCTACGAAAACATCCGAACCAACGCCTTCTTCAAAGAAGAAGAAGAGCTAGATGATTTCGTCATGAAAATGGTGCACAAGGCAGGAAAACATGTCAGCATAGCATTTCCCATAGTGGACGTCACTTTGCCTGGACAGCACCGTTTGGCAGTGTCCTATGGAAAAGAAACCACCCCATCAGGAACCAGCTTCACCATACGAAAATTCCGCGAAGACCCATTCACGATTGTAGACTTAATCCAGAACGAAACTATAGACGAAAACATTGCTGCGTATCTCTGGCTTTTGATGGAGAATAAGATGTCAGTCATGATTATGGGAGCCACAGGCGCAGGAAAAACCACTGCCCTAAACGCCATCGCATGCCTTGTCAGACCCAACAACAAGATAATCTCAGTAGAAGAAGTGGCTGAAATCAATCTCCCCCACGAAAACTGGACTGCAACCATCGCCCGCTCAGGGTTTGGAACAGAGAGCGAAGGTGAAATCACCCTTTATGACCTGATAAAGTCAGCTGTCAGACACCGCCCCGACTTGATCATCGTAGGCGAGGTGAGAGGAGAAGAAGCCTATGTCTTATTCCAAGCCTTGGCAACGGGACACGGTGGTTTATGCACGATACATGCAGAAGATGTGGAAATGGCGATTAAACGGTTGACACAGCCTCCGATGAACATTCCTTCGTCTATAATCCCTCTGATGAACTGTGCCATCATCGTGAAGCATGTGAGGTCGCCCATCTTCTTGAGTGGAGAGAAGAAACTATCCAGCAGAAAATTCATCCGAGTGACCGAGATTAAAGATGCAAACTCGATTAGAGACGTGTTTACTTGGAGTGCTTCTACCGATGCTTTCCAAGAAAACTTGGATGACAGTTACTTAGTAACTAAGATCGCGAAAGACTTGGACGTTTCTGTTGAACAGGTTTTGAATGATTTGGAACAGCGAAAGAAGATGCTGTTAGACATGGCAGAGCACAATATTCGAGACTATCGCAGTGTGAACGACGCCTTGAGCAAATACTACTTCAACATTAGAACCAAAAAGACAAAGCAGGATGAATGACATTGGCGTCCAGACTTAACCCGTTGAAAATGCTTGGTTCTATGATACGCCTGCTTTCTGGAAAGCAGAAAGCTTCAGAGATCGACAAGGAGCTTCCCTTCACAGTTATGCTTTTCACGTTGATGGCTGCCAGCGGAATCGCAATCTACGACGCTTGGAAGAAAATGGGTCGAGTTAACCTGCTACCAAATACAAAAAAAGAAGCTCGAGAAGTGGTGCGACAGGTGGAGGTTTTGGGACGTGACCCATTAACAGTGATGTATAGAAAGGCAGAAGAGTCAAACTCCAAAATCTACCGCGACTTCCTCGCAGGATACGTCTCCTCAGTCAAGAGCGGCATCAACGTGGTCAATTATTTAAGGAGCAAGCTTCGTTCAATTTTGGATTTGCAGAGTGCAGCAGCTTTCAGATCTATTGAAAGATTGGGAACGTTAGTTGAAGCCTACGCTGTCATGCTCATCGTTACCTTGTGCGTGTACATTCTTTACGCTGTGACATCTACGACTAGCTCGTTTGAATATTTGTCTCTGGGGTTGTCCTCTTCAGCAACAGAACCCCTCATGTACGCTCTAATCTTCTTAGCAACACCTTTCATAACGCTTGTTTTCATGGCAATAGCCAACCTTGCACGCCAAAGCAACCTGATCTCAGTTAAAGAAGCTTACAGAAACCTCCTAATTTCGGGCATAGCATCATTAGCGTTTTTTGCCGCCGTGACACTCCTACCTCAGCTTGGCTTCATAACCGAAGCTTTGACTATGCCTGGATTCGTGACTATATGTCTCTTGGCGATTTCTTTGCCACCGGCCTTTGCTTATCAAAAGATTGCGAAGGAAAACTTTGTCGCAGAAGAAGCCGTGCCCAGTTTTCTCAGAGACGTCACCGAGTCCAGAAAAATTGGGCTTTCACCTGTGAAGAGCGTTATCCATGCCACTGAGAGGAAAGCGTATGGATCGTTCAGCGAGACTTTGAAACTTGTTCGCAGCCAAATCGAATGGGGTGTTCCTTTAAGAAAGATTTTTGACAACATAAAAAAGCGCATTAGAAGCTGGCCTGTTCTCATCTACTTTCTAATTCTAATTGAAACCATCGAGTTTGGAGGCGGTTCTTCTGAAGCGTTAGAGATCTTGTCTGACTACAGCGAGAAGAGTAAAGATATTGAAGCGAACAAAAGGTCTACACTCAAACCTTACGTGCTATTAGCTTTCGTTTGGAGTGTACTCATCGCTCTTACAACGTCAATCGTGGCGATAACCATCTTTGTTCTAACCCAAATCACCGTGCCAGGCGCTTCGTCTACCATGTTCAGCTCCATGCAACAGCAGCTTACGATGTTCTCCATTGGGATAATTTTTCAATGTTGGATGTCTGGGTTCTTCATCGGTAAGATAAGCGAGGGCACCTTTGCAGCTGGTTTCAAGTACTCAGCCATGCTGGCAATCACAGCCTACGTTTCCCTCCTCCTATCGCAGGGATATCTTGCAGGGATGCTGGGCGCTGCATCCGGATAAGGAGCGTGAAGCTAAAACATGCCCACGTCGTCGATTGATACTTTTTTCGCATGCTCGCTCATGGTCATCCTCATAGCCTCGGCAATGGTGGGCACGGCTAAGGTCATGCAGCCCTACATAGAAGATTTAGCGAACATGAATGGAGTTGAACGTTATAGAAGCTTGGCTGAATATTTACTCTTAAGCAGTGGTAATCCATCTGATTGGGGAAAAAACAGAGATGTAGTTCCTTCAACCTTCGGGTTAGCTTCAGAAACTCGGCAACCCTACGAGCTAGACTTGGACAAAGTCACCCGCTTGAATATCGACAACCTATATTCCCTTACCTACAGAGAAATTCTAGCCGCTTTAGGAACTGAAGACACATCCTTCAATATAAGAATTCGTCCCCTCTTTGAAGTTGCTATAGAGTTGACCAACAGCCAAATAGAAGAAACTGAAACCATCTACACTTTCAAAGTGTCAACCAGCAAATCTGGTTATCCTCTTGCGACATGGTTGAAGGGTTACATAGTCATAGGAGCCTATGTTGACACAGTTTCTTCTTCAAGCAACTCCAGCGGAGTGGGCATTATAAATGCTACGTTATCCAACACGCTGGGTGAAACAGCATTACTCGTAGTATTCGCAAAATCGCAAGCACATCCTCAAATGATATCCTTCAACACGTATTCTTTCGGTCACAACTCTGAAGCATCCGAACCCAACCAAACTTTTCTCAAACTCAGCCCGCTTAACCATGTCTTGAACGCCTCTTTTCGAAACTCAACAGTGGAAGTATCGAACGCCTACGTCTTCACTTACAGCTACAATTTCAGCCTATCCCAAACAGCTGTTGGAAACCAATCCGTAGAATACAGCATCCCCCGTCTTTTGGAAGCAAGCCCAATGCTGCTTGTGCTTAATGGTAACAACGCGTCTATATCATTCGCAGAATGGACAACTTATCCCCAGTTGCCTCTAGAAATCGGTGCAGATTTCAGCGACTTGACTTCTGATTTAAAGGCAGTTGCTGTGGCTTATGTTGTGAGTGTAAATTCTGTTTTGTACGAGGCAGTCATAACGAGCAGGAGTGTGCAAAACTTTGCTTGATAGTAGGGGACAGATGAGGACAGTTGAAGCATTTTTGGCAATACTGCTAATGTTCTCAGCCTTTGCCCTTACCACTTTGGTCACTCCAGCAGCCACATCAACAAACAACGACGATTTAGCAGCCGTAGGAACACAAGCACTCATTTCTATGGACAATAACGGAGAACTCGGAAAATTGATAGATGAAAGAAACTGGTCGGCTATAACAGATGCGTTAAACGTTTTGTTGCCAGTGGGTATGTCTTACAACTTCACAGTCTATGATGAAAATCTACAACCCCTCAATAATGTCACCATGTCAAACGGCATAATCTCAGACCAAAACATGGTTTCTGTTCAGTATCCATGCGTTAGCCAAAGCCCTCAAAGCAACTTATACTTACTGCGTCTGCAGCTAGCCACGGCGAGGTGAAGCGTGTGAGAAAAAGAAATCGAAGGCAATGTTCAGGTCAGATTTTCATCATAGCAGTCTTAGTCGTGAGTCTCGTTCTTTTGTCGACACAAGTCTACATTTACGAAATAAGGAATTCGCTTGATGAAACACGATCCGCACGTGTTAACGATTTTGTACTTGCAGTAAAGCTTGGCTCTAACAATATTATCAGTGGCTCGTTAGCCAACATCACAGAGAGAGGCGTCAGTTCGGTTCTTTCTGAAAACTTGGAAAGGTGGGCATCTTTCGTTGACAGTTTTTACCTGTTTGGAACCCCTATTCTGAATTTCACACTCAAGAATACAGCGCCATACGTAAACGGAACCTATCTTTTCTGGGGCACTGAAGGCTTAGGCATCTCAAGCGCCTATTCTGATTTCAACTTTTCACTCGCGGATGGACAAGTTAATGTTCAGCTAGCCTACTCAATTAATGTCACCACATCGATTGTAGTGGAGAGTGTTTATCGAACGTTAAGCGGCAATCTACGCCAAGTAAACGTGACTTGCAGCTTGTTGAATCAGGGAAAACCTGCGCTTGCTGAAACCGTGACAGTGTTGTATGAGAGCTCAGGCTTCTGGAACCGTGCAGACCAACAAAGCAACTATGCCTTCGCAGATTATGGTAATGGAATCTACTTTATCTCCTTCGAGGCAGACATACCAGAAATAAATGTGAACGTGTCTGCCCAGGTCTATGATTCAAGAGGGGTATATGTTCAAGCCAACGCAACATCCACAAGCACTCCATAAAAGCACGTAGAAAATGGCGACGTACCTACAAATTGATAGTATGAAACAAAAGTTTGAAGCTATCCTGAGCTATTGTTGAGTCCACACTTTCTAGCTATACTTGACTGTTTTTATTGTTGATTAACTCGTTTTTTAGCACCCATGAACCATCACAGATGGCTGTGTTTAAATGGCTTAAACCTTCTCTGCAAGTTCCAAATTTCATATCGTATCTCTCAGCCAATGCGCCCAACATTTTCATTAGTTTAAGCCGTAAATCTTTCGGCAAGTAAATGTAACCGCCAATTTTTTCGCCTTTTTCAAAGTAAAACGGCTTTAATTTTTCTGCAATTTTCGGCAGTGCAGTGCAGAATCTTTGCCAGTTGTCTGGCTTAACCTTGTAGGTTGACGCTGTAATGTGTTTAACGCCTAAAGAGGCAAGAGTTTTAATCAAGTTCGCTGGGTTATCGTTTACGAAGGGAATTATGGGGTCTATGCGAACAGACGTTGGAACACCTTTCCTGATTAATGTTTCAACAGTTTTCAAGCGTTCTGAGGGCAATGGAGCATGCGGTTCGATTAGTTTTGCAGTGTCATCATTGTCTGTTGTTATGGTTAAAGAAACCATCGAAGGCATTTTCTTCAAAAGGTCAATGTCTCTAACAACGATGTTAGACTTAGTGATTAACTGAATCTTGCAGTTTTGTTGGGATAGAATTTCCAAGCATTTTCGCATCAAACCCGTCTTGGCTTCCAAGTTTGGATATGGGTCTGAAGAATTGGCTATCGATAATAACTCACCCTTAAGCTTTGCAGCTTCCCTTCTCAATCTTGGAATCAAATCTTTTTTGGGTCTGCAATCGAAGAATTTTGGAATGTAACCTGATGCATAGCAATAAACACAGCCGTGGTCACATCCAGTGTAAGGGTTAAAAGTTAGTTTAGGCGGGCATGTGCAAAGCTTAGAACGCCACGGGTCGAAGTTAGAAATCAGAGCCACACAGTTTCACTGACACTATTCAGAAAGAAAACACCAACAAAAACCATTCGCTCTAAAAACACAGAACAACATACAGAGCCAAAAGAGCGTCATCCTCTTTTTGGTTTTAGAATCAATATTAATACTAAACCATTCCATAAAAGCAAAACGAATCTTGAATGGTGGGGCTGGAGAGATTTGAACTCTCGTCACGAGCGCCCGAGGCTCATAGCCTAGACCAAGCTAGCCGACAGCCCCACGGGCATTAGCTCTTCATTTTGACATCGAAGAGATAAGTGTTCCCTAACACCTTTAAACTCTTACTTCTAAAATAATATCCTCACAGAGTAGAGGCTAGAGCAGATTTGTCCGCTCCACATCGAATGCGCGGAGTCAAGATACTTAAGGCAGTTTCTTCACCTCTTAGACTGCAGATTCTGAACCTGCTTTTTGACAGAGGACCTCTTTCTTACACGGAGTTGATGGGTTCGCTGAAGATGAATCCCAGCAGAGACGCGGGAAGATTTGCCTATCACTTAAAATTCCTGCTTAAGGCTGATTTGATTGAGGCAGATGTTGAAGCAAGGAAATATTGCCTAACTGAGTTGGGCAAGATTGTCATTGATGTGGCAGAGAGAATTGAAAAAGACGCCTTTAAACCAAAAGGAATGCTTGTCCGCACTTCTCGATTTGCACCAGAGGAATTTGACGCAAACAAAATTGCAAATTCCCTCATAAAAGAGACGAAAATGCCTGCAGAATTAGCTCGAAAGGTGGCTAAAGAAGCCGAAAAATGGTTACTAAAATCAAAAACAAAATATTTGACAGCTCCCCTCGTCAGAGAAGTTGCAAACGCAATTTTAATCGAGAAAGGTTTAGAGGAATACCGCCATAAACTCACACGTTTAGGTCTTCCAGTCTACGACGTAATTACTCTTATTGATACAAAAAGCAAAACTTCTGAGGGATCCGCCTCAGTACATGAAACCGCTGGGGAAACAGTTCTTAAAGAGTACACGCTTTTGAACATTTTTCCAAGAGACATTGCAGATGCACACTTGTCTGGTTCGTTGCACATTCATGGTTTAAGCTCTTGGATTCTGAAGCCAAGCGAAATAATGCATGACTTAAGATTTTTCTTCCAAAACGGCTTAGACCTAGAGAAAATAAACGCCCTTCAGCCTTCTTATTCTCCACCCCAAAACTTGGAGTCTGCTCTAGCCATAGCCTTCAATGTTCTCTTACATTCCATCAAAGAAATAGATGAAACGCAAACAATTGACTACTTCAACATTTTTCTCGCACCTTTCATAAAGGGCATGGATTTCTCAGAGATTAAAAAGGCTACACGCTTATTCATTGCCAGCATAAATCAGCATGCAAACGCTTCTTTAGGCTTGGAGCTTGCAATTCCAGACTTCATCGCGGATAAGCAGGCTTATGGACCTTTTGGAAAACATGCAGGCAAATACGCAGATTTCCTTGAAGAAAGCCAAATCTTAACGTCGCTTATTCTTGAGATATTTGCTGAAGAAAGCGCACGAAAACCAATGTTTAATCCAAAAATCATTCTGAAAATACGCCCAGAAACGTTTGCTGATGAGAAAGCAAAGGCAACGCTTCTGAAAGCTCATCAATTGGCATCAGAAAAAGGCATGCCTTATTTTGCTAATCTGTTAGCAAAAGATCAAAAGTATTCTGTTTTCTCCAGTTCTGGATTTAGGCTTAAAGCAGATTTGAATGGAGACTGGGAAATCGATACATTACGCACGGGCTGTTTAGGATATGTAACGATTAACTTACCGCGGATAGCATATGAATCTGGGAAGGACAAGACAAAGTTTTTCGAAATCTTAAGAGAAAGGTTTGAGATGGCAACTCGTGCTTTAGAAATTAAGGACAGAACGCTGAAACAACGCGGTAAAGGCTTGCTGCCATTTCTAATGCAAAGCGTTAATGGCGACCACTACTTTAGACTTGAAAATTGCTCTCGTATAATAAACTTGGCGGGCTTAAAGGAAACCTTAGAGGCACTCAGTGAAAAGAATTTAGAGCTTGCTGACGAAATAATGCAAAATACTCTGGCTTACGTTCAGAAAATCCGCAGAAAACGTAGAAGACGCCTATCCATAGCCACAATGCTAGACTTTGAAGCTTCAGAAAGATTAGTGCAGTTAGACATTGAAAGATACGGCATTGCAAAAGTTCGGTTCTCGGGGACAAGGGATAAACCATTTTACTCAACAATTAGCGAGTTAATTCTTCAAGATGGCAAAATTTCTCCAGAGCCTTCAATATTTGAACAAAAAATGAGTGGATTACTTGGGGGGAACCTAACTGTAATAGACCTTGGAGAACTTGAACATAAAGCAGATGAGCTTATGTCCTTAACTAAACAGGTTTTTGAGACTCATAACGTGGAATTTATAACATATAACCGCAAATCGACCTACTGTATCAACTGTAGAAGAATCTGGTTTGGCTTATTGCACAAATGTCCTTCATGCGGGTCAACGGGCACTTTGACAGTCTTTGATCGATTTGCATTAACGTGAGCGTTAAAAACGAAGTAAAATGCTATTTTACTGCACCCAATATTAAGGCTAGAAGAGCCATTCTGACAACTATGCCATTCCAAACTTGCTGAAAGTAACGGGCATATGGCGTGTTATCAACTTCAGCGGCTATTTCATCAATTCTTGGAAGCGGGTGAAGAATTATCAAGTCTTCTTTAGCTTCGCTTAATGTTTTCATGTCTATTCTGTGGGAACCTTTAACTTTGATGTATTCAGCTGGGTCTGGAAAACGTTCCTTCTGTATCCTTGTAACATACAAAACATCTACAAGTGAAACTACCTTTTCGATACTTGTTTTCTCGGTTACGGGTATTTTCTCTTTTATTGTTTGGATGACTTCCCTACGCATCTTAAGAGATTCTGGAGAAATTAAGTATAATTCGATGTTGTAATGGGAAAGTGCATAGGCAAGAGAGTGAACAGTTCTTCCATACCTTAGGTCGCCTAAAAGAGCTATTTTTAACCCGTCAATTTTTCCCTTCTCCTTCATTATTGTATACAAGTCTAGAAGGGCTTGGGTTGGGTGTTCTTCTGCGCCGCTTCCGCCGTTGATGACGGGGACTTTTGCAAATTCGGCTGCAAGTCTTGCTGCGCCTTCAAGGGGATGCCTCACCGCCATTACATCAGCGTAGTTTTCAACAGTGCGTACAGTGTCTGCAAGGTTTTCTCCTTTCTTAACTGAGGCGATTTCTGCTTCTGCAAAGCCTATTGTGGAGCCGCCTAGCTTGTGCATGGCTGCTTCGAAGCTTAAACGAGTACGGGTACTCGGCTCAAAAAATAGTGTTGCAAGAATTTTGCCCCTAAGCATATCTGAACCTTTGGCTGCTACAGGTTCCATTGCTTGGGCAATCTTCAAAATATAATCCATTTCCTCACGAGAAAAATCTTTAATTGATATTACGTCTCTACCTTCAAACTCCAAATTTACACCCAAAACAAGAACTCGCCCAACTCCTAAATAACTCTTTATCACCTGCTGAGTAGCGTCAGAACAAGTGTTAAGGTTTAAATCTTTTATTTATGTTTAGGGTATAGCCTCTTTAAAGAGGGGGATTCCACGTGAGTGAAACTGAGTTGCATGTTTCCAAAATTAAGGATGGCACAGTTATTGATCATATTACTGGTGGACATGCGTTAGATGTTGCCAAAATTTTGGGGATAACTGGACGAGAGAAGAGAGTTATTACAATTGCGATTAATGTGCCTAGTAAACGCTTCAAGACGAAGGATATAGTTAAGATTGAGGGGAGAGAGTTGAACCCACAAGAAGTGCATAAAATTGCTTTGCTTGCTCCCCGCGCAACAATTAACATTATCCGCGATTACAAGGTTATAGAAAAGCAGAGGGTTCAGCTTCCGAAAATCATTGAAAACATTGTTAAGTGCGCTAATCCTGCTTGTATAAGCAACAGCAACGAGCCAGTGCAAGCCAAATTCTATGTTGAAGGCGAGGAGCCGCTACTGCTGAAGTGCCATTACTGTGGTTATATTATGGAGAAAAAGGATGTGCTTGGGCAGTTTTAGAGTGGATGTTTGGTATTCGGAAATCTACATAATGCTTATATCGTAAGAAATAATATTCTCAAGATAGATATGTCTTAAAAAAGACATACTGTATCCGTGTAGAATACAAATACATGTGGTGAAAAAGTATGATTGAAATGATAATGGTCGCACTGTGGGTGTGCTTCGCAGCTTATATGACATGGTATTTTACATTAGCGAAGAATTTTGCTCCAATAACTTCTAAAGAAGCGAGAATATTGTGGAAAATCCATAAACATAACATCAGATGCGATGCCAGAAGATGGCGAGAGATAAAACGTGGAGGCAAGATAATAGGTTTTGAATGTGAGTGCGGATATAAGCATGTGCAAAAACGCCCAATAGTAGCCACTGCACCTCCGCTTAATGTTAAATCACAAAATCCACAAATCTCTGTATTCGATAGACTGCACGCTTCATATAGAGCAAGGTAAACCTTGATTTTCTCTACTAAACTCTGTGAGACTTGTAAACTAGGTAATGCTGCGCATGTTTTCTCTTACGTTGCCTAAATGGCTCAGGTTGTTTATTATAACTTGTATTCGATAGGAACTTTGCAGAGTCCTCGCCATTTGCTCTAGTAAAAAGCTTGGTCGACGGATAAAATGGTAAAAGGCTTCATGAACCATGTGCTTGATTTCGTCATGCGGCACCGCAGTCGGGCATATCTTGGAAACTGCGACGCCCGTCTCCCAATATTCCCCTTCTTTTAGAAGTTTATTCGTTTCGAATTCGTTCCAGATGTCAGTTCCAGGAAAGACCCCCAATATGTTAAACTGTGGGAAATCTATCGGAATTTTTTTCGCAAATTCAATTGTGTTCTGGATTTCTTCTCTAGTCTCGTCTGGAGCACCTACAATAAAAGATCCAACCAAAACGTCTATTCCAGCCTTTCTAGCTGTTTTTACAGCAGTTTCAGATTGCTGCGGTGTTGTTTGTTTGTTGTAGTAGTTTAGGATTCTTTGGTTGGCGCTTTCGATGCCGAAGTAAAGTATTTTGCAGCCTGCTTTTGCAATTTCCCGCAGCATTTCATAGGAGCAATTGTCAACTCTTCCTTCGCAAATCCAATCCATATCTATTTTTTCCTTTCTCATTTCTCTGCAAAGCTTGATCACTCTCTTTTGATTCAGTGTGAAGCTGTCATCTACAAAAATGAACTGTTCGTAACCCTCGCTTGCGAGAAAATGTAGTTCTTCCAGAGTGTTTTGGACAGATCTTGGTCTCCACATGCTGCGAGCAAACTGTCGACAGCTGCAAAATCTGCATCGGTAAACGCATCCACGCGAAGAAACTATGCTTGTGAACTTTTTCGATGCCACAGTAGCTCCAGCAATAATGGAGTGATATTCATCGTCAATCAGTTCACGGTCTGGAAAAGGAAGTGAATCCAAATCTTTTATTAGGGGTTGATCAGGGGTGGAAACTATATTTTCTCCATTTTTGAAAGTGATTCCGCGAACTTCTTTTAGTTTTCCTTTGTTTCCTAAGCAGTTTACAAGTTCAAGTGTTGTGTTTTCTCCTTCTCCTCGAACGATGATGTCAACGGAAGGGTATTTTCTGAGAATTCGTTCCGGGTTGAATGTTGCGTAATAGTTGCCAAACACTGTAGTGATGTTTGGGTTTTTCTCCTTCACCTTGTTACTAATCAATGCGGCTGTGCGACCAGAACTTGCAAACGTTGAAAAACCAAGAATGTCGGGGTTTTCTTTCTCTACCCAATTAACTGTTTCTTCAACTGTGAAACCTTTTGCTGGTTGGTCTAAGGCAGAAACTTCTATTCCTCTTTCTTTAAGCACAGCAGCCAAATACAAAATACCCAAAGGTGGCCACGAGGCAATGCTCTTTCTGCTCTCACGCTCATCAAGACCTTCATTGGGACTAGCATTGATAAAGGAGAATTTCATTTCTAACACTTCAACAACTTCACGTTTATTATTCTCATTACACATAAACTTTTACGCAAATTCGTATGCATCACATGAAGGGAGTCAATTTCAGAGAATGTTTCTGGCGCCGCCGGTAGGATTTTCAACAGGAGTTTTGCCTCCTTGTTCTTGAACCTACGACCGACTGGTTAACAGCCAGCCGCTCTACCTAGCTGAGCTACGGCGGCTATTGCTTAGTGCTTTGAGTTCTGAGAATTACAGTTGTATTTAAGTTTAGTTATTTGTAGCTTTTTATTGGGATTCCAGCTTGTTTTGCTTTATATTTGGCGATTTTTGCGAAAATTTTATAGAAGGATTGCATGATGTTTGCGTACCATTTTCCAGCAACGGATAAGGAAATTAGGTTTTCTACCCAGTGGAAGTCGTGTTCTGCGCATTTGATCAGCAATTCTCTGTGCAATTCACTCATTTGCGAATCTTTAAACCAATCCTCATCTTTGAGCCTGCCCATGGGAACAAAAAATAGAGGCACAATTAGACTTCTAAAATCTTTAAGGTCATCCATCAGCTCTATTGTCTTAATGACGTCGTCTTCTGTTTCTTCCGGAGCCCCAACAATCAATGTGCATGCAGGAACTAGCTTGTTATCGTGCATTAGGCCCATGCTGGTGCGTACGACTTCTGGCCACTGTTCTGGCTTAAAGGGATGAGCCTTTGCAGGCATAACTTTTTTCACAAGATTTGTCGAACCTGTTTCTATTCCGATTTCGGCTCCCCACCAAGGCTGCTTTTGCTGTATGATTTCAGCGGTTTTTGAAAAAAGTTTTGGTTTTGATGCCACAGCTGCTAGTGAACAGTGGCTCCAAGAAATGCTTTCACTTTTCTTAGCAACTAATTCATGGAGTTTGATGAGCTTTTCATCGTTTGGCAATGTATTTTTAGAGCCGTAGAGCATAACGTCTTCTGCATGTAGACAAGTCCAATTTATGTTTCCAGTCTTTATGTTTACATCTATTTCCCGCAATATTTTCTCGTATGGATACCAACGCAAAGGTCTCAAAGTCACGCTGCAAAATTCACAGCCCCGACAACACCCACGACCAACCTCCACTAAGCCATTGACAGAAGGGCCTACAATATTAGGTATCTCCTCCAAACTTGGCGTCTCTTTAGCATCAACCTCGTAATATTGAGGAAGGCTTTCACCATTAAGAGCAGCGTGGAAAATTCTTCCAATAACCCTTTCAGCCTCTCCCTCGACTATACAGTCTATCCCATATTTTTCAACAAACTTTTGTCTATAATGAAACTGCCAGACACCTGGACCACCAACAATAATCTTCAATCCACACTTTTTCGCTTCCTTAATCTCTGACTCATTTAATAAGGCACGGAAACACTGTGCAAGAAACGGCTCTTTTTTTAGAATGGACGCTAAGGTGCTTGAGGCAGGACCTAAGCCGAAGGGGTCCATAACATGTATGCCTAAAACCTTTGCTTCTCCAATGTACTCTTTGAGATGGTTTGGTGCGACAGTTGATACGTTGAAGCCTTCGCTCAAAAGTTGAGCTTCAATTTTTCTTAATCCATATGGTGCTGCCACAGGCATACCATTAAAAGTCTTGAGGGGTGGAAAGAAAAGCCATTTGTAAAGCCAGTCTGGAACGAAATTTGGGGGGGCACATGTTCCAAACCCTAAAAATTCATTGTGATGGTAATCACTCATTAAAGTTTGGTCAGCAGTTAAGAGTGTTTTGTCACCTGCTGATTCTTGTGGCAAATCATCGGCTTCCATGTTCTTGGTTTCAAAACCTTTAGATTCTAATATGTTTCTTGTTTACTTAAAAATTACGATTGCCAACTGCTGAGAATCATTAGCGGATTTTTCAATTTCATGTTTCGTTTTTCTTGCTTGCTTTAGAAACATGTATATTATAGATTTCCCATTAAGCTTGAAAGATTAATGGAGAGCAGCAAATTGAAAAAAATCTTGGAAGTCAGATGGCATGGCAGAGGCGGCCAAGGGGCATGGACAGCAAGCGAATTGCTAGCACGAGCAGCCATTTACGAAGGAAAATACATTCAATCTTTTCCAGAGTTCGGTCCAGAAAGAATGGGAGCACCAGTAACCGCCTTCACAAGAATAAGCACTGAGCCAATTCGAATACACTGTGCAGTTTATAATCCTGATGTTGTAGCTGTTTTAGACCCAACATTATTAAAAGCAGTTTCATTCACTGAGGGGTTAGATGAAAAAGGAACAATTCTAATTAACTCAAAGGACAGCCCAGCAGAAATAAGGAAAACACTTAACATAGGCAAGGGCAAAGTTTGGGCTGTTCCAGCAACAGAAATTGCGATAAAAATTTTGGGAGCACCTATAACAAACACAGCCATGCTAGGAGCTGTGGCAAGGATAACTGGAATAATCAGTTTACAAAGTGTGAAAAAAGTGGTTGGAGAACGTTTTAGGCAGGATGTTGCTGAGAAAAACTTTGCCGTGATAAAAGAAGCATATGAGGAGGTAATATCCGAGTGACATCCCGAGAAAAAAGTTGGAAAGAAATTTCACCAGCAGGTGTATGCTGGAAGTCTAGCACCGGGTTTTTGACTGGTGATTGGAAAACATACAAGCCAGTAAGAGATTTAGAGAAATGCACAAAATGCTTGTTATGCGTGCTTTTCTGTCCAGATGGAGCAATACACTGGAAGCCTGAAAAAGGAGACATAGAATTTGACTATAACTTCTGCAAAGGCTGTGGAATATGCGCGAATGAATGCCCTACGAAAGCGATTGAAATGAAACTTTAGAGGTGCATGAAAAATGAAGAATGTTTTAAAACAAGAGGCTTTAGCCTTAAACGGAGACGAAGCAGCTGCCTACGCGGCGAAGCAATCAGATGTTGACATCGTAGCAGCCTATCCCATAACTCCTCAAACAATAATTGTTGAAAAGTTCAGTGAGTATGTTGCTAACGGCGAGGTTGAAACGGAATTTGTTTGCACAGAATCAGAACACAGCGCATTAACTGCGTGCCTCGCAGCGTCTGTCACTGGTGCAAGAACCTTCACAGCTTCAGCTTCGGCAGGTTTGGCTTTGATGCATGAAATGCTTTTTGTAACTTCAGGATGCCGTGCGCCCGTGGTTATGGCAATTGCCAACAGAGCCTTGTCCGCACCGCTAAACATTCATGGTGACCATTCCGACACGATGGCTCAACGCGACAGTGGCTGGATACAAATCTACGTTGAGAATGCTCAAGAAGTTTACGACTCGGTAATTCAGGCTTTTAGGATAGCTGAAAACCCCGAAGTTCTTTTACCAGTCATTGTGGGTTTAGACGGTTTCACTTTGAGTCACTCGCTGGAAAATGTGCAAACGCTTTCGGACGACGCTGTCAAAAAGTTTGTTGGGACCCGTCAGATACCTCTGGTGACGACGCATGAAGGAAAAAGTGTGCCTTTTAGGCTTGATCCAGAAAACCCCATGACGATGGGACCTGTGGCTTTTCCGAATTATTATTTTGAGTTTAAGCGTCAGCAGGAAGAAGCTATGGGAAATGCGCTGAAAGTGATTCAGCAGGTTAATGAGGAGTATGCGGAATTGACTGGTAGAAGTTATGGAGACGGACTTCTTGATTTGTATTGTCTTGATGATGCTGAAGTAGCTGTTGTGTGTTTGGGCTCGACGGCTGGAACAGTGAAGACAGTAGTAGATGAGCTTAGGGAAGAAGGTGTGAAAGCGGGTCTGCTTCGTATTCGCGCTTTTAGACCTTTGCCAGTTGATGGAATAGTCAAGGCGCTTGGAAAAGTGGAGGCAGTGGCTGTTATGGATAAGAGTATGAGTTTTGGGGGAAGCGGTGGTCCAGTGTTTCATGAGGTTCGGCATGTGCTTTATGATTTGCCCACGCATCCTTATGTGCTGAACTACGTTTATGGGTTGGGTGGAAGAGACACGAAGTCGAGCCAAATACGCGGAATCTACGAGGACTTGCAGCGGATAGTTCAGACTAAGCATGTTG
>Ga0172364_10000676_pt1 | contig 24906 bp, 24 predicted proteins | sample LakKivSesite10cm_FD_114545 | JGI IMG/M metagenome (GOLD analysis project Ga0172364, IMG submission 114545) | Sediment microbial communities from Lake Kivu, Rwanda - Sediment site 10cm | ecosystem: Environmental > Aquatic > Freshwater > Lake > Sediment | place: Rwanda: Western Province, Lake... | reverse complement strand
GGGATATCCGCAAAACCTCCTTCATTAAATCACATGCCCTTAGGGAATTTTATCCCGCACCCCCCTCAGTTTTTATAATAATCCCGGCAATTCCTTTGTCAAGTATTTTTTTATCACCTTACTATTAACATCTTATCAACAAATTTTACCCAGAAAAAAAATCAACCCCGCCTTGCAAGGTTATGCCGCAATCAGACGCTCTTATTGTGTCCCCGGGAGGAATTGAACCTCCATTTAAAGCTTAGGAGTCTTTCGTTCTATCCGTTGAACTACGGGGACGCTAAAATAAGGATAGCATATTTTTAAATTGTTGGCAAAAAAATTATTTATCTGATATAATAATAAAATAACACCAATATCATGCGAATTTTACGCCAATAGCGCGAATTATTCGTGGCATTCGCATATCATTCGTAGATTGGCATTATATTTTATGAAGAATTTATCAATCGTAGAAATCGCTAAAAAAGTTTGTCCGGCCGTAATAACTATTGTCATTTCCAAAGACCTGCCCAAAATAGAAGGCTTTTATTTGATGCCTTTCGGAGGCAAAGGCATTATTATGCCTAAATTCAAAAACGGCAAAAAAGAAAGCACTAAAATCGGAGGCGGCTCCGGGTTTATCGTTTCTCCTGACGGCTATGTAATAACTTCCCAGCACGTTGTGTCCGACCACGAAGCCGACTATACGATTATCTTAGAGCCAAAAAAGAAATATCCGGCTAAAGTTCTGGCTCGGGACCCGATTAATGATATTGCGATTCTAAAAATAAAAACGGACAACCTGCCCTATTTAGAATTGGGTGATTCCAGCAAAATTGAATTGGGCGAAGGAGTGGTTGCTGTTGGCAATGCTTTGGGGGAATTTCACGATACGGTCAGCTCGGGGATTGTTTCCGGTCTTTCCAGATACATCCAAGCGACTAATCATATCACCCAACAAGCGGAAATGTTAAGAGGTTTAATTCAAACCGATGCGGCAATTAATCCCGGCAATTCCGGAGGACCTCTGGTGAACATGGAAGGAAAAACCATTGGCATCAATACAGCAGTGGTAATGGGCGCCCAGAATATCGGATTTGCCATTCCCATCAACTACGCTATTAAGGATTTGGAAGAAGTAAAAAAATACGGAAAAATCCAGGTTCCTTTTTTAGGGGTGAAATATGTTTTGCTGACTAAAGAATTAAGCGAAAAAAACAAGCTGCCGGTAAATTATGGGGCTTTAATTGTCAGGGAAACTTTGGGAGAATCGGCGGTGATTGAAGGTTCGGCAGCCGGCAAGGCTGGGCTTAAAGAATTTGATATTATTCTTCAAGCCAAAGGGAAAAAAATCACTGTTGATAATCCTTTATCCAATATTCTCCACGAATGCAAAATCGGAGAAGAAATTGATTTAAAAATTCTCAGGAACAAAAAAGAAATGAGTTTAAGAGTAAAACTGGAAGAGAAGAAATAGGCTCGTAGCGGATGGTCATCAGCTCATATAACTGATAACAAATCATTATCCCTAAGGCTCCGGTAACCAAAAGCAGAATAATAATTCCGGTTAAGGTTGAGATTTTTGTATCTAAAAAATCCAACATATCGGGGCGATCTAGGAGATTCGAACTCCCACTAAGAGCTCCACAAACTCTTGTGCTGCCGTTACACTAAGATCGCCATCTGGTGCCCCTGACAGGAATCGAACCTATATCATCTGCTTAGAAGGCAGATACTCTATCCATTGAGCTACAGGGGCGCTAATCCCCTTATTATATCTCAAATAATCAACTCAGTCAACTTTTTGTTCTGGGAAGGGAAGCGATTTTATAAAGGGATTGGGATATTCTTTGGATTCGGACTGTTCCAGCATTGTTTCCTGTTTCTGCCAGGTATTTCTAAGTTCCTGATAACCTTGCTCGTCCAAAAGAAAGTTTTCGTTTATATTTGAAAGATCTATTTTCTGGACCAAAATAAAATATTTATAAAAAAGGATCGCTCCAATCAATAAAGCCAATAAAAAAAGAGCTACCGAAGCGATAAAAGTGTGATTAGCTATAAAAAAAGGCGCTTTTTTAAAGAGTTTTAATATCTTTGTCTTGTCTATTTTGATTTCTTTTATTTTCATAGCTTTACTTTTTAATAAATTATTCGGAGGCGGTGAAAACTTTTAAGGTTAAAAATGCTTTGACGTCGTTAACAGACAGGCCCGGATGCTCATTGGAAAATAAATCAGAACTGCTTAAATTCTGAATTGATAAATCTTTAATCTCAATTAAATAAGGTCCGGCTTCTATTCTCTCCAGAAATCTTAATGAATTTTCAAAAGATCCAAATAAACTCAAACGAAAATTCATAAAATCCCAAACATATTTTTTATTTTTATCATCGGCTAAAGAGGAAATCGGAGCAATCTCAATATAAATTCCGGAGCCCAAAGCGGTCTGTTCCCAAAATTTTATCAACTCAACCGGGACCTCGGGACTAACAAAAGCATTTTCTATTCTGATTAAATCCGGCTCTATTTTCTGGTAACTTTTATTCAAATCTTCGGTTCCGCTTATTTTAGTTTGAAATAAAAACAATTCTTTTTTTATATTAACAAGCTCCGCTGATTTTTGTTTAATCCCTTTTAAGAAAAAAAATAAAAAAATAAAAATCAAAAATAAAGCTGTTATTAAAGAACCGGCTAAAATTACTGCTATTTGTCTTTTTAAATTAGTTGACATATTCTAATCAATGTTTTTTATTTTAAAAGTTACATAAAAATCAATGTTTTGAGCCTTAATCCAATTTGCCGGAGGGAAAGAGATATCCTTGAAATTTTTCTCGGTCTCAAGGCTTTCTTTGAATTTAAACAGGTCTTCTCTCAAAGGAGCGAATCCGGAAAGAGAGACGTTAATTTCTTCTTCAGATAAAACCAGATTAAAGTTAGTCAAATAAAAATTTTCAGGCAGGGTTTTTGAAATTCTTTCCGTTATTTCCGAAAAATAAATCTTTTGGCGGTAAAAAGAATTCAATTCTCCAATCAAAGAATTGATTGATTTAATTTTTTCTTGAAGATTCTGAGATTCTGATTGAAAAAATTCTTTTTCGCTTTGAGCTAAAAAACTTTTTTCCGACTCAATAAAGCCCTGAAGATAAATTCTGATTGAGATAGAAATTAAAATTAAACAAACGAGAAAAAACAAAAGCAAGAAAGAAAGGATTATCGCAATTCTTTTATTTTTTTCCATTAAAATTATTTCTTTTTCTTGCGGCGGCAACAAATTAATCATAAATAGATTATAATTTTAAATTATCAATTTTCAATTTTCAATTTTCATTGAAAATTGAAAATTACTTTACTCTTGGATGGCTCTTAAAGCCAAGCCTAAAGCAGTAGTATAACCTAATGATTCGTTAAATTCTAATTTAGGAACTTTTTTTATTGTGGGGGGTAAAATATTAATCCAAGGGTTAGCTCGTTCCACGGGAATTTTTAGTCCTTGAGTCATAAAAACAGGCAAATCAAACAAATTGGCTCCTTGGCCGCAAAGGAGAATCTTTCTTATTTTCCCTCCGTTTAAAGCGGCTACAACGCCGATATGATTATGATAATAATCTATATATTTCTTTGCCGCTTCATTCATTTTTAAAAGCCAGGGGGTTATTGAACTAATAACTTTTTTGCCCTCTATATTTTTGTCTAAAGAACGCAAACCGTATTTTAATTTTAATTTTTCGGCCTCGTCAATGGTTATCTTCAATTCGCCGGCGACGGCTTCGGTAAGCTGGTGAGAAGAAATAGGAATTGAAGAAGTAAAACGCAGGGATTGACCGGAGAAAATAATAAAACTGGTTCTGGTCCGGCCGAAATCAATTATAAAAACCGGGGAGGGGCTGAAATTATTCTTAATTAAAGCTCTGACAATTGATTGGGATTCAATTTCTAAAGCTTTGGGAACAAAACCCGCTTTTTCCAAACAATAAACATAAGAATCAACTATCCGTTTAGGCAAAGCCGCAATTAGAACATCAAAACAATCGGGAGCGCTGCCGGAAAATAAAGAAACCATCTGAAAATCTAAATAAACTTCCTCAATCGGCAAGGGAATATAATTTTCCGATTCAAAAGGGATGGCGCCGGCCAATTCCTCAAAACTCATTTTAGGGACCCTTATCACCTGAAGAAAGGCTTTTTTTTCCGGCAGGGAAGCGACAACATATTTTGTCTTCAGCTTCTCCCCCTCAACTTTATTAATTGCCTCTTTCAAATGCCTGACCAATCTTTCTTCTTTTAAAATCTCGCCTTCTTTTATTACCCCTTCTTCAATCTCCAAATCTTTCCAAGAAGCTAAATCAAAAAACCGGCCCCTTTTTTTAAGCTTAACTACTCTTAAACACCGGTCGGAAAAATCCAATCCGAATCCTTCCGTTTTTAAAGACAAAAACTTCATATAGCCTTATATTTTATTTTACTATCTTTTAAAAATTCGTAAATTCGCAATAAATTTGTCATTTCTTACAGTTATTCTATTTCTTCCCATTTGACAATTTTAAAATCATATTCAACATAAGGAACAAAGGGGGGCGGACTGTAAATTAAATTTGAATCAATATAGTTTTCTCTTTTTGAATAACCGGAAACCACATAGCTTCCCGAAGTCCATTGAGTGCCCACCCGGCCGTTGCTTACTATCGAGCCGAATATCTCTAACTTATCCTTGATATTGTTTGGATAATGATTCCGGCCGGAATGGCCTTTTTGGGCGATAAAAATTCCCCTTAATTCCATTTGATTCGGCGAATCGGGCCCAATCAAAACGTTTCTCTCCCCGATCAATGCCAAGCCGTCCGAACCGTCTTTGTTCACATAGTCAATATCCCCCCTTAAAATCACATCAGTGTCCTTGTTAGGGTCAATTAAATTAGCCGAGGCAACGGTTATTTTGCCTTTAACTTCGCCCTCGGGCCAAAGATTATCCTCAACAAAAATAGCAGAACAACTGGGGTTAATAGAATAAGTATTGTAAAAATATTCATCTCTGATTCTAAAATAATCATAATGCCAGCCCTCTTCTAAACTATAAGCCCAATCAGACCAAAGACGAGTGATAATCCAAACTTCAACCTTGCCGTCATTTTTAAATATTAAATGATAGCCGTCTGCTTCAGAGTCGATGGTAGCGGCCGGAGGCAAATAAGTAGAGTTAGCCTGGGCTTTGGCTTTTATTTGGGCCAGGTCAATAGTGATTCCTTCAAAATCAAAAAAGGGAGTTGGATAATCAAAAAGTCCAACATCAGCATTCCCGGTAGTGGTAAAAACTCCAGGACAGATACAATCGCCCGATTCAATTCTGCAGCCGTGGCTACTCGGACAAGGACTACAGCCGAACGAATCGGTGCAAACCCATTCCTCTAAAGCCGAACTTACCAGGGACCGGTTCTCTCCATCCATTCTTATCCCTCCATTAGAATGATAATCCCCTCTTATCTCCCGGTCAGAGCCGGCCCAGACATTATCATTTAAAAGATAGGCGTATTTGGCAACTGAAGTCCGGGCGTATAAAACTCTGGTTTTTCTTATCGTTTGAGGAAATTTGTTAGTCCAACCGGTAGAAGAAATTTGTCTTTCAATAATTTCTCCGCAACTTGAATTGGAAATTACTTCTAAAGAGAAATGGCCGATTAAATTTCCTTCGGAATCATAATATTCTTTTTCAAGCTGGCAATTGTCTTCGGCTCCGTTATTAAGACACCAACGATAATAATCAACTCCCGATTCAGCGATATGGAACGCTTGGTTCCAGCCGACATTGTGCTTGCTTTGTCTCGCCTGGATTAAAATAAAACCAAACAGCCCTCCTAAAAGAATTAAGAATATTAAACCGAAAATAAGAACTATGGTGATAATTGATCCCCTCATATTAATATTTTATTTTAAATTCCGGAGCTGAACATACGATTCTAATTCAAAATCGTCAGGCGGACGGGCTGGATTAATATTAACTACCAAATAAATTTTCATTAATTTAGCATCAATCAACCGAGCGGGATACTCCATTATTTCGTTTCCTTGAGCGTCAAAATAGCTGAAGATAGGAGGGTTGTTGCGGACATAAGAACTTATAATTGAAATTTCTTCCTGGTCTTGAGGATATTCAACCGGCTCCGCAGTGGGATTGATTATTCCCTTTTTGAGCTGATGTTCTTGGCCGGAAATTTCTTCTTCCCAGAGCAGTCTAAATCTCGCTTTTACGCTGTGGTTCGGTTCTTCCCAGTCGCAAACATTATCCACCGAGGAAGTGGCGTCAGCGATAAATTCCACTGAACCGTCAAAAGCCAGGTTAGTAACGTCAAACGTAGTCACCCCCTGCCAAACGCCGATACAATCCGAACAACCGGTCTGACAAATTCTTCCTAAATATTGCGAATCGGCATAAACTTCAACGTATTCCTGACTCATACCCAAATCGCCTTCTACCGAAACTACGACTTGAGCGGAAATCAAATCCCCTTGGAGAAAATCGGGAAAAAGAACAGAACAGGAGCCGCCGTCGCTAAAAGCAACGCACTGCTGAGTTTGGCTTCCGGAACTAACGGTTCCTAAAAAATACCTTACTCTCTCCACTTCATCATCTTTATCAATGTCGCTGTAAAAAATAAATTCTTTGTCATCGGCTTTCTCAATTGAATAAGAGCCGTCGTCTCCCGGCCTCGCCTCTCTGATTTCTCTTATCATTGTTTTTACTCCCCGCTGAGCTTCGTCAACCGCCATTGCCTGGTTCAAAGAAAAACTCTGAGTTCTATAAAGCATAACAATGAAACCAAAAACCGCTCCGAACGCCAAAGTTAGAATAACGATTGCCACTAAAGTTTCAATAAGGGTGAATGATTTCATTTTTTTTATTCAATTCTTTGCAAACTTATTGTTTTAGTTGTGCCGCCGGAAACCGAAACCGGGCCGGAATAACTTGTGTAGCCTGAAGCGTTAACCTCTAAATCATAAGTGGCGGCCGCCAAAGGAATGAAATATGTTTTGCCGTCTTCGCCGGTATATTGAGTAGCGGTGTCTAATTCAACTTCGGCCGAGAAAACCGGCAACCCGGTGTCAGAATCGGAAACTATGACTAAGAGGGAATTTTCCGCCTCTAAAACCAACCGGATTTCCTGGTGAATATCGGGGGCTAAACTGATCGGTTGTTCCGGTTCTGTTAAATTTAACCCGGGCGTTAAGATTGAAAAAATATAGGAATCCCATTCTAAATTAGAAATATCAATTTGACCTAATTCATTGGTAATATGATTTTGAGAATATTTATAAACGGGGTTCTCCTCGGAATCAGTGCCGATCAGTTTGCTTCCTCTTAAATTGAAAGAGGCATTTTTAATTATTGGATAACCGAGTTCTTCGGAGCCTGCTGTTTCTACGGTTATTGAACTTAATTTATCAATGGAAAAACTTTTTTCGGTAAGCAATCCCTCTAAAATGAGGGGATGGGGATTTTCCGGATTAGCCACCTCTTCAATACTATAAGTTCTCGTGGTGCTGTAAAAATCTTTAGAAACAACCACCTTATAATCAGCCGCCGGCAAGGAGAAAAAATATCTTCCTTCAAAAGGGGTAGCGGTCTTTATATTTTCATCGGTAATCGGATTTCTAATCTCAATCAAGGGAGAAGAAACCATCTGGCCGTAAGCATCAAAGACTTGAACTAAAAGAATCCCTCCAGTTTCTGCGCATTCTTGAACTAACGATTCGGGAGAAATATCGGCCGTAAGCTTGGCTTCGCCGCCTAAAAAACCGGTCCAGGAAACTTTAATTTCCACTTTTTTATAATCGTTGGGACACTCATCATCCGGACTGGAAACGCCGTCAGCCGCGTCAATTACATAATCTATCTTGGTCTCCACAGTATAATTCAGGCCGTTGAGGAAAATTGTTTTGGAAGAAGGCAAATCTCCTGAAGGATATCCGCCCGTTATGCCTATCGACCGATAAGGCATATTTCTGATTTTTTCTATCTCTCCGTTGGCAACTTCCACCGCAGTTATTCTATTTTTGTTTTGGCCAATAACTTTTAATCCTAATCGATAAGCGGTAAAAATCCCCAGAAAAATAATTAAAACTAAAAAAACCGCAACCAAGGTTTCAATTAAAGTAAAACTTTTATTTTGTCTATTTTGCATAAGACTTTTATTTTTATAGCCGTTAGAAGCCGCCCATCATAGAATACATCGGTTGAATCATAGAGACGGCGAAAAAACCAACCGCGGCGCCGATGACCAACATTAAAATCGGTTCGACTATGCTTGATAAATTCTTGGTGGCGTTGGAGACTTCGTCTTCAAAAAAATCAGCTAATTTCTCTAAAATAGCGGAGGTCTCCCCGGTTTCTTCCCCCACGTTAATCATTTGAATAACTAAATTAGGATAAATGTTTCCATATTCTTTTAAAACTTCTCCCAGTTTGCCTCCTTTTTTGATGTTTTTTGCCGCTTCCAACATTGCTTTTTTATAATAGACATTACCCAAAGCTCCGGAAACAATTTCTAAAGACCTGACAATGGGCACGCCGGCTGAAATCAAAGAAGATAAAGTTCTTACCGTATTAGCGGCATAGGTTTTTTTAACTAAGGGAGAAATCATCGGTATTTTTAAAAGAATCGTATCTGCGACTAATTTCCCTGTTTTTGTCCGTAAAATAAGCCGGAAGAGAAAAACAAACAGAATGATAATAAAAATAACCAAATACCAAAATTTGTTCAAAAAATTTCCAATGAAAATCACTATTTGGGTTGTCAGGGGCAAGGGTATCTGAAGTTCAATAAAAAGTTGAGATAATTTCGGCACTACTAAAATTAACATTAAAATTCCGATGCCGAACATGGCGCAGATAATTACGATCGGGTAAATCATCGCCCCTTTTAATCGGGACTTTATTTCATACTCTTTTTCCATCTGATTAGTCAAAACATCTAAAACCTTTTCCAAAGTTCCGCTCTCCTCCCCTACTTTTACCATATTAACAAAAACCTCAGGAAAAACGCCGGAACGTTTAGATAGAGCGTCAGAAAAAGCTTCTCCTTTAATAATTTCCTGTTTGACATCTAAAATTATTTTTTTGAATTTTTTGCTTTTGGTCTGGTCAGATAAAATACCCAGAGCCCGGGGCAAAGAAACTCCAGCATTAACCATCACTCGAAGATTCCTGGTAAACATTATTTTGTCAATCAGAGAAACTCTGATTAAAAAAGGAATGGAAAATTGAAATTTGAACTTCTTTTTTTCCACCAAATCAGCCTTTATTAAAATATAACCCTCTTCCCGAAGCAAAACAGCCAATCGATGTTCGTCTTCCGCATCTAAAATTCCTGTTTTAGCCTCTCCCTGTCTGTTTTTAGCAATATAATTATAATTAGCCATAGTGATGTGCTTGACCCGATTAAGCACATTATTCGGTGATGACACGAAGAACTTCTTCTACTGAAGTAATTCCTTGGGCCGCTTTTATAAAACCATCTTCTACCATAGTTCTCATGCCTTCTGATTCGGCTTGATGCTCAATTTGATTAGTAGAAGCTTTTTTAATAATCAGTTCTTTAATTGTTTCGGTAATAGACATTACTTCAAAAATCCCGATTCTTCCTTTGTAGCCGTCGGGACATCCTTTAGAAGGAACAGCTTTATAAAAAGGAACGGTTCTAAAATTAGCATTAGGTTTTACTACTTTTTCTTCTTTTAAAACCTTTAATACTTTATCTAAATTGCAATAGTTGGAAAAATTACTTAGGTCTGAATCTTTTAAAGTATATTTTTGGGTATTGCCGTAAAGTTTTCTAACCAGACGTTGAGCAATAATAAGATTAAGAGTGGAAGAAATTAAAAATGGTTCTGCTTTCATGTCAATCAACCGAGGAACGGCTCCGGCCGCATTGGTTGTGTGGAGAGTAGATAAAACCAAATGACCGGTAAGCGCCGCGTTAATGGCCAAACCCGTGGTTTCTTTGTCTCTAATCTCTCCGACCATAATGATATCCGGGTCCTGCCTGACTAAAGAACGAAGGCCGGAAGCAAAAGTCAGACCAATTTTGGAATTAACCTGTGTTTGATTGATTCTTGGCATTCGGTATTCAATCGGGTCTTCAACACTAGAAATATTCACCTCCGGAGTATTTAAAATATCCATCATAGCGTAAAGAGTAGTGGTTTTGCCTGAACCAGTCGGCCCGGTAATAAGAATCATGCCAACCGGTTTTTTTAAACTGTGTTGAACTTTTTCCAAAATCTCTCCTCTTAAACCCAGACTTTCTAAAGTAAAAGAGCGGCTTGTCTCCGACAAAAGACGCATCACAATTTTTTCTCCGCTAAAAACAGGAAGAATGGAAACGCGAATAGAATACTTATACTCTCCGGTCTCAATTTTAAATCTTCCGTCCTGGGGCAAACGATGCTCATCTAATTTCAAATTAGAAAGAACTTTTACTCTGGCGGTAATGCCCGGGCTTACCATTTTAGGCAAAACCATAGCATCCCTGAGAATGCCGTCAATCCGGTAACGGACGACAACTTCTTTTTCGCTCGGCTCAATATGAATATCCGAGGCTCTTTGGAGAATCGCATGTTTAAGCAAGGTGTCAACAATTCTAATTATCGGCAACTCTTCGGCCACTTTTCTCAAATCTTCTCCTTTTTTAATTATTTTTTCCTCTTTCACCTGTTTAATATCGCCGCTTTCCTTTTTAATAATATCTCCGAATTCAGCTTCCAAGGTTTTTTGATATTGCGTTAAAGCATTTTTAATGCTTTCCCCGGTTGTTAATCTGGGCAAAATTCTCAGATTAGTTTTCTTTTTAATGAACTCAATCGTTCTTAAATCTTCGGGGTCAAGCATGGCTACCTCTAAATCGCTGCCTATTTTTCTAAAAGCAACAATATTATGACTTCGGGCAATGGGTTCGGGAATAATTTTTAAAATATCAGGTGGAATTATCTCTTTTTTTAAATCAACAAAAACAATGCCTAAAATATAGGCATTCAATTTAACCAAATCTTCCTGTTTTATTAAACCTTCTGAAACTAAAATATCGCCAATCTTTTTCTTGGTTTTTTTAGCCTTTTTCGCCGCGCTTTCAAACTGCTCTTCAGTAACTAAGCCCGCGTCAAGTATAAAAGTCCTTAAACGCCTGGAGTCAATCTTCATAAATTATTCTCCAATAATTTTTCTAATTTTTTCAAGAACTTCGGTTAGATTATACTGCATTTTCACTAAATAGGTCAGAGCGCCCAGCTCAATCGCTTTTTCCACGTCTTCGGTTTTCTCCAAATTGGTCAAAATAATAACCGGAATATCTTCCGTTTCTTTGTCTTTTTTAAGCTTTTTTAAAACCTCAAAACCGTGGAGTTTCGGCAAAACGAGATCTAATAAAATTAAATCCGGCTTTTCCGATTTAGCCAATCTGAATCCAATTTCTCCGTCTAAAGCCTTAATAATCTGATAACCGGCCTGTTTTAAAAATCCTCCAAAAGCTTCTTGAAGAGCTGCCTCATCTTCAACGAATAAGATTTTCTTCATAAGAATTATAATGCCAATCTACGAATGATATGCGAATGCCGCTAATATTCTATTCGTGTGCGCGTATTCGTGATACGCCTTTCGCCTACTATTTGCGTCATCGGCATAAGATTCGCATGATATTGGTGTTAATTAAATTGGTAATGAAAAATAGAAGGTCGTACCCCTTCCTTCTTTAGAATCAAACCAAATTTTTCCTCCCGATTTTAAAATAATTGTCTTGCAAACATATAATCCTAAACCGCTTCCTTTAGTGCGTTGCTTTAAGACATTTTCGGCTCTAAAAAACTTCTGAAAAATATATTTTTTCTCTTCTTCCGGAATTCCGATTCCGGAATCAGCCACCGAAACAATAACTTTTTTATCTTGTCTTTCGGTTTTAATTTCTACTTTGCCTTCGCCTTTGGTGTAACGAATAGCGTTATCTATTAAATTCTCAATTACCAATTTCAGCATAGAATGGTCGGCAAAAACATCGGGTATATTTTTCCCGGGTTGAAAAATTAAATTTATATGAGACGACTCGGCAAAAACTTTGTAACGAGAGATTAAACTATTTATTAAATCGTCTAAAGAAATTTCTTTTTTAACTATAGAAAATATTCCTTCCTCAATTTTAGAAACAACCAATAAATCATCAACTAATTCAATCATTCGGCCGATATTTTCTTTAACATTAATAAAATATTCTTCTTGTTTTTCTTCCGGAACTTTAAATTCATCTGAAGTTAAAACCTCAAAAGTCCATTTTATATTTGTCAAAGGAGAACGAAGTTGGTGAGAAACAACATTAATAAACTCTGACTTCATTCTTGAAGCTTCGGCTAATCTTTGGAAACTTTGAGTAATAATGAAAGAAATAATAAGTAGAAAAACAGTAATGGTTAAAACAACTAAAGCTAATAATTCCGGACTGTTAATATAAATCGCTCCAATTAAATAAGCAAGAATAGTGGTAATAATAATAATCAAACCTAAAATCAAAAAAAGAAATTGGGGGCATTGCCAAAGTCCTAAACCGTATTTTTTACACTGAATAGGTAAATTTAATTGATCAATAATTTTTCCCATATATTTATTATAGACCCGGTTTTATAGTCCCGGCTCATATTTAATTATTATAACATTATCTAATTATAACACAAAATAATAAAAATTGACTCAAGAGAAATTTTCTGCTATATTTAGGAAATACGGGGCATGGTGTAACTGGCAGCACGAGTCCTTTGGGAGGATTTAGTTCCAGTTCAAATCTGGATGCCCCGACTGCGGAACATAGGCGGGTATAGTATAGCAGCAGTACAACTCTCTTCCAAGGAGTTAGCACGGGTGCAAATCCCGTTACCCGCTCCAAATACATTGATAATTATGGGGAAAATATTTTACCATCTTGTAAAAAAACAAAGGGACAAAATATCATTCAATATTTTTCTTTATTTTTTAATCGCTTTTGCCGTAGCAAGAATATCAGTTTACACTATTCCCTCTCTTCATCTTTTTGTAAAAGGAATCCATATTCATCATCTGAATTACGGCATTTTTATCCTAGCAAGCGTTGGTTATTGGGCCTTAGTCAACAAAAAAGAAAAAAATCTATTTATGATAGCTAAGATTTATGGCATAGGATTAGGTCTTACTTTTGATGAATTCGGGATGTGGCTCCACTTGGAAGATGACTATTCAATACGTTTAAGCTATGACGCTATAATCCTTATATCAATAGTATTTATAAATATTGTCTATTTCGGTGAAATTTGGAAAAAAATTATAAAGAAAAATTTGCTCTTTTGGAAGAAAGTATTGAAAAAAGAATCTGTAAAAATAAAAGACCCCGATTAATCGGGGTCTTTTTTATCTAGCGTATTCCACTACTCTGCTTTCTCTAATCACGGTTACCTTTATTTCTCCCGGATATTTTAATTCTTCTTGAATTTTTCCGGCAATTTCTTTGCTTAATTTTTTAGCTTTCAAGTCGTCAATTTCTTCCGGTTTTACAAAAATTCTTAATTCTCTTCCGGCCTGAATTGCATAAGCTTTATCAACCCCGGGAAAAACCGCGGCAATTCCTTCTAAGTCTTCTAATCTTTTAATATAATTCTCAAGATTGTCTTTTCTCGCTCCGGGTCTGGCCCCGGAAATTTGGTCTGCCACCTGAACTATTACCGCCTCTGTTGTTTCGGCCGGGTATTCTTCATGATGAGACTTCATCGCATTAATAACTTCCTTTTCTACTCCAAACTTCTCTAAAATTTTGATTCCAATATCAACATGAGAACCTTGAATTTGATGATCAACCGCTTTCCCGATATCATGAAGCAAACCGGCTTTCTTAGCTACCCGGACATTAGCGCCTAATTCCGAAGCGATTGCTTCTGATAAGAAAGAAACTTCAATCGAATGGAGAAGTACGTTCTGCCCGTAACTAGTTCTGAAACGAAGCCGGCCTAAAAGCTGAACTATTTTAGGGTCAAGATCAACTATGCCTGTTTCATAAATTGCTTTTTCTCCTGACTCTTTTATCTGGCTGATTATTTCTGTCTCAACTTTATTAACTATTTCTTCAATTCTGGCCGGTTGGATTCGGCCGTCTTGAACTAATTTTTCTAAAGCTAATTTAGCGATTTGTCTCCGGATAGGGTCAAAACCGGAAATCATTACTGTTTCCGGCGTCTCGTCAACAACAATTTCCACTCCGGTTAATTTCTCCAGAGTTCTGATATTCCTTCCTTCTTTTCCAATTATTCTTCCTTTTAAATCGTCGGAGGGAATAGTGACGGTAGTGGTGGTGAGTTCTTGAGCTTGAGACAAAGCGTATTTCTGAATTGCTGAAGCTAATATTTCTTTTGCTCTCTTTTCATATTTTTCAATTCCCGCTTCCTCTAATTTCTGCATCTTGCCTAAAAGATCTATTTTATAATCCTTTTCAACAATATCCAAAAGCTCGGCTTTGGCCTGTTCTTTGGAAAGTTTGGATATTTTTTCCAAATTATTAACTTCTTGCTCTTTCAGGTTTTCTAAAGCGGTTCTAACTTCTCTTAGTTTCGCCACTCTTTGACGAAATTCGTTTTCTTTCCGGTCCAAAACAGCAGCTCTCTCTCCCAGGGTATTCTCTCTTTGCATTAAAAGCTTCTGGGCTTTGAAAATTTCCTTTCGTTCGCCTTGAACGTCTCTTTTGGTCTCCTCAATCATCTGGCTGGCTTTTTCTTTGGCTTTTGAGATTATTTCTTCAGCTTCCTTTCTTACTTGAGCAATCTTTTTTTGAAGAGTAATTTCTATTGTGTCTGCTTTTTTCCTGGCAATTGACTGCCGGGCAAAATAACCCAGAATCGCTCCCAACGCTAAAGCAAGAAAGCCCACTGGAACTAACAAAAATAATGGGTTCATATTCCCAATTGAGAAATTGGTCGTCTACCATATTATCAAATAAATTAATCCCGTTACAAAAAAACGAAACCTCCACGTTTATTTATCGCTCCACGGGGCTAATTTTTCTAACGGGACAAGAATAATAGATTGGTTTTAAACCAAAATTCCAAATTAACTAATTTCTAATATCTATCATACCAAACTCTCAATTCTTTTACAAGTATCCGGCGATATGCAGTATCCAATTGCAAACATCTCGGTTATAAATATCTCAATCTTTTATCTCAATTTTTCTGTCGTCTTATTAATTAGGCGATCGTAGAATTAACACGACAGATTTTATTAGATTTTATTTAGATTTTATTTAATCGACGGTTAGAATTTAAATCCGACGACTAAAAATTAAATCAAAAAACTAAAAATTCAACTCCGAAAAACAGGTTATTTGGGGTTGACTTTATGTTCTATTACTTGGTCGATTAAGCCGTATTCTCTGGCTTCTTCGGCTGATAAATAAAAATCCCGGTCCGTGTCTTTTTCTATCTGGCTCAAAGGCTTGCCCGTATGTTTGGCTAAAATATCGTTCAATTTATTTTTTATCTTAATAATCTGTTTAGCCGTAATTTCAATCTCGGTTGCTTGGCCCTGAACCCCGCCCGCTACTTGGTGAAGTAAAACTTCGGAATTGGGTAAAGCAAAACGTTTGCTTTTTTCTCCGGCTGACAAAAGAACCGCTCCCATTGAACCGGCCAAGCCAAAACAAATCGTGGCAACCGGACATTTGACATACTGCATGGTGTCGTAAATTGCCAAACCGGCCGTGACTGAACCGCCCGGAGTGTTGATATATAATTGAATATCTTTTTTAGGATCCTTGCTTGCCAAAAAAAGCATCTGGGCAATAACCAAATTAGCCGAAACGTCACTGATTGGCCCGGTTAAAAAAACAATTCGCTCTTGAAGCAGTCGAGAATAAATGTCATAAGCGCGCTCTCCATATTTTGTTTTTTCTAAAACGCTGGGAACCAGATTCATAATATTTCAAATATTTTATTATTGCGTAATATTATTTTAGTGTACTCTTTAAATTGCTGTAAATCAAGACCAATATTTTTTTCCGCTTCTTTAACGCTGGGAAAATGCCTTAAAACTTTATTAACTTCTTCGGTAATTTCTTGTTCTGGAACTTCAATCTTTTCTCTTTTTCCGATTTCTTCCAGAATTAAAAAATTTTTTATTTTTGATTGAGCTTCTTTCTCAAAAGAATTCAATATTTCTTTTTCGGTTTTTTTAATTTTTTTCAAATATTCTTCCCAAGAAAATTTTAACCTCTCTAAAACTAATTTCTTAAGGTCTTCCAACATTTTATTTTTCTCGTTCTCAATCAAAATAACCGGAATTTCCACTTCTGTTCCTTTGCTGATCTCTTCCAAGATTTCCTGTTTTCTCCTTTGCTCTTCGGCTCGTTCTTTTTCTAAAGCAATCCCGTTTTTAATGCTGTTTTTTAGATTATCCAAATTTTCAAAATCGCCCAACGATCGGGCAAATTGGTCATTTATTTCCGGAAATTCAACTTTCTGAACCGAATTAAGCTTAAAATCAATCTTGCTTTCTTCACCCGATTGATTTAAAATAAAATCTTTTTTTTCTTCTCCGGATTTCAAACCAATCAAATTTTCTTCAAAACCGGGGACAAAATGACCTTGGCCCAAGATAAAACCGTCTTTTAAGACCGAACCTTGTTTATTAATCTGATATTCTATCTCTATAAAATCTCCTTTCTCGGCCGGAGCGTTTTTTAAAGAAAATTTAGCCCGCGATTGCTGGAGCCATTTTAAGCTTTTTTCTATTTCTTCTTCTTCTACTGTTACTTCTTTTTTTTTAATCTTAGAAGCTATATTTTTATAATCTGGCAATTTTATTTCCACAGATAAACTTACAGAGTTAAAGAGGCCCGTCCTCCGTAATTTTTTACGGAGGACGGGCCTCTTTTCGCTGAATTAAATTAAAAAGGCGATAATAAGCAAGGCAATAATATTCAAAACCTTAATCATCGGATTTATAGCCGGCCCGGCCGTATCTTTATAAGGATCTCCAATCGTATCCCCGGTAACAGCGGCCTGATGAGCCGGTGAACCCTTGCCTCCAAAATTTCCCTGTTCAATGTATTTTTTGGCGTTATCCCAAGCTGCTCCGCCGGTAGTCATTGATAAAGCTACGAAAAGGCCGGTAACAATGCTTCCGATTAAAAGGCCTCCTAAAGCTTCTACGCCTAAAAGTAAACCAACTAAAATGGGAGCAATAATTGGTATCAAAGTCGGGACAACCATTTCTTTTATTGAGGCTTTGGTCACAATATCAACGCATTTTCCGTATTCGGGCCGGGCCGTCCCCTCCATCAAGCCTTTAATTTCTCGGAATTGGCGCCTTACTTCCTCAACCACTTTTGAAGCCGCCCTTCCTACCGCGCTCATAGCAAAAGAAGCGAAAAGATAAGGCAGAAGTCCGCCGATAAATAAACCGGCAATCACTTTGGGGTTTTCCAGCATAAAATTGGTTTGGACGCCCCGATCAATCAATTCTTGGGAATAAGCGGAAAAAAGGACTAAAGCAGCTAAACCAGCTGAAGCAATGGCATAACCCTTGGTAACCGCTTTGGTGGTGTTGCCTACCGAGTCTAAAGCATCGGTAATTTCCCTGACTTCGTCCGGCAGCTCCGACATCTCGGCAATTCCTCCGGCATTATCGGTAATCGGGCCGTAAGCGTCAATAGCCACAATTATTCCAGCTAAAGAAATCATAGTCATAACCGTAATCGCAATCCCATAAACCCCGGCCAGCCAATAACTGAAAACCAGGCTGGCAGAAATCAGAATAATGGGCAGAGCGGTGGAGCTTAATCCAATTGCTAATCCGGTAATTATATTCGTAGCATGACCGGTCTGAGAAGCAGAAGCAATGCTTTGAACCGGATGATATTTTTTAGAAGTGTAATACTCGGTAATAATAAACATACCGGCGGCCACGACCAAACCAACTAAAGCTGACCCATAAAGCCGGATTTCTTTTATCAAAAAATAAAAAGCCAGAGCGGAAAGAACCGCAGAAACGGTCAAACCCGAATATAAAGCGGTCATAATATTTTTCTTTTTTCCCAATCTAATAAAAAAGCTTCCGATAATAGAAGTAATAATAGAAACTGTTCCCAACAATAAAGGAAGGAAAATAAATTCCGGTTTTTGAGGAAAAACCAAATCGGCTAAAATCATAGTGGCAATAATTGTAACGGTATAAGTTTCAAAAATATCAGCGGCCATACCGGCGCAATCGCCCACATTATCTCCCACCTGATCAGCAATCACGCCCGGATTGCGCGGGTCATCTTCGGGAATTCCTTTTTCTATTTTTCCAACTAAATCCGCCCCGACATCAGCCGCTTTAGTGTAAATTCCTCCGCCTACCCGGGCAAAAACAGAAATCAAACTGGCCCCAAAACCCAAAGCAATTAAAGATTTCAAATCTGAGAAAATCAAATAAAAACCCGAGACTGCCAATAGACCCAAACTTACAACCAAAAGGCCGGTTACCAAGCCTCCGGCGACAGAAAGAGAAAGAGCTGGTTTAAGACCGGATTTAGCCGCTTCAGCCACTTTTAAGTTCGCCCGGGTGGAAACCAACATTCCGATAAACCCGGAAAGAGCCGAAAGCAAAGCTCCGATTAAAAATCCAAGTCCGGTTTTTAAACCAAGCGTTGACCAAAGAATAATAAATAGAATAACAGAAACTAAAGCAATTGTTCTATACTGTCTTTTCAAATAAGAAACAGCTCCTTCTTGAACCGCTTTGGAAATCTCAATCATTTTAGCCGAGCCGGAAGGACTCTTTTTTATTCTCCAAATTAAGTAAAGAACAAATAATATAGCAAAAAGAGAAACAATAATTGGTGCGTAGAACATATTAATTAAAGTTCAAAGCTCAAAATTTAAAATTCAAAACCACAACCTTAAAATTAAAAACTTTTTTATTAACTTAATTTTTGGTTTTAAGCTTTAAGCTGTGGATTTGAGCTTTGCGCTTTGAGTTTTGCGTTAAATTATTTTATTATTTTTTTCTTTTTTAGTTTTAACTTTCTCTTTTTCTTGTCCTTTCCCCTCCTCTTCCTCTTCTTCCTCTTCGTCTTCCTCTTCTTTTTTCCCTTCCAATCCTCCTTTTCCGCCCGGAGTCCTTACATCTATTTTCCAGCCGGTCAGTTTGGCCGCTAATCTAACATTTTGGCCGTCTCTTCCGATAGCCAAGGAAAGCTGATCTTCCGGAACAATGCAAAGAGCTTTATTTTTGGGCATGATTTTAACTTCTTCAACCTTGGCCGGAGAAAGCGCATTGCTGATAAATTTTTCCGGGTCTTCAGAATATTCAATAATATCAATTTTTTCTCCTCCCAATTCATTGATTATCGCCATCACCCTTGTCCCTCTTTGGCCAACCGCGCTCCCAATCGGATCAATTCCTTCCTCTGTTGAAGCCACCGCTACTTTAGAACGGGAGCCGGCTTCCCGGGCAATTGATTTAATTTCAACCTGGCCCTGAGAAATTTCCGGAACTTCCAATTCAAAAAGCTTGGAAATTAATTTCGGGTAAGCCCGGGATAAAATAACCACCGGACCCCTTGGGGTTTCGTCAACTTTAAGAATGTAAAACTTTAGGCGCTGGCCGGTTTTATAAAATTCTCCGTAAACCTGTTCTTCTTTAGGCATTAAGCCCAATGTTTTTCCGATATCAACGAAAACGTTTCTCTGTTCCACTCTTTGAACGATTCCGGAAGCAATTTCTCCTTCTTTTGATTTATATTCTTCCAAAACCATATCTCTTTCCGCTTCTCTGATTTTTTGAAGAATAACCTGTTTTGCGGTCTGGGCCGCGATCCTTCCGTAATCTTTTTTGGTCGCTAAATCCATTTCCAATTCCTCTCCCGCCTTAATGCTTTTTTTAATTTTTTTTGCCTCGGCAAGCATAATATGTTTTTCTGGATTAAAACGTATTTTTTCTTCTCTCGCCTCGCCGGAGCTTCCAGCGGAGACGGGCTTGCCCGCCATAGCTTCAGCGGAGACGGGCTTTTCTTTTAATTTCTCTAATTCTTCTTCAGAATAAATCATATCTTCCGTAACAACTAATTTAACCTGCCAAAATCTAAGCCTGCCTGAGTTTGGGTCAAGTTTTGCTTTAATTATCTGGCCTTTTTGGCCGTAATCTTTTTTATAAGCAGCCGCAATGGCTGTTTCAATGCTCTCGATTATTTTCTCTTGGGAAATTCCTTTCTCTTCCGCAATCTGAGAAATAGCCGAGGCAAAATTTTTCAAATCCATGTTCCTTCACTAAGTTCTCGTCTTCGTTTCACTTAGACTTCAACTCAGTTCAGTTAAGTTCAAAATTCAAAATTCAAAACTAAAAATAAAAATTATAATAAAGACTTTTAGTTTTAAGTTGTGGTTTTGAGTTTTGAGTTTTTAGTTGTAAAAAAGTCCGTTTTCCAACGGACAAATAATCTCTATCTCTCTAATACTTCAAGTTTATCAGATTAAAATAATCTGTCAAACCACCTGTCCTCTTGACAAGAATTCTCTTACTTGCTAATATCAATTTGTATTTGCTCTTTCTTATCTTATTGATTAAATTGATTAAATTATCAGGGCCTATAGCCCAATTTAACGCCCGTGAAAATTATTTCACGGGCTTTTTTATCAATTCTTTTTCAATTAAACCGGCCATTTTTGAAGGCGGGTAATCGGCTTTAAGAATGAATTTCTCGCCGGCAATAAATTTGCCGTCTTGTTTTAATTTTTCAATAGAATAATTGGTGGCGATAAAAACCTTTAAATTTTTAGTATTTTTTCTTTTCCTGATTTCTTTTAAAATCTGCAAACCGTCAACGTCGGGCAAAAGATAATCAAGCAGAATTAAATCCGGCTCAACCGCCTCTCCCTGGTCTATCTCTGCTATTTTATCCATTGCTTCTTGGCCCGAAGTTATAACTTCCACCATAAAACCAGCCTGCTCTAAGGCTATTTTGTAAACCTCAACAGTAGGAATATCGTCCTCAATAAATAAAATTAGCTTTCTTTTTTCCATCTTATTATATTATACCACAAAAACAGAGTGTCAACCCCGGATTAAAAAACCCGATAGCGATTTTGCTATCGGGTTCTTTTGAAGGAGGTGTTGAATTATCTGTTAATGAACTACAATGAACTACTAAAATTCGCCCTTATTTTTATTTTTCCCGATAAACCTCCTTTCTTTAAAATAAAACCTATCATCTGTCTTGGGCATTTATCAAAATGTAAACTTTATTTCATTATAGAAAATTACACCCCGCCCTGTCAACCCCTAAATTACGCCCAAATCTTCCCATTGTGAGCCCGGATAATATGACCGGTGATATAGACCCCGATTCCCTGGCCAAAGCTCTTAAAACTATTGACAGAATATATCGGCTTGGTATAATGATAATAGAAATTACTCAGGGCGAATATGGATCTAACGGGTAAAATCGTTAAGAGAAATATTCATTAAGGCCTGGGTAGTTTTTTTATTTAGAAAATTAAATAAAAGATATAATATCTTCTTTAGTAATTATAATATCCGGCTTAATATGTTCTCTGTAAACATTAATAGCTAATCCGTGAGCCCGTGTTTTTCTATCCACTTTGGTAAATACGATATCTCTTTTATCAAACGATCTATATCGTCTGATTATTGTTAAAAGATAATCTTTAATTAAATAATCTTTACCTGGATATTCTAAATCAATACAAATATGTTGGATTTTCATCAAATCATTTTTAATTAAAAGAAATATCAAAATGGCGAAAGTCTTAAAAATAAATACGTGACCCTTATTCATATTCCTGAATATCTTCTGCAATTCTCTTTTATTTTTTTTATTGATTAGAATACTTTTTGATTTTCCATTAGAAAAAACAAGGGCCGTATCAACTCTTGTGTCTTCAATTTTGCCAGATTGGTCAATTTCAATATGCATTACAGTTTATTTTATCATAATTCCCTCAATAAAAACCCGCCATTAGCCGAAGCTAGGGGGCGGGGTTAGAAAAACTTATCCTACTGACAACTCAATAAAGAAACAAGTTCCTTTGCCTTTGCCTTCTGACTCGGCCCAGATCCTTCCGTTATGGGCTCTGATAATATGACCGGTGATATAGACGCCAATCCCTCTTCCAAACCCGTGAACCTTCTTTGCCTCTTTTACTTTAGCAAACACCTTAAAGTTATTGAAAATTTATAACTTCTTTGCTATATTATAATTAAAGATTTTAGAATTTTAAAATCTATGGATTGTATATTTTGTAAAATTGCAAAAGGAGAATTACCTTATTCAAGTGTTTACGAAGACAAAGATTTTCTCGCCTTTATGGATATAAAACCTATTAATAAAGGGCATGTTTTAGTTATCCCTAAAAAACATTTTGAATTGGTTTCTGAGATGGATAAAACTGATATAGGTAAAATGGTAGTGGTGGCCGAAGAAATTAACTCGGCAATTAGAAAATCAGAAATAAAATGCACTGGAATTAATTTCTTCTTGGCAGATGGAGAAACGGCCGGACAAGAAATTCCCCATGTTCATTTGCATATCATTCCACGATTTTCGGGCGACGGATTCGGGTTTAAGTTTCCGGATAATTATGAGAACAAACCTCCAAGAGAAGAACTAGAATCTCTAGCCAAAAAAATTAAGAAAGAATTAGACTAAAACTATATAAGTGAATAAAAATCAAAAATCCTCCGCCCGGTAACGGGGACTGTACCCTTGAAACAAATATATCCTCCCCATAAAGAGAAACTTGGCGTTATTGTTCTTGAACTCTCAAAAACTGAGAATAACTAAGTTCTATCTTTAAAACTAAAGTCCAGCTGACCTATAACCAGCTGGACTTCTTTATTTTATTAACTCTATTTTCATCCCAATGACTCCGTGTTTTTATTGTTCGTCATCAGAATAAAAATTGCTAATCTCTTCAATTAATTTTTGTTTTGAATCCCCGCCAAAATGCTCCGGCGGAAAATCAGAAAAAAGCTCGCTAAAAGAATTATAAAGATAAATAGCTTTAACTTTTACTATCACTTTCTCTGATGGTTTATCCTTACAAATAAATTCGATTTCATCACCAACATTAATTTTATGGCGTTTCTTGTCATACAATCTGGATTCAATAATTTTTTCACCATCTATAATTTTCTTAAATGGCAAACTAGTTAGTTTCATCTGGTGTTTTTTCATAAGATTCTTTTTTAATTTTGATAGAGATCAGATCATTTTACTGGCAACTCAATAAAGAAACAAGTTCCCTTGCCTTTACCTTCGGACTCGGCCCAGATCTTTCCGTTATGGGCTCTGATAATATGACCGGTGATATAAACGCCAATCCCTCTTCCAAACCCGTGAACCTTCTTAGCCTCTTCTCCCCGGGCAAAGGCCTCTTTGAATAATTTCTTGGCTTGAACCGGCTCAATCCCAATACCCGTGTCTATTGATAATTATATCATAAAGAAACTAATAGTATATCCGTGGCTAAACAAACAACGCCGCCCTTGACAGAATTAGCTGATTGTATTAGATTAAAACCAGCACTGAGAATTTTTTCTCTGTTTTTAAAAATGAATAACCAGAAAGGAGATATTCAATATGAAACGAGATACTGTTATTCTATATCAGCCGAAAGTTGATTTTTTGCCGTATTATCCTTGTTTTTGGGCTCCTCTGTCAATTTTATCTGTGGCGGCGCCATTGGTTGAGAAAGGAATTAAGGTGGTTATACTTGAACCGGGGGTAGAATAAGATGAAAAGTAAATAAATAAACCCTTCTCGGAAGAGAAGGGTTTATTTATTTAGGTGCGGCGGTTGACGTAGGTTTTAAAATTTGATATTATAACAAAGGTTCTTTAATAATTTAATAATTAAAGAAAGGAGAAGGTAAAAAAATGATGAAATACGATCTTCATGTGCATACTTTTGCCAGCGGCCATGCTTTTAATACAATTTGGGAGTTGGCATCTTATGCTAGAAAAAATAATATAGAGGCTATTGGAATACTCGATCATGGACCAAGTATGGAGGGTGCCCTGCATGTAGGGTATTTTGAGATGTTAAAACGATTACCCGAAGAAATAGAAGGTGTTAGAATAATTTCTGGTTGTGAAGGTAATGTTATTGATTTGAAAGGCAATATAGATTTGCCCTTATCTCTTCAGGAGGAACTTGTTCTCGTAGCGGTGGGCTTGCATAAAAGAACACCATTTCCAGAGAAGACGGATATAAAACAAAACACTGAAGCATTAATACAGGCTATTCAAAAGAATCGTATACATATGATCGCTCATCCATATCGTCTTGATTTTCCTATTGATATCAAGCAGGTTTACAAAATAGCCAGGGAGTATAAAGTTCTGTTTGAATTAAATCTTTCTTTGTTAAAACAGTATGGTGATTCCAAAGAGTTGCGTGAGCAAATATCTTTAATGATTGATTTGGTTAAATCGAACAATGATAAAATTATTATCGCCAGCGATGCGCATGTTGCTACTGAAATGGGAGACGATTCTGTTCTGAAAAGTCTAGGTATTAATCTCCCTGCCAATTTAATTTTAGGTGCGGTTGACGGCTATCAAGAAATCACAGAATTCCTAAAAAGGAGGTGAAAACAATGGCAAAGACAATAAAATTATTGAAACGTAATAACTTCTTTATTCATCCGAAACAACCATTTAATTTTGAGGGGACATTTTTTAAACCGTCTCATTTTCCTTCAAAATTGGTTGTTTATGATAAAGGAAGTTTAATACAGGGAATTCGGGTAAATGGAGAACTTTTTGGTTTAATTATCTCGAATGCTGGAACTAAAAGAATTCCACATATCAGAGTTAAAGTATACTCGTTAAAGGGTGTCTCTCCAGAGATACAGAACAAAATAAGGAATGAACT
>Ga0172364_10000675_pt1 | contig 24918 bp, 18 predicted proteins | sample LakKivSesite10cm_FD_114545 | JGI IMG/M metagenome (GOLD analysis project Ga0172364, IMG submission 114545) | Sediment microbial communities from Lake Kivu, Rwanda - Sediment site 10cm | ecosystem: Environmental > Aquatic > Freshwater > Lake > Sediment | place: Rwanda: Western Province, Lake... | reverse complement strand
CACCCCATCACATCTAATTAAACTTTTCTAATATAGACTATATAAGTAACGTCAAGCGTGAAGAAGTGAGAGAGCATCGGATGCCGGGATTCCTGTTTTATTGGCGTGTGTCGGCGGTTGCTGAGTTTATTTTAATGTCACCTTGAGAGCTCCCGAAGAATATACCCGCCCCCAAAATCTCTTTTCTCAAGTGTTGACTTTTTTTATATGGCGGTGCATGTAACTCTTCAACTTTTAGACGCAGATTATCTGGAGGTTTGAAATATGTCTCACAAGATTTGCCGCCTGCCAGGCGATGGCATCGGTCACGACGTCATGAAAGCCGCCATGATTGTGATGGATAAAATCCCGCTCGATATCGAGTGGGTGGATGCCGATGCGGGGTGGTGCATGTGGGAGAAATATGGCAACACCGTTCCTGAATCTACCTGGAAGGCGCTTGAGAGCACGGAGTGCTGTCTCTTCGGTGCCATCACCTCCAAACCAGGCATCAAGGGTTTCCAGAGCGCCATCCTGCAGATTCGCCAGAAGTTCGACCTTTATATCAACCTGCGCCCGTTCAAGTCATACCCCGGCGTTCCGCTTAATTATCGCGATAATATTGATATGGTTCTTTTCCGCGAAAATTCCGAAGATTTATATTCCGGAGTGGAGTTTTATCCGACGCCTGAGGAAATTTTCAACATGCACCCGAAGATGGATAGATTCCGCGGGAAGGACGTTGCGGTTTCGTGCCGTGTGATTACCCGCGAGGGATGCCGACGCATCTGCGAGGCGGCGTTCAAGTATGCCGATGAAAAGGGACGCAAGCGCATGACATGCGTGCACAAGGCAAATGTCATCCGGCTTTCAGATGGCATATTTCTTGAGGAATTTCGGAAGGTGGCGGAAAAATATCCACAGATTGAGACCACCGAGGAGAATGTTGATGCCGTTGCCATGTGGTTCATCAAGAAGCCGGAGTTCTATGACGTCCTCGTGACGACCAACATGTTCGGTGATATTTTGAGCGACGAGGCGGCGCAGCTTGTTGGAAGTCTTGGATTTGCCGCAAGCGCAAACATCGGGGATAAATATGCCCTCTTTGAGCCGAGCCACGGCAGTGCGCCCAAATATGCCGGACAGTTCAAGGTCAATCCGACTGCCATGCTCTTTTCCGTCCGCATGATGCTGGAGTGGCTGAGGGAAAGGGAGTGGGCGGAGCGCCTTGAGACAGCCATTGCAAAGGTCCTGCGGGAGGGCAAGGTACGCACATACGACGTTGGAGGCACAAACACCACCCTTGAAGTCGCAGAAGAAGTAGCGAGAAATTTATAAGAAAGAAAAAATTATTCACCACAGAGCCACAGAGGACACATAGAGATATTAAACAAAGAAAATATTAAAAAATTTCTGTGGCTCTGTGGTGAAGATATTTTATTTTTGGGATTCTAAATCAAAGAGCGATTATTTTACGAGCGTCCAGCGGGTGAAAAATTTTGGGTTATAGCCGGTGCCGATGCCGGGTGTCCATTCAATCCATCCGCGTCGTCCCCCGCCGTCATTATCGTTCAGGAGGAACGTGAAGCCGAACTGCGCGCCCTCTTTCATCTGAAGCGGTGCAAGGAGTTTCTTCGGAAAAGCCGACTCATAAACGTATGTGTCCTTTTCCGGCGAGGCGAATGCAAACTTGATTTCGGGCGCGGGACGGTCCTCATTTCTGTCACCCACGGGCCATGACCATGTCTCAAGACCTTTACGGGTTTTTGCCAGCCCGTAAAGATAGCGTCCCTCGCCGCTTGTAGTTGGTGTGTCTGCGCCAGCCACATCGATGGCAATCTGAAAACTATCGCCCTCCCAGATTTGCGAGCCCGTATTTGACTGGTCAAAAACATTGTCCCTGACAATGCCGAGAAAGTAGAAATTATTTTCATCCCACATGGTTGCAACCTTGGCGCTCAGGTTCCAGTCCATATAGGGAACGAGACCGACAGCCCGGTCGGGGGTGTCTGCATGGATGAAGCACGCATCCTTCCAGTCTGATGTATCGCCATCAATTCTTGGTGAACCGTAGGTCGCAATGAGCTCGGAGAGTTCGGCGGACGCAACCGCCTCACCGCCACCTTCTTCCGTGAAAATTGCGCCTATCCGGTAGCGGTTTTCCGGAGAGGATTTCATTTCCGCAAGGTGGAAATTAAGAACGGTTTTTGAGCCGGCTTTGAGACTTCTGACCGGCTTGGTGATTTCCTTCAACTTCCATCCTGCGGGCGGGGTGATTTTTAATACGCCGCTCAGGGTCTTCCGGCTTACATTGTCCACCTGAACACTCAGGACTGGCAGATTTTTTAACGCCCCGACGAGAGGCAGGATTCTGACCTCAGCGGATGAGATGCCGCGGATGGTGCCTTTATTCAGGGCGGCGGTAAGTTCATTCGCCGACATTTCATTCGAGACAAGATAAACGGGCTCCGTTCGGAGTGGGATTTCGCCACTCCCTGTGATGACGTTTCCCATGATGTCGTATAAGTTAAAGTGCGGTTTAACATCGGCGCTAAGGACGCCTGAAGCGCCAGAACTCCACAAGACGGCAATGCTTCCCTTTCCTTTTTCAAAGGTAAATATACGGGCGGGACGAACAATCTCCACGCGGCTGTGATATTTCGTCCCCTCTAAGAAGTGGACCATCGTGGCGTAGGCGCAGAATGCAAACCGTGGCGTCCAGTCCTCGCGGTTCACAAGCCCGTAGTGCTGTCCGTCCTTGTTGCAGTCATCATTAACAAAGTTATACCAGAAAAATTTGTCCATGCCGGCGGCAAGTCCGTAAATATGAGTGCGGACAAGGCAGATTGCCTGCTGGCGCATCTCCTGCACATCCATGGTTGAGTGCCAGCCAAACTCACTGACCCAGAAGGGTTTGCCCTTCACGCCCGCTTTTGCAAAATTTATGAGCATCTCTGACATGCCCCGGTCAATGCCTCCCTCTTCCGGCGTGCGAGGGGGGCAGTAAAAATGCGGGGTGATGCCATCGAAGGAGGAAAGTCCCGCCTCTTTGATGACAGCGGCGTTAAATGTATCGCTGGCTACGGAGAAAAAAATGCGGCAATCCGGTGCGACAGATTTTGCGGCTTTGGAAGCCCGCTTCAGGAGCTCGCCGAATTGCTCTCCACTGCCGTCCCAGAAAGTGGCGGGTTCATTCCATATTTCCCAGTTCGTTATACCATAGCCATCTTTCCACCCCTGCTCCTTTGCGAACACGCCGCCGGGCTTATAACGCTCCACCATGCGCCGGGCATATTCCGCATAGGCGGCAAAGCCCTCATCAGTAAGGTGAGGCGCCCATTTGCCCCAGTAATCCAGCAGACCAAGTATATGAATGTTATTTTCATGTGCGGTTTTCACCATGCGGTCGGTGCGACTCCAGTCCCATTTTCCCTTCTCCGGTTCCACAATATCCCAGAGAAGTTCCTCGCGCGTCCAGGCGGCGCCGAGGAGGTTCTGGAGACGAGCGGCGATTGCGAGTTCCTGCGGGGTGAAACGGACGGCGAAATATGCGCCGATGCCGAAAGGCGAGTCCGGTCGTGGGCGCACAAGGCGGACGTCCGGGATGTGGGCAAATGTCGTCTCATCGGTCTTCAGGGTTTTTCCATCGGCACCAGTGAGAGTGAGCCGGATGCGAAAGACGCCGTATTCAGGGGCAATTTTTACTTTATGTTCTTTTCTGACATTCGCTCCATGCCATGCCTTGCTTAAAATTGCCCGGTCGTAGAAATTAAAAATTGTGAGATTGGCTGACGCCGCATCGGTTTTTGAGAGGTTGAAGCTGATGGTGACGGGCTCATGCGTGAGGAAAATCGGGGGTTTTCCGGGCGAGCCCACTCTGAGATATTCCGCGGGGGCGGCTGAGAGACCTGCGCAGAGGACTGGAAGAATGAGTGAACAAAAAAACCTTTTCATGACCTGACTCCCGTATTTATTTTTTAATGAATTACGTTATCAGCGCATGCAAAGACCGTTCAACCTCTTTTTCATTGACTTGTATTGGGTATCTAAGTGAAAAATTATCAAAAGTACAGAGAGACCATAATTGTGAAGCCGATTCATTTATCCACTCACGCCAGAACATGTGCAATTCAGCGAGGAGCAACCCAGAATGAAATAGAAGCGTGTATAAATGAGTCCGAGCATGTCCCTTTGGAAAAAAGGAGATGGTCAGCGCGAAAAACCTTTCCATATAATCTGGCTTCTCCCGTTAATGAGCAGTTTTATCAGCAAAAAACGGTTGAAGTCATTTTTGTTAAGGAGGAGGCAGAGATAACAGTAATCATGATAAAGGTATATTTTTCAAATTAGGGGTATATGTTTATGAAAATTACTTATGACGCTGAAGTTGATGCCCTTTACATCCAGCTTCAGGAGATAAAACCAGGGATGGTTGAGAACCGCGATTTAGGAAGTGGCGTAATTGCAGATTTTAGTCCTGATAGACTCCTTGCAGGAATTGAGATTCTGGATGCAAGCCGGATTTTAGGAAGAGAAAAGGTCTTGGTGGAATTAAGTCCGGTTATACAAAAAGCGCCACGGTGATTATCCTCATAGGGGAAGTTCCATGTTTGAGAAGGATTTTCCGCGCCAGCCGAAGGAACTTGAGACGGAAATAGACGCCATCATAAAGATTAAGGATATTAAGGAGCTCTATCGGCTGAAGGAGTATCTTGCGGTCAAATGGTGGGAGAGCGGGTTGATTATTCTCCTGTTTGCATCGGGGCTCGGTTTCTTTCTGACCGTCATTAGATTGATTCCTGTGCAGGAGCCTTTCCTTTACTGGTTCAGTCTGTTCTGGTTTGCGGCAATCCTCCTCACGCTCATCGGGTGCATTGAATTTGTGATTGGGAAAATCCGCGTCCTGCGACGACTTTACGAAATCCAGACGCGCCTGCTCACGTCTATGCAGAAAGACTTGGAAAATTTGAAGAAACACACCTCTGCCCCACCACCGATAACGAGCAACCCTGAAACCTTAAACCCTTAAACTCTTAAACCTGAAACTCTTAAACCTTAAACTCTGAAACTCTTAAACCTCTTTTATCGCCCTGCACGCCGTCAGCGCCGTTATCTCGCGCGCACCTGCATCCTTTAATACCTTGGCGCATGCGTTCAGCGTGCTGCCGGTTGTGTAAACATCATCAAGGAGCAGGACGTGTGCGCCATGAATCGGCTGGGCGAAGGCAATTTCAAAGGCATCCCCGACGTTCGCCATGCGCTCCGAGTGCGCCAGTCTCGACTGCGGCTTTGTGGCACGTCTGCGACGGAGCGCCTCGGGCAAAAGAGGAATATTCATCAAATCTGATAAGACCTTTCCCATCACCTCCGCCTGATTGTATCCCCGCTTGTGAAATCGCCAGAAATGGAGAGGCACAGGGACAATCCCATCGAATGTCGCCTTCGGCATCTCATTTTTCAGAAAGAAAAAAAGGATGCGTGCAAGGAGCTCGCCAACTTCCACTCGGTGCCTGAACTTAAACGCAATGACGCCATCAGCCACCGCTCCCTGATACAGGAGTGCGGCTCGGGCGCGCGTGAAATAAACGGGCGGAGCGGGACAATTGGCGCAACAACCTGACTCATGGGAATCCCCCGTGATGGGCGCGCCGCATAACTCGCAATATGGGTGCCCGATAAATTCAAAGCAACTCCTGCAGGAGTCGCAGAAAATCTCGTCACCCTCCAAAAGCCGCTCATCACAGCTCAGGCAGAGTGGGGGAAAGAAAAACGAAAGAACCCCCTCGTAGATATTTCTGATTGTGGTGATGAGGGAATTTTCTGTGGGAGTCTGCATGGTATTTACACTCGCAATTCCTTTTCCTGACGGGCGGATTGGATTTCGAGGAGCGCAAGGCGGATTGACTCTGCGGCGGATTCGGCGGTGATCAGATTTTCAAAATTACCCGTCTCCAGATTGTCCGTAAAATCCTTCAGCTCATAATAATAACCATCGCCAGCGGGTAGTTCAAGCGGGTATTTCTCGCCCTCACGCGGATAAATCATGACGATGGGAGATTTGGCAAAGTCTATCTCGATGGTTGCCTTTTCAAGGACAAAGAATGCACGCATGTCAAACCCGAAGGAGGCGGTGCAAAGCCATCCGCCTGTGCTGACCACGTCGAGGTTCGGATATTTGTAAAGTGTAGTGATTTGTGAAAATCCGCCGTCCTTTTCCTGAATGCCCCGCGAGCGCACCGACGCCGGCATCCCGAAGATATGCAGAACCATGTCCACATCGTGAACGTGGAGGTCGAGGGCGGCACTACCGGAGCGACTTGAATCCATGAGCCAGCCATCCCATCCCCAGATGGGCGGCACGGAAAATCGTGCAAACTCGGCATATCGCACGCATCCGAACTTTCCGCCGTCTATGAGCTGCTTGACCTTGCGATATGCGGGCCAGTAACGCAGACAGTGACCCACGCCAAAGTGAGAGCTGGACTTTCTGACGGCGTCAACAATCCTTTGCGTCTCGGAGTTTGTCATGGCAAGCGGCTTTTCACAGAAGACATGGTAGCCCGCCTCGAGCGCCCTGACGGCATATTCGGCGTGGAGATATGTGGGCAGACAGATATCCGCAACATCGAATCCGCCCGAGGCAAGCATCTTTTCAAAATCTGTGAAATGGGGGGCGGAGGCGAGGTCAAACGTGACGCCGCCCGACGCAATGTTACCCGCCGTTTCGGGGCAGTTTGGATTCATCGCCTCAGGACGAACATCATAAAGCGCCACAACTTTTACATTCGGCAGGATTGCATAGTTTCGCAGGTGCACCCGCCCAATAAAGCCGAGCCCGACAACCGCAATTTTCACCATTTAGTTATCTCCTTACATCATTTGTTCAATTTTCTTCAGCGCCTTGATTGCGGTCTGGAGAACATCCGGTTTTGAGGCAAAGATCTCGGCGGTGAATGTGCCTGCGTAACCGATTTCTTTAAAGGAGCGCATGACAGCGGGAAAATTGACGTCGCCGGTCAGGATGTCCACGAATCCATTCAGGTTGCCGACTTCAACCTTGAAGTCCTTGATATGGACGGCGAGGATGCGCCTGCCGAGAATTTTAATCCAGTGCTCGGGATGTCCAAAGAGCATCACGTTGCCCACATCAAAATATGACCCGACGAACGGTGAACCGAAATAGTCGATGAAGTCCCGCATCTCAAGCGGGCTGAGGAGGTAGCGGTTCCAGACGTTTTCAACTCCGATTTTGACGTTAAGGTTTTCGGCGAAGGGGAGAAGGCGAGCGAGAGCCTCTTTTGCACGGGCATGAACGACATCGTATGGTTGTGGCTCAAAATCGGGGATGAATGGGGCGGAAACCATGCCGGGGATGTAAAGAATTGTCTCCACGCCGAGCCATGCGGCAATCCGCAGGATGGCTTTGTAATCCTCAATCGCTTTTTCCCTGACGGCGGCGTCAGGATGGGTGGGAGAGGTGTGCCAGGCGAGACCGGATGCAAGGGTTTTCAATCCGATGCCGATTTCCTCAGCGGAGCGCCTGATTTTCTCCGCCTCAGATTTTGTGGTGGAGAGAGAGATTGGTCCATTCGGGTCAACAGTCAGTTCAAAGACGTCATAGCCGAGATATTTTGCCTCGCGCATTGCCTTGATTGGCTCGCAAGGAGTGCCATCCGCTTCCTGCGCAAACGCCCAGTAAGTAATCCCTTTTTTCATACCATTTATGTCTTTGTGTTGTTTTCTATTGGGAATTCAATATTCAATATCCGTTGGGTATGCTGTTTCAGAAGAGGAATATCATTAACTGCTGTCTCCCAGACGATTTGCCAGTCCACGCTGAAATATTCATGAACGGCAATATTGCGCATGGCAATTGCATCTTGCCACCGCACTTCTGGATATCTGGCTTTCAGTTCCGTAGAAACTTTTGCAGTGGCTTCACCAATTTCGGTTATAGCCTGTAGGGTTGCTCTTCGGACGGGCATGGTTTGTGAGAAAGATTCAAATTCCATGCCGGATGTTAATCGACCAATATCTTCAGCCGCCTGAATAATATCCACAAGATATAATTTATCCGCCCGCATAAATCACTTTTGCCTGAGCAAGCACCTCGTCCCGGATTATAGGATTCAATCCTTGTTTGGACACTAAATCAACAGGATGTCCTACCAGCTCGGAAAGACGTCTTTGAAACGCCGCAAAATCCATGAGCCCGATGTGAACGTGTGGTTTAAATTCCACCAGCAAATCTAAGTCGCTTTCGGGTGTAAATTTCCCGCCTGAAGCAGAACCAAAAATAGATAGCTCCTGAACGCCGTACTCCTTGCAGAGATGAAAAACACTTTCCGGGAACAATGTCATATCCTTATGATTCATTTTCTTAACATCCATGTAAATTATTTCAGTATCATTGTGGTTTTAATCTTTTCTCAGCGATTTCCTTTTTCAGGTCAAGGATGATTTCATTGATGGGTTTTGAGCCGATGTCGCCAGTGCCATGTCGGCGCACTGAGGCGCTTTTTGTCTCAATTTCTCTGTCGCCGGTTATGAGCATGACCGGAATCTTCTCCGTCTCGGCGTTGCGAATCTTGCGGGTGATTTTATCTTCCGAGAGATTTACCTCGGTGCGGATTCCCACCTCATCCAGAAGTCTTTTCACCTCTTTTGCCCAGTCAAAATGCTTTTCAGAAATCGGGAGCACCACTGCCTGCACGGGCGCAAGCCACAATGGAAAGTTCCCGCCATAATGCTCAATGAGGATGCCGATGAAACGCTCAAGAGAGCCAAAGATAGCGCGATGTATCATGACGGGGCGATGTTCCTTTCCATCCGCACCGATGTATGTGAGGTCAAAGCGCTCTGGCATTGAAAAGTCCACCTGAATGGTGGCGCACTGCCAGGTGCGTTTCAGGCAGTCGCGGATGTGGAAGTCTATCTTTGGTCCATAGAAGGCGCCTTCACCGAGATTGACTTTGAAACTGATTTTCATCCTGTTCAGCGTGTTCTGCAGGGCATCAGTCGCCTTTTCCCACATCTCGTCCGAGCCGATGCTGGAGAATGGGCGTGTGCTGAGCTCAATCATCACGTCCTCAAACCCGAATGTCCTGTAAAAATAAAGAATGAGGTCAATCAGCTTTGCAACCTCGTCTTCCAATTGCTCTGGCAGGCAGAAGACATGGGCATCATCCTGTGTGAAGGTGCGGACGCGGAAGAGTCCGTGCAGGACGCCGCTCTTCTCGTGACGGTGAACCTGTCCGAACTCCGCCACCTTGATGGGGAACTCGCGATAGCTGTGGAGACGGCTTTTATAAACGAGGAGACCGCCGGGGCAATTCATCGGTTTCACGGCGAAGGACTTCTCATCAATCGTGGTGAAATACATATTTTCGCGGTAATGGTCCCAGTGACCACTCCTGTGCCAGAGTTCCTCATTCAAAATGAGAGGCGTCTTTACCTCAAGGTAGCCCCTTTTATAGAGCTCCGTGCGGCAGAAGTTGATGAGTTCGTTGAAAATGACAACGCCCTTATGATGGAAGAAGGGAAATCCTGGACCCTCCGGCTGAAAGCTGTAAAGGTCAAGTTCCCTGCCGAGGAGACGGTGGTCGCGCTTTTTCGCCTCTTCAATAAGGGCAAGGTGTTCCTTGAGCGATTTGGCGTCCATGAATGAGGTGCCATAGATGCGTGTGAGCATTTCGCGTCGTTCATCGCCTCGCCAGTATGCCCCTGCCAAACCTATGAGCTTGAATGCCTTCAGGTAGCCGGTGCTTGGAATGTGAGGTCCGCGGCAGAGGTCGATAAATTCGCCCTGTTTGTAAAGAGAGACGATTGTATCATCAGCCAGTTCTTGGATGAGTTCCACCTTGAATTTATTGCCTTCTTTTTCAAACAGATGAAGCGCGTCCTTGTGAGAAACCTCACTCCGTTCAAAGGGGATGTCCTCCTTCACAATCTTTTGCATTTCATCTTCAATTTTCGGAAGGGCGTCAGGGGAGATGGGTTGTGGGAAGTCCACATCGTAATAAAAGCCGTCCTCGATGGCGGGACCGATGGCGAGGTGCGCCTGCGGATAGAGCCGCATGATTGCCTGTGCCATGATGTGGGAGCTGGAGTGGCGGTATATATCGCGCCCCTCCGGGTCATTGAATGTCAGGAGGCGCAGTGAGGTGTCCTTTCTCAGAGGGGCATCGAGGTCAATGAGTTGGTCATCGACCTTTGCGGCGAGGGCGACGCGCGCAATGCCGGGACCGATATCATTGGCAATCTGGTGCGGGGTTACGCCTGCGGGATATGGTTTAGCCTTCCCATCGAGAAAGGTAATTTTGATTTCCATTAAAAAATCCTTTTTCGGGATAAAATTGAAAAAGGATTTTACGCTGTTCCTTGATTCGTCAATGATTTTTGTGAAGAAACGTCCCACGGGAAGATGGCAAGTCCGCCTTTGTCAGACGCGTCAGACAGGTCAGACAGGTCTGACGGGTCAGACGTGGGAAGTAAGCCCCGTTGTTTGTTTCCTTAGAGCGTTGCTGAGCGCCACCAGGCGTGATATTTATCCTCCAGTTCCGCCTCGGATGGGAAGGGATAAAAATAAATTTCGTCCTGTCCGCCGATATAAAACCCGGACTCCACAAGCCGGTAAAGGTCGCTCCGTGGCGGGATGCGGTCAACAGTCTTGGTGTGTTTCTGGGGATTTGTCTTTATATCCCTGAGGCAATCGCGGAGATGCATGAACGCCCTGTAGGGGAGGTCGTGGCTTCCCTCCGCATCGGGATTTGTCCCGAGTTCCCCGAGACGCAGTTCCGTGAAGAAGAGTTTGGGGACATTTATGGGTTGGGCGGGGTTAGTCATGAAGCGGCAGAATTCTTTTGGTTCAAGGGCGCTGGCAATGAGCGGCGGTACGGGACAGAGCTCCTGATACAGGTGGACTTTCGATGTTGGGGGCGGAAGCTGGGCGGTCTTGGGCAGTTGCAGAATGCGGGCATCACGCGTGACAAGATACAGGTCTTTCAATGCCTTCAGGGAAAGGTGCTCGAGTACACGATAGATGCAGAGGTAAAGCGAGTGTTTTGGCGTTCCATCAGGATGAGGTGCACAGCGCTTTTCTAAGTTAGAGAGGTCAAAATAATCGCTTTCAAATACGCCCGTGACCTCAAAGAGGATTGCCTGGTCGCTGGCGCGTTTCTTGGTTCCGACCGCGAGATATGCACAGAAATCCTCAGGCGGGAGCATGGATGCGATTAATGCCTCGGGGAGGACGGAAAAATAAAAATAAAGTCCCATTGTTAATACCTCCTTGAAAACTGATTCGCCAAAGGCGGTCTGGCTTACCTCTCTATTGAAATAAATAATTTACCTTAGGGGAATTTGTCAAGGGTTTATCGGGATTTCTAATCCTTATTTTTTCTCTTCTGGTTCGTGCGGGACGGGAGATGGGAGTGTATGCGCCGGGGGTTTTGTCCTGTACAGATGCCATGCGAGACCACACAGGAGAAGGGCGAGGGTGAGGAGGGTGAGCAAGAGTCCGGTATTGAGGGATAAAGGACGGTATTCAAGGCGGAACTTGTGATGTCCACGCTCAAGGGGGATGGCGCGAAGTGTCCAGTCCGCAGGCAAGACGTGATATGTTTTCTGAGCGACCATAATCAGTGGGTGGACACTCCATCCCTTGCTGTAGGTCTCTGTCAGGAGCAGGATTGATGGCTCTTTAACCTCCGCCTCAATGGTGAGATAATCTGTCTTGTAATCTATCACCTGCACTGTCCCCTTCTCTTTTGATGGAATGGGACGTGGGACTGGCTCCTTCTCAAGTATGACCGTTTCCCGCGGGTTGAACGCAGTCTCACTCATGGCGGCAAAAACGGCATCGCGCGTGTGCAGAACTCTATATTTATCTATGAAGAGTGCCTGCGGGAAGGCATTTGACAGGCGGGTTACCTGCAACTTTTTATTTTGCGTGCTGATAATGTATCCAAGTCTCATCATTGATAAAAAAGGTAAGACCCTGTTAAATTTGATATACTGAGTAACGTTGGACGGGTCTGCACCCTGTGTGAATGCGATGAATTCCGCATAGCGGCGCAGGACGCCCGGGTCGTCTCCCCAGATGTCGTATAGACCGAAGAACATGGCGCTATTTGGGTTATAAAGATTCAGGAGGCGCGGGTTGCCTTTTTCGTCGGCAATCTGTTTTTCAAAGGGTTTTGGCTCAAGGAGAGAGAGGTCAAAGGTTGGACGATAGGTGCGTGCAAAAATGCATATCTCAAGTATGGCAAGGAACCCGACTCCCCAGACCGCCTTTCTGAAAGACTGCGCTGTCATGAGGAGGATTCCCAGAGCGAGGCACGTCCCCGCGCACACAAGAAGCCCATTTGAGGCAATCAGTCCTGCCTGTCGAATAAAACCCTCGTCCTTCAATAATTTGTAAGGGAGAAAATATGCTTCCCCTGTATTGTGAAGCGCCGTCATCCACCACTGGATTAAACCGTCCCCGGATGCTGACGAGAGGTGGACATACAGACCCGCAATCACGAAGAGGATGCCTGACGCAATCGTGATGAATCCCGCAAGGAGCGGTCTAAAAAAACGTCCACCCTTTGCGGATTTGCCGCCGGTGGGCGCTGGCGGGGTACCTTCACGCATGAGGGCATCAAGTCCGCACGCCGCAAGCATCAGTAGGAATAGCGTCATCTGGAGTGTGAATTTGGAGTTGCCGCGGAATTTATCAAATCCCGGGACGTAATCATACAGGAGGCGAAAGAGCGGTGTGCGGGCGCCAAGGGCGAGAAGGAAAAGAGTCAGCGCTAAGGTGATGGAATGGCGGCGCCTGGAAGGTTCAGCACAGATGGCTCCATATACTGCAAGGAAAAGACCGACGACGCCGAAATAAAGCGTCATTTCCCACACAAAACATCGTCCCCAGTAGATAACGCCCTCTTCAGAGATGCCAGGACCAAAAAATCTCGGAACAAGGAGTGTGAGCACATTCTCCGGTGGAAGTGAAAACACGCTGGCAAATTCGTATGGCACCCCTCTGCCGCGCACGCTCTCCCCTGATGCCTCTATTCCGGGGAGGACCTGCACCGCTGTCAGCAACCCCGCTACAAGCCAGACGCTCAGAATCCACAGAAGGTCTGCAGGGCGCTTTGTCAATCGGGGAATGCACAAAAGTGAATACAAGCCCGCCGCCACGGCGGTGTAAAAGAGATACTGAGGATGTCCCGCCAGGACTTGCATTGCAACACCGAGAACCCCAAGAAGCCAGAACAGGGGAGAGTGCGTTTCCAGAAATCCGTCAATGGCGAGAAAAATCAGTGGTGCCCAAATCATGGTGCATAAGTTCGGGAGATGACCGGCATAGATGTGGAGAAAGTGAGGGGCGCAGAACATGAAGAGCACCCCCGCAACAATGCATGCAAAGGGATGCAGACCCCGCCGCCGCACCCAGAGAAACATGAAGAGTCCCCCGAGAAAGACGTGCAGTGCTATTCCCGCATTAATCGCCTTTGCCAGGGGCAGGAAAAGATAAGGGAAGTTCAGGGGATATAGAAGGGCAGACTGAAATTCCCCGAAAAAGGGCATCCCGGAGTAGATGTGTGGATTCCAGAGGGGGAGATGTCCATGACGGAGATGGTAGTATCCGAAACCCCTCCAGAAGACGAACTGGGAAGAGAGGTCTGTCCCCGGCAGGGAGAGGATGGTATTTTTTTCTGTGAACAAAACGTCCCAGAACATGGCGAGCGTCAGAATGAAAAACGAGGCAACCGCAATCAGGTTCCAGTGCCGCAATGAGACGCCAGACTTATTCATGTTTTTTATTCTGACCCCGATAGATGTAATAATTTATCCCTTAGATTCACCACAAAGGCATGAAAAACAAGTGAAATGTGAGCAAGAGAAATCCCACAATTTTCTTGATTTTGTGGAAAACAACGTGTTAAATAATTGCTTAGTGTTTAACTTAGTTATTGGAATACCCATCTGGCATGGCAAAATTTCCGGGAAGGTGAAAATGAACATGGTGGAATTCAATTTTAGAATTTCTGGTTGGCGAGTTTTGCTTTTGGCTCTTTTGTCCTTGCTGTTGTGGGCGTTTGCCGCCGATGGTGCCTTCGCCATGCGTTATTATGTCAAACCCACAGGCAGTGATGCCGAATTAGGGACCTCATGGATGGCGGCTTTTCAGACCCTGACCAAAGCAGTTTCAGTAGCGGTCACGGGAGATGATGTCTGGGTGGCGCAAGGGACCTACGCGGAGTCCGCAACTGTTTCGATTCCATCGGGTGTTTCACTTTTTGGCGGATTCGCCGGAACCGAAACAGCGCTATCACAGCGCAAAGTTATGACAAATGCCACGATTATTGATGGGCAAAATGCGAGGCAATGTGTCACGAATGCCGGCGTTCTGGACGGGTTTCGTGTGACAAACGGTAAGGCGACGAGCGGATACGGTGGAGGAATCAACAATACCGGCACTGTCACGAACTGCATAGTCTATAACAACACCTGTTCTGGACATGCTGGCGGCATCTATAATACTGGCACCGTTACGAACTGCATAGTCTATGGCAATACAGCATCGGGTTGGGGCGGTGGAATTTTCAATGTCGGGTTTGTCACAAACTGCACGGTCACCGGCAATAATGCAAGTTATTATGACGGTATCTTCAATAATGTCGGCATTATCACAAACTGCATCGTCTGGAGGAATAAGCAAAGCGACATTGTTGGAATAGGAAAGGTCACCTATAGTTGTTTAGGCGAGGGATGGACAGGTGAAGGGAATCTGCGAGGCAATCCATTGTTTGTCAACACATCGGGAGACGCCTCGACATGGGATTTCCGGCTTCAAGACGGTTCACCATGCGTAGATGCGGGAACACTCAATGGGGCACCAACGACGGATATTGCGGGTGCGGAGCGTCCGGGCTCCGACGGTAAGGTATGCATGGGCGCCTATGAGTCGCCGGCGGAATATGAACCACTGCCACCAAGACCAGTAACTCGTCTTTATGTGAAAACTGACGGTGGAGACGATACCGCAGAAGGAACTTCCTGGACAGCATCGCTTCAGACAATTTCTCAGGCAATGTCAAAAATTTCAAATGATGATATCCGTGAAATCTGGGTTGCGAAGGGAACATATTATGGGACTGTCAAGAATCCCGCGCGGTCGGCCATTTATGGCGGATTCGCGGGAACTGAATCGGACATTTCACAGCGTGATTGGGAAACTTACCCCACAATTATTGATGGCCAGAGTTGGCAGCAATGCGTGTCAAATGCCGGAATTCTGGACGGCTTTTTTGTTACAAAAGGACGTTCGTTAAACTACGCTGGCGTTCTCAATTCAGGTGCCGTAACGAACTGCATAGTTTATAACAATACTTCATCTAACGGAGATGGTGGCGGCATCGGCAATGCCGGTTCAGTCACAAATTGCAAGATATATAACAACTCTGCCTATTGGGGAGGTGGAGTTGACAATATTCAGAATGGTTCCATCATAAATTGTGCAATTTATGGAAACAATGCTTATGAATACGGGGGTGGTATTTACAATGTCGCTTCCGTCACGAATTGCACGGTTTATGGCAATACTGCCGATCTCGGTGGCGGTATTTATAATTCCAACTTTCTCGGTAATGGTATTGTCACGAATTGCATTGTCTGGGGTAACTACTACGATGACATATGTGATCTATCCGGGATAACTACTTATAGTTGTTTCAAAGAAGGAACGTTAGGGACGGGAAATATAAGCGCTGATCCGCTGTTTGTAAACACATCGGGCTATAGCTCGACCTGGGTTTTGAGTTTGAAGTCCAACTCCCCATGTATTGACAAGGGGACAGCGGTGGGCGCTCCGGCATTTGACATTCTCGGCGTGACGCGCCCGCAAGGTGCCGGCGTTGACATGGGTGCGTATGAACGGTTGCCTTTGCCGGGTCAGAATGAGCTCATCAATGCGATTCTGGGCAGGGAGAACATTCCCAATGGTGATGTGAATGTGGATGGTAAGCTGGACGTTGCTGATCTCGTTACATTAATCATCAGTCAGCCGTAATAATTATTCGAGACATATACCTTCATGCCGTCAGCAAAACAAACCTTCCCTGAATTTTTTGATTGATATGTTCCTTTTCCCTCAGATTATTTTACGTCGTCAATTGTTTGAAAGGGGAGATTGAAATTTAAAAGAGGATAATAATTTCGTGAAAGATAAGAAGACAGCACCCGCAAAACAGAAATCGTTCCTCGTAACAGTAAGGGACTGGGCGGATGCCCTTATCATTGCTTACATCCTTGCCATGTTTATCCGCACCTTCATTGTGGAACTCTTCAAAATCCCGACGGGTTCCATGACGCCGACACTCGTCGGGGACACCTGCGCCGAGTTTGATTACGATGGAAACGGCGAGGATGACCTTGTGCTTCTGAAGGAGGCGGGTCTCATCCATGTCTTTTTCAGAGAGGGTGGAAAGTTTGTCCGGGACCAGTTCATTTTCAATCCGCCGCAATACAAGCTCGTGGGGCGCCACTTTAAAAACCGCTTCGATAAAATCGTGGTGAACAAGTTCGAATACTGGTTCAAACTTCCCAAACGGGGCGACATTGTGGTGTTTAAAGTCCCGCCGATAATCTTCACGCCAGACAAACCGGTTTACATCAAGAGGTGCATCGGACTGCCGGGCGATGATGTCGAGATAAGAAACGGCGGGGTTTATGTGAACGGGAAGAGACTCACCGGAGAACCCTATGACCATATCTATTACCAGAACGAGTGCGACCGACATTATTTTACCCGTGCCACGATACCAAAGGGGAATATCATGGTCCTGGGGGATAATACCAAAAGCAGTTTAGACAGCAGAGCCTGGGGGTTTGTCCCCATAGAGAACCTCAAAGGACGCGCCTTTTTCCGTTACAAGCCATTTAACAAGATATCATTTCTGAACTGATATGTCTCTCAAGTCAGACATGTCAGACCTGTCAGACGTGTCGGACTTGTCGGACGTGTCCGACAGGGAAAGACAAGGTCGGAGTTGTCCGCCTGAGGGGGATATGGGCAGATTATCCTTGCTAAAAAAACTTGCACCCGCAAGGGTTTACAGGGCGATTCGCCAGCGAGGTCTCAAAGGGACTGCTCAGCATGGCGTTTGCCGCCTCGGCACGCTCCTCGGGCGCGCCCTGATCGGTCCCCATGTGCTCCGCATAAATCCCATGGACTATCTGTGCAATCTCAGATGCATCATGTGCTGGCTTCAGTTTCTCCCTCTTGAACATCTTTCAGAGATGCGAAGGATTGACCGAGAAGAGGGTATGAAGATTAGTGATTACGTCCGCCTCTTCAATGGTGTGCTTCCGGGAGTTCAGGAGGTGAATGTGGTCGGCGGTGGTGAACCGCTCCTGCATCCCGATGCCATTGACATCATGTCTGAAATCAAGAGTCGCCGGTGGATTGGCTCGCTCATCACCAATGGGACACTCATGAATGAGACCGTTTCAAAGCGGATGGTGGAGATGAGGTGGGACATGGCACGTATCTCGGCAAACGCCGGCGATGCGGAGACTTATCGTCTCATATCCGGTGCGGACAAATTTGACCAGCTCAAGGAAAATCTGGAGACATACACCCGCCTCAGGCGCGATGCCGGCGTGGAGAAGCAGTGCGCCCTTGCGCTTTTCTATGTCCTTCAGCGTGAAAATATCCCCACCATGGAGAGGATGTTTGCATTTGCCGAAGAGGTCGGGGCAAATTATATTTACTTTGAAAAATGCATTCCTTATGGTGAAGACAGATGGCTCAAGCCTTCAGAATTGAAAAGGGCACAGGAACTTCTTGAATCCTGTGACAGGGCATCCGCTATTCCCACAAACGCGCGCATTGTCCTTCCCCAGTTGCATGCGGAGGAGACCTGCATTGCCGAGAAACGTCCCTTTATACCTGCCGGGAGATGTTCGGTCGGCTTTGACGAGGTCTTTATTACTGCGAAGGGCGATGTCTGTCCCTGCTGTTTCAGCCGCACAGTTATGGGAAATGTCCGTGAGCAAACCTTGCGCAGGATATGGTATGGTGAGAGGTATAAGGAGTTTCGGCGGAGGCTCATAAATGGACGGTTTGAACCTTACTGTATTGTGAACAGGTGCACCCTCCAGGGCGTCCTGCATGATTGAGATGAGAAACAGAGGTGTAAAAACGCACGGGTATGAGTGCCGTAATGCGCAAAGATGCCCCACGCTTAAATGTGCCGTATGTTGGACATAATATTTAGACCATTGAAATTATTGGGGTTAGTTCGTTCCTGTTGGGCGGTCTTTTCTGGCATCTTTATTGCTCTCATTATGGACAAAATAAATATCAAGGAGGTGTCCGGATATGAAAGTTGCACTGAAAAGCGCAATAATGGTGCTGGTTCCTCTCATGATTGTGGGACTTGCAACGACGCTCTATGCCGCGGAATATGGTCACTTTCTGTTTGGTAAAAAGGCGGCAAAGGAGCTTAAATTAACGGCGGAGCAGAAGGCATCGCTGGAGAAAATCCGCTTTGATTCCGCAGAGAAGAAGATTGACCTCAATGCAAGTATTAAAAAACTTGAGCTCAAGCTCCGTGCGGAGACGAAGAAGGATGAACCCGATACGGACAGCGTGATGAACCTGATTGATGAGATTGGAAAGGCTAAAACGGAAATCGCCAAAATCGACACCAGTAATCTTCTTGCCGCCAGGAAGATTCTCACGCCCGAGCAGAGGGAAAAGGCGCGCAATATGGCTGAAAAATGGGCTGAAATGAGGAAGCACAGGGGAAAAACCGGCGGAGAAATGTGTCCAATGATGGGCGGTATGGGAATGGGACGTCCCGGAATGATGCAAGGTATGGGTGAAAAGACTGGGAAACCCGGCAAGGTTGAAAAAGAGGGACGCCCGGGCATTGTGCACCGTGGGACTATGGGACGTTTGTTACCCGAACCAAGTGAGGAACCCGAAACAAAGGGTGATACGGATTAAAAATAAAGTCTGACCTGTCTGACAAGTCTGACCTGTCTGACAAGTCGGACCTGTCTGACAAGTCGGACTGGTCTGACATGTCTGATTCTATTTTTCTCTTGCACTATGGGGGACCGTAAGGTCCCTTTTTTTAATATATTTTTCTTCTGACTTTTTTCTAAGAGGAGTTGGTAAATGCGGTATACCGTTATTTTGGCTCTGGTGTTGTCTCTTTTTTCCCTTATTACCCCCTTCTCTCATGCCCTTGAGGTCATCGTGGACAACAGTGGCACTGGATGCCATCATGATGCCGGTTGGAAGATGGACGTAGTGGACTGTTATGGACCCAACAAGTTTCTGCATGCAAAGGGTAGCGGCACGGAGAAGGTCTCATGGGAATTTGCCCTCCCGCCGGGCTGGTATCGCGTGGATTTCCGCATTAACAAGAACAACTCCTGTGCCATGAACGCCCACTATGACGTTATCCACAGGGACGGCACGGAAAGTCTTATTATCAACCAGCGGCGCAGGTCATCCGGGTGGTTCATCCTTGGCGGGGCTTATTATTTTGACGGGAAAGCAAAAGTTACCCTTTCTGATGAGTTCACCACGGGAACAAACGTTGTGGCTGATGCGGTGCGATGTCTCTCCATCTTCTCGTTTGTCCACATGTCCGATTCCCATGTCGGTTACGTCATGGGGACGGCGGACGCCACCCTTGTGGCAAATGAGTTGAAGACCCTCGGCAGGGTCAAGATGGCAGACTACGGTTTTTATGCCCCGCCGCCATCCTTTGCCATACATACCGGCGACTTGACCGAATACGGTCAGGAATACTGGAGCACCTTCACTAAGATCTTTTCAGGTATGCCCTTTCCTATCCATATAACCTCAGGGAATCATGACTCAACGTGGAGTTCCTGCCGGGAGAAGATTCGTGCGCTCTATGGCGCCCCTTATTATTCCTTTTTATACACAGACCGCGGGACAAGGTTTCACTTTGTCGGCTTGGATTCATCTATTATCCAGAGTCCGCGCGCCTCATTTGCCCGCGAGGAACTGGATTGGCTTTCGCATGACCTTGCCTCTATTCCCAAAGGGACGCCCGTCTTTCTATATTTTCATCACCCGATTAATGGCACCTCAGACCCCAAACCTTACGACACGTATCGCCTCCTTGAAATCCTGCGTCCATATAATGCCGTCATCATCTTTTACGGACATGGACACAACTTTACCCAGTCAACCTTTGAATCCTTGCGGATTGTGCAGGGCGGAAGCACCTTTGACGCCGCCGCTGGCAAACGTGGATATAACATCGTCACAATCACCGATAATAAAATCCACATCGCCAAAAAGATATATGGCAAACCGACCGCCGCAGCCGGCTTGATTGATAATATGACAATCCCGCCTGCGCCGACATATCCTGTCATCAGTGTCTCCTCACCGGTGAAGGATTCTATACAGACGTCAGCGTCTTTTGCGGTGGTGGCATCAATTTCAGGCGTGTCGGGCAGGGTGGCGAGAGCGGATGTTGAGTTGGATGGCGACGCAAGCTGGCGCCCCATGAGCGGTTCCGGCATGGGACCTTATACTGTGAACGTTGACCTTTCCGGCGCAGTTCACGGACGCCACTGGGTTCACGTTCGCTTCACCATGAGCGATGGCAATGAGTATTTCAAGATGGTGCCTTTCTGGGCGTGGAGTGATTTCCCGAAGGCAAAATGGATTGTCGACCTCGGAGCGAGCAGTCTCGGGATGCCTGCCGTTTCAAGTGGCAGGGTGTATGTTGGGACAGATGGCGGGACATTCCGCTGTCTCAACGCCTCTGACGGCTCGGAGGTCTGGAAGGTCGACATGCCTTCGGATATTGTCTCGTCTCCTGCGGTGGCGGATGGGCGTGTCATCTTCGGGTGCGGTGATGGCAATGTGTATTGTCTTGATGCGGGGACGGGTGAGAAGAAATGGGCGGAAAGATGCAGTGGTCCCGTCTATTCTTCCCCGACTATTGCAGATTCCACAGTATATATAGGTTCCATCGGGAATGCCGCCACGGATTCATACCTTTATTCCCTGAATGCGGCAACCGGCGCGGAGAACTGGAAGTTTTCGTCATACTCTATAGAATCCAAGCCGTGCGTACTTGGTGACGCCGTTTTCTTCGGCGCATGGAATTCATATTTTTACGCCGTGAACAGGTCTGATGGCTCCCTGAAATGGCGTTATAAGCGCAGACCAAACCGGTATTACAGTCCGGCGGATAGCTGGCCTGTTGCTTCCGCCTCGGCTAACAGGGTATTTGTCGCCGACCGCGAATATTATTTGAACGCCATTAATATAAACACAGGGCAGGCGGATTGGACGCGCACGGGCGTCTCCTCGCAATCTCTCACGCCGGACGGTTCCGACCTCCTTTTGCGCCTGACGAAAGGGAATCTTGAGCGGGCAACGTTCGGAAATTCACCAGTCTGGGACAGTAACGCCGAACTTGATTTTGCGCCTGTAGCACCCGTATGTTGCGGCAACCGCATCGCCGTTGTCAATCAGCATGGACTTGTAACCGTTCTCGATGCCGCCCGTTCGGTGGAATATCAGTTCCAGGTTTCACAGAGCTATCAACTGCAACCTGTCAATATGGATGCAGAAGGGAGGATTTACGCCAGCACATATGAGGGATTACTTGTATGTGTGACTCCGAGCGTTGCTGGTGTAAAACCTTAAACTGTTTAAACCCCTTTAACTCTTAAACTCCTGAAACTCTTAAACTCCTGAAACTTTTAAACCTTAAACTACTTCTCTTCTTCGCCTTCGCCCTCGCCTTCCTCTGCTGTTTCCTCTTCCCCGGCGACTTCTTCTTCTCCTGCGACCACTTCGCCCTCGGTGCCTTCCTTTTCCACTTCTTTTTCCTCAATGCGGGCAACGGCGACTATCTTATCGCCCTCCTGAAGATGTATCAGGCGCACTCCCTGCGTGTTGCGGGAGATGACGCGGATGTCACCCACGTGCACGCGTATGGACATCCCTCCCTGCGTCAGCATGATGAGTTCATCTTCATCAATCACTTCCTTAATGCTGATGACCTCGCCGTTGCGCTCGGTTACCTTGACATTTATAACGCCCTTGCCGCCGCGATGGATGAGCCGGTAGTCCTCCGCCTTGCTCCGCTTGCCATATCCATTCTCACAGACAGTTAAGATGGTGGAATTGGGGCGCAGGACCTCCATCCCGATGACCTTGTCGCCTTTTTCAAGGCGGATACCGATGACGCCACCCGTGTAACGTCCGCTTGAGCGGATTTCAGTCTCGTTGAATCGCACAGCCAGACCTTTGAGGGTGCCAAGGAAGACCTGCTGCTGACCGCTCGTCATGCGCACGCAGATAAGTTCGTCGTTCTTGTTAATTTTGACTGCCTTGATGCCCGTGCGGCGCGGATTGGAATAAAGGTTAAGGGCGTTCTTGACCACCATCCCGTTTTTCGTTGCCATGATGAGAAAATGCTTGTCATCGAACTCCCGCACGGGGATGACTGCCTGAACCTTTTCCCCCTCCTCCATCTGCAACATATTGATGATGGGGCGACCCTTGGAGGCGCGTCCTGCCTGCGTCAGCTCATACACCTTCAGCCAGTGGGCGCGACCCTTGTTCGTGAAAAAGAGGAGATAGTCATGCGTGGTGCCCACAAAGACGCTCTCCGCCCAATCGCCTTCCTTGCTTTCCATCCCCGTGACGCCGCGCCCGCCGCGCCTCTGCCGCCGATAGAGTGAGGTGGGGGTCCGCTTGATGTAGCCCTGATGGCTGATGGTGATGACCATGTTCTCCTCGGCTATTAAGTCTTCAACGGTGAGGTCTTTGGTAGAGGCGACAATTTCAGTGCGGCGTGCGTCGCCGAATTTCCCCTTAACTTCAAGGAGTTCCTTGCGCACAATCTCATTCACCTTCTTCGGCGAGGCAAGAATCCCCTTTAACTCCTTGATAAGGGAGAGGAGTTCCTTGTGTTCATCTTTGAGCTTCTGAATTTCGAGACCGGTGAGTCGCTGGAGCCGCATGTCGAGAATCGCCTGCGCCTGAAGCTGCGAGAGGGAGAATTTCTTCATCAATTTCTCTCTCGCCTCGTCAACCTCCTTTGATTTTCGGATGATTGAGATGACCTCATCGATATTATTCACGGCGATGACGAGTCCCTCCACGATGTGGAGCCGTGCCTCTGCCCGCTCGAGGTCGAAGCGTGTGCGGCGTCTCACAACCTCGCACCGGTGTTCAAGGTAAAGGGAGAGTATCTTCATGAGGGAGAGATAGCGCGGGCGTCCGTTCACAAGGGCAAGAAGTATGACCCCGAAGGATATCTGCATCGATGTGTGCTTATAAAGATTATTGATGATGACCTGAGACATTTCGCCCTTTTTGAGTTCAAGGACAACGCGCACGCCATCGCGGTCGGACTCATCCCTTATGTCTGAAAGCCCCTGAATCTTCTTATCCTTCACCAGTTCGGCAATCTCTTTTATGAGGTTCGCCTTGTTTACCGTGTATGGAATTTCCGTAATGACGATTGCCTCTTTGCCCTGTTTGAGCTGTTCAGTGCGCACGCGGGCGCGAAGTTTCAGGATGCCTCGCCCCGTCTGGTAAGCCTCCTCAATTCCCTCCCTGCCAAAGATGTATCCGCCGGTGGGGAAGTCGGGTCCCGGGAGCGACGTCATCGCCTCTTCAAGCGTGCACTTTGGATTATCGATGAGCATGACAAGGGCATCCACCACCTCAGACAGGTTGTGCGGGGGGATGTTTGTTGCCATGCCAACGGCAATACCGGATGAGCCATTGACGAGGAGATTCGGAATGGCGCTGGGGAGGACCTCTGGTTCAAGATTCTTGCCATCGTAGTTTGGAATCATGTTGACGGTGTCCTTATCAATGTCTGCGAGGAGGAGTTCGGAGATGGGTGCGAGGCGCGCCTCGGTGTAACGATAGGCGGCTGGAGGGTCGCCATCGAGGGAGCCGAAGTTCCCCTGTCCATCAATAAGGGAATAGCGCATGGAGAAATCCTGCGCCATGCGGACGAGGGTATCGTAGATTGCCATGTCTCCATGGGGATGGTATTTGCCCATCGTCTCGCCCACGATGCGGGCGCATTTCATATAGGAGCGGTTGGGAGCAAGCCCGAGTTCGCGCATGGCAAAGATGATGCGGCGGTGGACGGGTTTGAACCCGTCACGCACGTCGGGCAATGCACGCCCGACAATCACGCTCATGGCGTAATCGATGTATGAGGTTTTCAGCTCATCGCTGACATCCGTCTGGACGACTCGTTCTCTCGGGGTTTCCATCTATATCGCTCCTGTGGTCGGCAATATGTGGTTCTTAATTATCAATTGTCATTTATCAATCTTCAATTGATAAATTATTATGGACGTATTGTCGCCATAAACTTTTTGCACAAAGGGCAGTGATGCCGGGTCGTGCTGAAAAAAAGCCCTCTCTTCCGGACCAAAAAAGATGTAATTGAGGGTATATTCCCCTGCAATAGAAGTGAGTGAAGTCTTGGATTTTTTCTCATATTTGACAAGGATATTTTTCAAAAAATCTTCGGATACAGGAGGTATTTTTCCGAAGGAATATACGTCTTTATTCGGTTGGAGTTCTCGGACGCCCCAGAAAAGGTATCCGTAGGGCCATTGAGCAAGTTTTTCCCTGAATCGTTCCGTGTCATAACCGGCAAGCAGGAAATAATTCATGGAGCGTTGGTTGCGCTCTTCAATGCCCATGTTTTCGTGGATGGCATTCTTGCACATATAGACGGCGTTATGGGTATAAAGGGGGATGCGCTCGGCGGTCTCAAAACCGGACATGACAACGCTGTTGGGGGTCGTATGTTTATTCAGCCATTGAAGGGCTGGGGCAAGAACCTGCAAGGGGCGCACCCTCTGTGCCGATATGGCGGATATATATGCCTGGCGGGT
>Ga0172364_10000674_pt1 | contig 24932 bp, 24 predicted proteins | sample LakKivSesite10cm_FD_114545 | JGI IMG/M metagenome (GOLD analysis project Ga0172364, IMG submission 114545) | Sediment microbial communities from Lake Kivu, Rwanda - Sediment site 10cm | ecosystem: Environmental > Aquatic > Freshwater > Lake > Sediment | place: Rwanda: Western Province, Lake... | reverse complement strand
TAAACACTCTACAATCTATCTCCCAACAAAGTTCCATCACCCTACTGATGAACCAGCGATTGAACACTGTCAATTTCAAAGAATCAACTCCCGGAATTTTGCCTAGCTCTGCAACCTGCTCCGAACTAAGCAAGAGGCCACTACATTCTGGAACATAATATAAAGTGACCTCTAATCCAGAATGTTGGGCAAGATATTGATAATGATTCTTTATATCCTCAAAATCCAGCTGAAAATAAATTGGAAGCGCACTCATCACTGAATCAAATCCTGCGGATTTGGCAATTTTAGCATACTCAAAAGCCTCTTTAGTTCCATAAGTAATAGCGCCTGCTACCAGGGCAATTTTACCTTTGGCTACCTCCCCGGTGCGCTTAATCACCTTTATTTTTTCCTCTTGAGTCAGATACGGACCCTCTCCATTTGAGCCTAATACCACTGCTCCTTGAAGCTTTTTGGCAATAGCATATTCCAGCTCCGCAGATAATCCATTAAGGTCAAGCTCCCCCTCCTCAGTAAAAGGAGTCAGGATAATCCCATAACATCCCTCTGGTAATCTACTCATTTGGCTTCCTCCAAGTTAAGTCTATTCAAAAATCTATCCCGACATTCCTCACTACAAAAATAATAAATTTTCCCCTCCTGCTTCAGGGTGATTGAACCTGCTGGGTCAAGATAAACCCCACACTCTGGGTCCTGAACCAGCTCTGTCTCAGGTTCCTGCTTGGGACTATTATATTTCGGGGCTTTGGCTGGCTTCTTGATGGGCTTGAAGATGCTCCGGATTGAAAAATAAATAATTAGCCCAACTAAAATGAGGAAAAATAATTTACCCATCCATTTCCCTTCATAATTTTTCATTTAGCCTTTCCACCCGAGCAGAATTTTTAACCTCTGCCAGCAATTCCCGAACCCCTTTTTTAAACAATGGATGAATTAAATCCGGGGCTATTTCTGCCAAAGGCTCTAATACAAACCTCCGCTCTTGCATTCTGGGATGTGGTATAATTAACTCTTGCCCCTTGATTATCATATCATCTACTAATAGAATATCCAAATCAATGCTTCGGGGTAAATTCCTTTTACCCCTCTTTCGCTTTCTACCTAATTCTTTTTCAATCACAAGCAACCCCCTCATCATCTTTTCTGGCAACTGCTCGCTCTCCACTATCGCCACCGCATTTAAATACCAATCCTGAGCAGGATTCCCAATTGGCTCGGTTCGGTATAAACTGGATTTAGCAATCACCCTTCCTAAATTATACTTTTCAATCAGGGCAATTGCCTTTCGCAAATAAAACCTTGAATCCCCTACATTAGAACCTAAGCCCAAATAATATCTCATAGCTTTATCTGCTTTAGCCTTTTTACCGCCTCTTTAATCCTCTCTGCTTTAACCACTATTGCAAACCGAACATACCCCTCCCCTTCTTTTCCATAAGCAGAGCCTGGGGAAACTATGATTCCAGCCTTTTCTAATAATAGACCCGCCATTTTTTCCGAACTGATTCCTTTTGGCGCTCTCGCCCAGAAATAAAAAGTTGCCTTGGGTTTTTGATATTCCAGCCCAAGCTGGTCCAACCCCTCACATAATAAATCCCGCCTCCGCTGGTAAATTTTGCGCATCTTCTTAATTGCCTTATCCCCTTTATCCAGCGCGCTTACCCCTGCCCATTGAATCGCCTGAAACACCCCAGAATCTATGTTGCTCTTTACCTTTGCCAACATATCAATCGCAGGCTTTGCTCCTACTGCAAATCCTATGCGGAAGCCGGTCATATTATAGCTTTTGGACAGAGAATGGAATTCTATTGCGCAATCTAAGGCGCCTTTCACCTGTAAAATACTGGGCGCAAGATAATCATCAAAGCAGACCTCGCTATAAGCGCAGTCCTGAACTATCCAGAGCTCATGCCTTTTTGCTAAATGAACCACTTTCTCAAAAAAGTCCAGCTCACAAACCGCAGATGTGGGATTATTGGGATAATTAAGAAAAATCAGCTTTGCCCTATCCAAAACTGGTCTCGGGATTTTATCTAAATCCGGCAAAAAACCTTTATCTCTCTTTAAAGGCGTAAGATAAGGCTTTCCTCCTGCAAACATAGTCGCAACTTTATAAACCGGATAAGCTGGACTGGGCACTAAGGCAATATCCCCAGGATTTATAAAAGCTAATGGAAAATGGGCTAAGCCCTCTTTGGAGCCAATCAAGCTAATGATTCTATCCGCGCCCACCTTGACCCTAAATCTCCGCTCCAAAAATCTGCTGGCAGATTCGCGGAATGCCAAAAGTCCAGCGCTGGTGGGATAGCGATGATTCTCTGAATCCCTAAGCGCCTTAGCCAGCGCATCAAGAATAAACTTAGGAGTAGGCAAATCCGGATCCCCAATGCCAAAATCAATTAAATCTTTCCCCTGCCTCCTTGCCTTTTCCCTAATTTGCTCCAACCGGACAAAAGGATAAGTAGGCAGATTTTTAATCCGTTCTGAAGGCTCAATCCAGCTCATAGACCAACCTCCTTATATATTTATCTTTTATAACCGAGATTTTCCTTTCAGGCAAACCAAAAAAGAATTGACAACCGGTATTTAAATGACAAAATAACCCCAAAATGGACCAGCCAGATAATATAATTAAATTCCCGAAGATAGATTCGGAGCTGGATGGGAAATTTATCAAGGAGCGTCCTAAGGAAGCGGAAAAGCTCTTCAATTCTCTTTCTCTCAAGGAACAATTGGATTTAGTGCTTAAGCGGAATAGCAGAGAAAGACTGGCTTTGATTGGGCTTTCCCATCGCGCTCAAAGCCTGGTTCGGGCGATGCCGGAGCCAGAACTATATTTTACCATCAAGCATTTAGGCGAGGAGGAATCGCTTCCGGTTCTTGCTCATGCCAGTCAGAAGCAGATAACCTACATCCTTGACCTGGAGTTCTGGCAAGAGCAGAGTTTAAACCCGGTTAGAATCTGTCATTGGCTGGATTTGTTGAGAAAGGCGGGTGAAGAACAATTCCGGGAATGGCTGAAAAAATGTGATGAAGAATTATTGGTAAGCGTCTTGCAAAGATTGATTCAAGTATATGTTGCGGACCCGGATAATTTAGGAGCAGAGCCCTGGCGGGATAAGAATTTTTTTACTTTAGATGAGCAGTATTATATAGAAATCCTTGATGAACGGTTTCAGGTGATAGTGGAAAGGTTTCTGGCTCATCTTCGGGACTTAGAAGAAAAAAAATTTTATACGATTTTGGACCAGGTGCGGATGACCATTGCCTTGGAGAATGAAGATAATGCTTATCGGGTTCGGAGCGGAAGGCTGGAGGATTATGGGTTTTATGATTTTGATGAGGCTTTTAAAATTTATCAGTCCCTGAGTCCGGAGCGATTAAAAGAGCTTAGCGTTAAGCCGGAAAAGCCTATAGCCCCAAAACAACCCGCTCTGCGATATCCGCTTATGCTCATTGAAAAAATCCCCTTTTTTTTGAAACAGGCTATTTCGCAATTATCTCCAGAGGAAATGGAAGGGTTCTGTCTGGAGTTTGCCAGGCTCAGTAATAAACTGATGGTTGCGGATGTTCTGGATTTGACCAATTTGGATAATGTCCGAAAGGCAATGGAAAAGGTTTATGGCTATCTGGAGATTGGTTTAGAGAGCTGGTCAGAAGGAAATCTGGAGAAGGCAATAGCGGTTTTAAAAACCCAGTGGCTGGAGCATATTTTTCAGACAGGATTTTCCCAGCTTCTTGACCTTCGCTTCAGAGCTCAAAGAATGGAGCGGATGGAATGGTTTGGATTTGTTGGAAAGCCTTTTCAGCTTTTTGGCGAGATAGAAGGAAAGCGGATTCGGGCGCTTCTTTATCCTAAGCCTAAATTTTATTCAGAAAAAGAAGTGCCAGGGGAGCGAGAGTTTAAGAATTTAGATGAGGTTAGGCTGGTGGAGTCCGCAATTGTTCAAGCAGAAACTATTAGCTGGTTATTCTTTGAGCGGTTGGGATTGGAAAAAGAAACCCTCAAGAGCTTAATTATTCATCATCCCCTTGAGCTTGATTTTCGGATGATTTTAGCGACCGCGCTGGTGAACGGAGTAACAGTTGGCAAGCTGAGCTTTGAGCCAGTTAAAATAGAGCAGGTAAAACGATTCATCATTCAATCAATGCTTCCCTCATCTCCGCCTAAAAAAATTGAAACCGGATTGAAAGAGGAATTTATTAACTGGCTATTCCGTAGAACAGAAGAAGAGGCAAGCCCGGAGAAAAAGGCTTTAACTCAAAAGCTGGCAGAGTCCGCATTTGCTAATATAGAGGAAGAGTTAGGGGCGCTCAAAAATTTAGAGAGCATAGATAGAAGGTTTATTAGCTCAGTGGTGATAAGGGAGGAGAATAATCAGACAACTTGATTTTTTAAAAAATAGGTCTTAAATAAATGTAAGTGGAAAAAATAAGAAAAAGCCCGAAAAATGAGCGCAGAGAGGCTCGGAACAAGGAACAAAGCCAGAAAAGTGTTATTTTGGCTCAAAATCAACTTTTAGCCCAGCTTGGTTTAATAATTTTTAAGTTAGACCCAAAAGGAAAAATCAAGTCCATTAGTCAGCCCAAGCCAGATATTTTGGGATACCCTCCTGATAGTTTAACCGGAAAAAATTTCTTCCGTGTTTTCTTTCCGGGAAAGCTTTATAAACAGGCGGAACAGCTTTTTGCGCAATTTAATAAAAAAAAGCGTTTGATTCAAGTCCAACTGACCATTCAAGCCAAAGATGGTCGGGCCCATAATATCCTCTGGACCAGCAGGAATCATTATGATAAAAAAGGCCAGCTATCTGAAATCAACTGCATTATCCAATCCCTTATGCAGGAACAGGTGCTTAACCAAGGCAGAATGGCTCAATTATCTCAATCTCCGAGATATAGATTTGTTCACGATAATATAGGAATTTGGATAGATATTCTGGATTCTGAGGGCAATGTGGTCTATTGGAACCGGGCTGCGGAGGTGATTTCTGGATATAAGGCAGAGGAGGTGCTGGGGCATAAAAAAATCTGGAAATGGCTTTATCCGAACCCTAAATACCGAAAAGAGATATTTACTAAGGCAATGGAGATTATCCGAGGAGAGCGGGTAGAAAATTTAGAGACCATCATTCTCACCAAAGATGGGAGGAAAAGAAGTATTTCTTGGCATTCTCATAATTTGACTGATGCGGATGGAAAAATTATTGGTAGTATAGCCATTGGTGCGGATGTCACAGAGCAGAGGAAGATAGAAGAGCAAGCCCGATTAATAAAGAAGATGGATAGTCTGACAATGTTGGTGGGAAATATCGTGTCAAAATTGAATAACAATATATGCGCGGTGGCTGAATATGCGGAACTGGCACTTTCGGATATGGAATATAACCATCCAGCCCGGGAACATATCTTGGAGATAGATGAGATTGCGCACCAATGCCAGCAATTTACTAATAAGCTCCTTACCTTTAGCAAAAGAATACAGATAGAACCAATTACTTTAGAGCTTAATCCATTGATTCAAGAATCGGAACTAACTTTGAAAAGAATTTTGGGTGAAGAAACCAAACTGAGACTAAACTTAGATAAAAATATCCCAAAAGTTAAGGCAGACCCTGAGCAACTCCAACTGCTGTTAATTTATTTAGCAGACAACGCCCGAGCCAATTTGCGCAGAAAGAAAGGAGAAAAGATATTTACTATCACCACTGCCTTATCAAAACTGGATTATTCTTATATCCGGGCTAATCCGCTGGCTAAACCCGGGGAATATGTTTTGCTGGTTGCCTCGGATAATGGACCTGGGCTGAAGGCAGAGGAGTTGGAGCATATTTTTGAGCCAAAACTTACTAATCAATCAGCGGAGATAAATTTAGGTTTGTCAGAGGTCTATGGAATAATTACCCAACACAATGGATATATTCGGGTGGAAAGCGAGCCGAATCAAGGAGTAAGCTTTCAAATCTATCTATCCAAAAGTGATGAGCCAGTAAAAAAAAGAATGCGCAAACCATTAAGGTTGGAAATTCCTACTGGCAGAGAAAGCATTTTATTGGTGGAGACAGACGAATTAGCAAGGTCATTAGCGGTAAAAATTTTGCGCAAATTGGGCTATACCGTGTTTGAGGCTCGGGACACAGAGGAAGCGCTAATGATATTAAAAAAATATCCCGGCACCATCCATTTATTACTCACCAATTTAGCGCTGGATAAAATCAGCGGAATAGAATTAGCCCAGCAGGCTAAAAAAATAATACCCAGTTTAAAAAGCTTATATATATCAGACCTCCCTCTCAATTACATTTCGGATAAAACTATTATCAGCGCTAAAGGAAAAATTCTGCTCAAGCCTTTATCTACCCGCGTACTTGCTCAGAAGATTCGGAAAGTGTTAAACCAGAGATAATTTTTAAGGATTTTCCATTCCCCAGATTTTGAGCTAATATAATTATCAATGACCATGATTTATAAAGTGGTTGAGACCTCTATCGTAACCGACCAGACCATAGAGGAGATTATCAACCAATGGGTCAGTCAGGGATGGCACTTTGAAGGAATTCAGTTCGCAATGCGGGACGCAAGCAAAAGACCGGCAATGGCTTTTATCCTCTTCACCAAAAACCAAAAAGATACTCCCGAGGAATAATATCAATTTTTGCTTTCCAAACCGCCAAATAGCTTAAGAGTCAGTTTAAGCAAATTTTAAGCTTATGCTAATCCCACCTGCCCTAAAAGGCTCGGCACATATTTCTCCCAGCCCATTGCCATAATATGAAAGCCCTGCGCCATTGGCTTTAGTTCCTTCATTAAAGTCGCCATCAGCTCAATCGCCACCTTGGCGCGGTGCTCTTTGCTCGCATCAGAAAGCTTTTTAATTATTGCCTCTGGCACATTTACCCCTGCGACCTTCTCGTTCATATACTTTGCCATCGCTGGACTTTTTATGATGACAATTCCAGCCAGCACCGGCACCTTGAACTTGCCTGCCTGATTCATAAATTGTTCAAATTTTTGAGGCTCGTAAATCGCCTGGGTCTGGAAAAACCTGGCGCCGGCAGAGATTTTTTTCTCCATTTTAATCAATTGCGGTTCCAGCGGGTCAGCTCCCGGGGTCACGCTTGACCCAGGAAAAATATCTTTAGGCGTTCCCACTAAATCCGCCCCGGAAAGGTCTTTCCCATTTTTCATCTGGGTTATGGTATAAAGTAAAGAAACCGAGTCCAGGTCAAAAACCGATTTAGCCTGCGGATGGTCTCCCAGGGAAGGATGGTCGCCGGTTAAAGCCAGGATATTTCTAATCCCCAGCACATATCCACTCAAAATATCAGATTGAATCGCGAGCCGGTTTCGGTCCCGACAGGTAATCTGATAAATCGGCTCATATCCAGCCTGAACCAGCCTGGCGCAGATACCAAGCGAGCCAATTCTCATCACTGAGCTTTGATTATCGGTCACATTTATCGCCACCACTCTGCCCTTAAGATAATGGTCTGCCTCCTCCATCATTGCGTTAATATCAATTCCTTTAGGTGGACCTAACTCACCAGTGACCGTAAATTTCCCTGCCTCCAAACTCTCTTTCAGCTTGCTCATCTAAAACCTCCTTTATTTATTGCTAACCACTTTGGGCGCACGATAAATTTCAGTTTTCTCCAATGCCCATCTGGTAGTCGCTCTTTCTTTACCAGAAACATCCCAATTCCGATAATCCCTTAACTTGGGCAGTTTCTTATAATTATCCAGCTTGCCCAAAGCCTTTAGCCGTTCATAAATTAAATGCCAGCCACAATCCCGCTCTGGCTCAACCTCGCATTTCCCCTGATTAGTGCCTCCGCATTGACCATTAAGTAAAGCCTTGGCGCAACGGGTAATCGGGCAGATACCACCAGTCAAATGAAGAACACAATCCCCACAGCCCTCACACCGCTCCTCACTAGGCCAAAGCCCCTGCATCCCTTGACTGGAAAGGGTATTATTGGCAGGAAGACAGGGAAGGTCTATCATTGCGCTGGTCGCTTGCACCCCTACCCCACAGCTGACCACCAAAACCGCATCTGAGGATTTGAGCGCAGGAATTTGATACCGGAGTTGAGCTCCAACCAGGGCTTTATTACAAAGAAAATCTATCAGCTGAATACCAGAGACTTTTTTCCCTGCTCCAACCAGTTGTTCTTTTAGCTCCTTAAGTCTTGCCTCCCCTCCGCTCTCACACCCTATCGGACATCCTCCACAGCCTAAAATAAAGACCTCATTATATCCCTCCAGCGACGCTTTCACCTCTTCTAAAGGCTTTGGAACATTGACTATCATCTTTTATCCTCCTTGTTATTCAACTTAATTCCCGTTCTATAAGCTTAACAAATTCCCCCATTTTCTTATTCACGGTCTCGCTCAACTCCATTCCAGAATCAAGGCTTTCTGGCTCCATCCCAATAAAAATTATCTCCTCCGGAAGCTTGGAGACCAGCCTCTCCAAGGCAATCGCCTTGGGAACATCCAGCTCGTGAAGTGAAAGCATCAATCCCGCTTCCTCTGTCTTTCCCTGCTCCAGCTCCTCCAGACTGAAGCGGTAAATAGTTCCGGGCTCGCCATTAGCCTTGACCGCATCCAAAATTATCAATTTGTCAAATCCTTCAAACTGACTCATAACCAGATGAAGCGAGGTGCCAACATCAAATAAACCCACATCCTCAGGCATCCTCTTCTCTTTAAGAATTTCCACTGCTCTTACCCCTAATCCCTCATCTGATAACAAGATGTTGCCTACTCCCACCACTGCGATTTTCTTCCTTTTATTCCGCAATTTTTACCTCTGCCAATTTTGTGCCCTTAAAATTAACAATATGTATGGCGCAAGCCAAACACGGGTCAAAGCTCCGAACAATCCGCACCAACTCAACCGGATTCTTAACATCTTTTACCGGAGTGTTCAGAAGCGCCTGCTCCATTGGCCCAGACTGACCCTTTTCATCTTTGGGAGAAGCATTCCAGGTGGTCGGAACCACCAATTGATACCTTTCTATCTTTTTGTCTTTAATTTTTACCCAATGACCAAGCGCGCCTCTTGCCGCATCCACGAGCCCCATCCCTTCTGCGTCATTCGGAATCTCATAATAAGCGCAAACCGGCTCCCCGGGCTTTAACTCCAAAACCCATTCTGCCATTGCATCCGCAACTAATTTTGTCTCCAGCGCCCTCCCCGCATGTCTTCCCAACGCAGAATTAAACACTTTTGGCTCGGCCTTTAATTCCTTAAGCACTGAATCAATCAGTTTTTTCACCGGCTCATTTCCCGCTAAATAATTCACCAACATCCGAGAAAGCGGTCCCACCTCATACACCCTGCCCTCATACCGAGGAGATTTTAACCAGGAATACCCATCTTTTTTCTGGCGATTGGGAATAGTATCTTCTTGACTGGGATGAACCGCATCCGGACCATCAAACCAGGAATGCTTAATGCTCTCGGTGATTTTACTCGGGTCAAGCTCCTTTAATTTCCATTGCTCCACTGCTCCAGAGCGGAGATATCTTTTCCTTTTAGCATAATCCGGATTTTGGGTCTCCAAATCAAATACCCCATAAGCCAAAAAATTGCCCGAGCCATCACCAATTTGGAAGTGGTCTGAATAGGTTTTAGCCACCGCAATTATATCCGGAATATAAATGTTATCAATAAAGTCCCGAATTTTATTCAATCGCCATAGAAATCCAGCGATTTTGTCCACAGTTGGATGCTCAGTGCACCCGCCTGGCACCACACTCGCGTCATGAGGCACTTTTCCACCAAAAATAGCCAACATCTCATGAGCCAACTTCCGCATCTCTAAGGCAATTAAATAATGCCGAACCAGCTCCTGATTGGTCTTTTTGTCAAATCTATAATCCCCTTCATATCTTGGCACAAACGGCTCAAGCGCACCTCTGGAAATAAATCCCTTTACCGCAACCAAGTCCCGGTCATTCCCAGAATAATCCGCTACCGCAGTCACATCCACATAATCCAGCGCGGTTAAGTGATAAAAATGAAGAATATGCGACTGGAGATAATTGGAGCCAAAAATCAAGTTTCTTAAGATTCTCCCATTATCCGGGATTTTATCCGCAATCCCAAAAGCAGAGTCCAAGTTCAAGGTGCTGGCAATTGAATGAGCCATTGGGCAAACCCCACAAACCCGGGTGGTGATTCTCTGCGCATCCCTTGGCTCCCTTCCTTTTAGAAAAATCTCAAAACCCCGAAAAAGTGTGCCAGAGCATTTTGCCTCCTTAACCTTACCGCCATCCACCATCACCTCAATCCCTAAATGTCCCTCAATCCTGGTAACAGGGTCAATTACTATTTTCTGCGCCATCTTTATACTCCTCCTTTTTATCCACGGGTTTTTATCTTAAACCGCTCAACTCTCTCTTCGGTTAGCTTCTCAAACATTGGCTGTAAATCATCTGGAAAAGTAGGCTCGCAACATCCCAAACAAGGTGAGCCTGCGCCCACGCACCAGTTCACCCCATTATTCCAGAGCCGAGTCGGACAATCCGCATAGGTCATTGGTCCCTTGCAGCCGATTTCATAAAGACAGCCCGGCTCACTGGTATGCTTGGCAAATTGTCCGGCATCAAAATATGCTCTTCTTGGACAATTATCGTGAATCAGCTTGCCATAAAAGGCTTTAGGACGAAGCGCATAATCCAGGTCATCCGCGCTGGGCAAGCCCTTGAGCAAAACCATTGCAATGGTCCCAACCATCCAATCCGGATGAGGCGGACAGCCCGGAACATTTATCACTGGCTTATTTATCCCTGCCTGGTCAAGGGTCTGCTTTGCGCCCTGTGCGCCACTGGGATTGGGCTTAGCAGAAGGTATCCCGCCAAAACTCGCACAAGTGCCTATTGATACCACTGCCAAGGCATCCTTTGCCATCTCTAAAAATTTGTCCTTGAGCGTGATATGCTTTCCAGCCTCTTCACCGATGGTGCAATAAAGACCATTATCTTTGGTCACCACCGAGCCTTCCAACAATAAAAGATACCCACCCTTTTGTGCAGACTGGGTAGTCTTGAGCACCTCTATTACCGGCTCCCCCTGCCCCGCCATAATCGTGGCGTGAAATAAAAGATTGATATGCTTGCCAGGTAAAACTGGCTCCACCAAAAGATTCCTCACAGTCGGCGCAACTGAATTAAGTAAAGAAACCGAACAGCCCGTGCAACTTGCGCCTGCTAACCATACCGCTGGTATTTCTACTACTTTGTTTGACACCGCTATCCCTCCTCGCTTTTTAAAGGTTTTAAACCAAGAAATTATTCCTTTCAGCTTGCCTCCTTTGCTGACCACTAAAATTACCGTTGCTTTCGGAACTGCCTGGATGCTGAATATACTTTTAGCAAAATTTTAAAAAATTGTCAAGTAGAAACTACCTATATTTTGATTTCCTCCGCCTTTCCTATGAACTGAAATTGGAACAGCTTCAAGTCCTTATTTTTAGAAGCCCGAAAGGCATATTCTAATTTTTTATCTGCTGCCTCGCTAACAATCATCCCTCTGACTATTTTTCCTCTGGCTAATTCTTTTTCTATATACCCAATATATCTCAATAATTGGCCAACCGCCTTATCTGATGTCTTGCCTTTTTTCAATTCTATTACCACATAACGCTTATTAGAGTCTAACGCCAATATGTCTATAGGCCCGACTAAAGTTGGATATTGCCTGCGCTTTAACTTTAATCCCTTTTCAAGAATTTCTAAATTCATTTCTAAAAAATCCTCTAACATCTTTTCTTTAAATCTTAAATCAGCATATTCCCCAACCCCTAAAACTCTATCCCCTTTTATCATTCCTTTAGCTAAAGCGGTTTTATAAGATTCTATGGCTTGGGGGATTTTTGAGGTGGTTTCATAATATTCAAGAGCATCCTCTATATTTCCTTTTTTATCTAGGTCTCCATAATGGCTAAACCAATCTTTTTCTGAGTTAAACTCAATATAGTAAAATTCTTTATGGTATTTCCGAACTAAATCGTTAACATATTGCCAATGGTTTTTCGCAATAGATATTCGCTCCCTCCCATTTTTCCTTTCGCGCTTAAGATAAAATGGAAAACAAAAAAAGTTCAAAGCATAACTGACATTCAACTCAATCGTGTGTAGAATACTTTCCCTCCGAGGATGAGCTTTAATTTTTCCTTTGGAAATTATAGGGGCTTCTTTCAAGGATTTAATCAAAAATTGCCGAGATTGTGAATCCAATTCTCTATATCTAATAATTAATTCTCTAACTCTTTCAATCTGTTCAGAATTTTTCGCCCGGCCAACAAATAAGATATATTCTTCCCGACTAATCCCATCATCAGGAAAATTGAGAAGCAGGTCCAATAAGAAAAGGTGAGGAAAAATTCTGAGTCTCCTTATATTGAGGAAAGCTGGGATTGTGAAATTGATATTTGAGTATCTGGCTTTCAATAATTCTTGATGAGCCCTTTGAAGCTATAAACCTTCTGCCTGCTGGTGTTATAAAAACTAAACTCTTAGGGTCAACCCAAGCAAAACCTAACAATGTGAAAATGACCTTATTCATCCTACTTATCGCCGAGTAATCCGCTTTGGTATATTTAGACTTCCTTAGTTCAACCAAATTGCTTCTCCTGAGACGGTCCGTATAATCTTTTTGAACCTCACTCCAGAATTTACCTTCATACCGACTGAGGAGCTTCAGCCTTTTATAAATAATTTTCCGATTATCATCGGTTATAGCAAGCCCTTTCGGTACATACCAATACTGGTCGCTATTAACAAATTCCTCATAGTAATTTTTCCAAAATTTATCAATAAAGATATTTTTTGTTTTATCCGCTATTATTATTTATCTTCTTGATTGATTAAAAAAAATTTGCCAGTCCAGAAAGTCCTCCTTAAACTTTCTGCAGAAAAATAGCAAAAATCAGGAGATAAGTCTATCCCGATAAATCTTCTCCCTAAACTTTTCGTGGCAATTAATGTAGCACCGGTTCCACAAAAAGGATCAAGGACAATATCCCCCTCATAAGAAACATTTTTCCCTTTATAATGAGCAAAAGTGAACATCGCTATTAACCGATTCGGGAGACTAACTGGAAAAGGGGCAGGATGCTTGGCTCGCTTCACATCCTCAGGATAAAGAGGCCATATTTGCCGAGTTAAATTCATCCATTCCTTTTCCGATAGTCTGCTTGCCTCTTTAATTTCTTTCGGTAATTTTCTGGGCTCTCCATCTTTGACCAACACATTTATAAATTCAATTGTGTTTTGCTCATAGATATTAGGAGGATAGGGATAAGAGCCAAACATTTTTTCAGTTGTCTGTTTTTGCCAGATATAAAGGCTATATCTTTTCAATTTTAAATTGGACAAAATAGAGGCTTCAATATCGTTATTTATATTCTTAATATGCCTAGTATGTTGCTCTGGCATGACCTTTTTAGAAATAGGCATAATCGGAGTGATGATACAAAGCTTGCCATTGGGAACCAAAATTCTTTCGCATTCCCTCCAGACCTCCAGTAATTGAGTTAGATATTCTTCATAGCTACCTTGCCCTAATTGACCTCCAAACCCATAATCAACTATATTCCAGTAAGGTGGGCTGGTGATGATACAGTGAATAGTATCATCTGTAATTTTTTGAAGAGCGGTTTTAGCATCTGCGCATATGACTTTATTTTCTAAATTTTTAAGCTCTGCTTTTTGATTATCTGAGGAATTAATTTTCCTCCAATCAATTATTCCGAAATGGCGAAATCTTTGTTCACAGTTTATATTCCGCGCCGGGATAAAGACCCGGGCTGAAGGCTTTTCTTTAGAGGGAATTTTAGTAATGATGGCTGGGCTGTTTTGATTCGGGAATAGAGCAGGATAGTTATTCTGGTCCTCAGCAATTCTATTTCTTTTTAGCTTCTTTTTTGCGCTATCCGGATTATTAGACATAACCTTCTCTTCTTGAAAATTAGCAAAGAACAACCTAAAAGTCAATCATCTTATAGGATTGAATGAGGGGACAGGAATGTGGTGTCAGACATTGTTTGGCTTTTCTGCTAAATATAAATAGACCGCGCCTTGGCTTAAGGGGATCAGCTTTTGGAGAGTAAATCCCGCTTGTTTTAGCTCAAGAGAAAATAGCTCTGGCTCCGGGAAATCCAAAATCGTGTCCCGAAGGTAGAAATAGGCGTGTTTCCCGCTTAAAATTCTGCCCAAGAAAGGAAGCACACCAGTAAGATAAAATCTATAAATCATTCCGAAAATTCCTTTTTTTGGAAGATTGAACTCAAGAATTGCCAGCGCCCCCCCTGGTTTAAGCACGCGGAACATCTCTTTTAATCCTTTCTCCCGATTTTCCAGATTGCGCACTCCAAACGCAATGCTTAAAGCAAAGAAGCACTGGTCCGGGAATGGCAATTGCTCTATATCCGCCTGGGCAAGGAAAATTGATTGCGCAAGACCCTTTTTGGCTAATTTCTTTGCGCCCAGTTTAAGCATTGGCTCAGACAGGTCAATGGCAAAGACCATAGAATCAGGATTATATTTTTTCACTGCAATTGACAGGTCTAAGGTTCCTGAGGCAAGGTCAAGAACAGATTGCGGTTGATAGTTTTTAAGCGCAAGCGCGAGCTTTTTTCTCCATAAAAAGTCCAGGCCAAAGCTTAAAAAGTGATTGGCAAGGTCATAGACCCAAGCAATCTGTCCAAACATCCCAATTACTTGCTCTTTCTTTTTTTCTAACATTATTTGATTAAATTATAGTATATAAGAAAAGGTCAAAAATGGACAGGTTGAGATTTTTGGAAAGTGGGATTAAATTATAAATAGATGGCGAGATTAGAAATAGTAAAGGTTCCGGACCCGATTTTGAGAAAAGTCGCGGAAATGGTCCGGGATTATAATTCAGATTTGGAAAAATTGGTTCGGGATATGGCAGAGACAATGTATTCTGCGCCGGGCATAGGTTTATCGGCTAATCAGGTCGCGGTGTCCAAGCAATTGGCAATAGTTGATGTGGGTAAGCCAGAGGAGGAGAAAAATCTTTTGGTTCTGATTAACCCGGAGATAATTGAGAAAGAAGGTCTGGATGAAATGGAGGAGGGGTGCCTTTCGGTTCCGGAGTTCAAGCAAATGGTGCCCAGGTCAGCTAAGGTGCGGGTTCGGGCAAGGAATCTTAAAGGGGAGGAGTTTGAGCTAATTGCGGAAGGACTGCTTGCCAGAGCGATTCAGCACGAGCTTGACCATTTAAACGCTAAGCTAATCCTTGATTATGCCAACCCATTGATAAAAGAGCTTTATCTTAAAAGGCGCAAGAAGCAACTGAAAAAATCAGCGCTTTAGCTGATTTTCCTCTATCAGAGGCTCGGATTGACGGATTTGATAATAATGATTAAATTTTAAGAAGAAGACTAAAGTTTTAAGGGGCGGAGAATGCCAAAAAAGGATTATTACGAAATACTTGGGGTAAAAAGGAATGCAAGCCCGGAGGAGATAAAAAAGGCGTATCGTCAGCTTGCGCAGAAGTTCCATCCGGATAAGAATCCCGGGAATAAGTCTGCAGAGGAGCGGTTTAAGGAGATAAATATGGCTTATCAGGTTTTATCTGACCCGGAAAAAAGGGCGCAGTATGATAGATTCGGGTTTGTTGGCTCTCCAGCCGCAGGCGGTGGAGCCGGTTATGCAGAATATGGTCCAGGCGGGTTTCACTATCGGTATAGCGCCTCAGGACCCGGGATTGACTTTGATTTAGAGGATTTGCTCTCAGGAGTCCGTAAGAGGGGAAAATCCCGCTCTAAAACCAGATTTGGAGGATTGGGAGATTTGCTTGGAGACCTTTTTGGAGGAGCTGGTTTCAGTTCTGAGACGGATTTTGCTGAAGCTGGTGCGCCAGAGGGTTTTTCCGCGGAGCTGGAGATAGATTTTATGGAGGCAATGAAGGGCGGAAATAAGACCATTACCATTGACTTGCCAATTTCCGCAACTCCCAGAGGCAGTGGGAGGATGGGTCCGCGAGAGACTATAACTATAAGGATACCGCCTGGAGTAAGAGATGGTGGTCGGTTGAGAATTCCGGCTCGGGCAAGGACTAATAGTGTCAATTCCAGAGACCTGTATTTGAGCATTCGGGTCAAGCGTCATCCTTATTTCCGAAGAGAGAATAATGATATCCACCTTGACCTGCCAGTGATATTCTGGGAGGCAATTCTTGGCGCAGAGGCAGAGGTGCCGACCATAGATGGAAAAACCAAACTAAAAATACCACCAGGCACACAGACCGGTCAGATTTTAAGGTTACGAGGAAAAGGCGCGCCTGACCCAAAGAATGGTAAGCGTGGGGACCAATATGTTCATATTCAGGTTAGAATCCCAGAAAAAATGGATGAGAAGAGCAAAAAGTTGATTGAGGAGCTTAAAAACCTTAATCCAGAGAATCCGAGAAAGCATTTAGTTTAAAGGGGAATAAAGAATGAGAAAGTTAGAGATAAATAGCGAGAGAAAAGATGAGCATTGGGAAGAGCGGATAAATAATCACTGCAAAGGCAAAGCGGAAACCGCCTTGGATAAGGAGAGGATTGCTCAACTGGAAAAGCAGATTCTTTATCTTAAAGCAGATTTGGAAAATTTTAAGAGAAATACCGCTAAAGAGCACGCGGAATTGATGGAGCAGGGTAAAGAAGAGGCGCTGAAAGATTTTTTAATGGTAATTGAGCTTTTGGAAAAGGCGCTAAAGATAGCCCAGGAGAGAGGTGCGGAAAAAGCATTTCTGGAAGGGCTTGAGCTTATAGTTAAGGAGTGCAATAAAATTCTGGAGAAACATACCATCCAAAGGATTCCTACTATGGGTGAACAATTTGACCCAAGAATTCACGAGGCGATCAGTGTGGTAAAAGCAGAAGATACCCCTCCGGGCATAATTATTTATGAGCAAGAGCCGGGTTATATTCGCCTGGGCAAAGTGCTTAAACCAGCAAAAGTAGTGGTTTCCGAAGAACTGCAATAATTTACTATATTTCAATAGGTTAAAATAAAAATTTAAAGGGCTGGGGGAGGTCTCCAGCCCTTTAAATTATCTTTAGTTTTCATCAATACATTGGCGGATGAGCCCCAGGTCCAGGGAATTTTTCCTTTTCCTCAGGCTTTTCCGAAATAAGGCATTCAGTAGTAATCAGAAGCCCTGCCACGCTTGCCGCATTTTGAAGTGCGGTTCTGACCACTTTGGTCGGGTCTATAATTCCAGATTTAACCAGGTCCTCAAACTCCATAGTTTGGGCATTAAATCCAAATCCGCCCTTTCCGTTCTTGATTTTATCCACCACAATAGAGCCATCCATCCCTGCATTTTGGGCAATCCATTTGGCAGGCTCTTCTAAGGCTTTTCTCACGATATTTACCCCAAATTTCTCGTCCTCATCACCAGATTTAAGCTCATCCAATTTGGGCAAAACCCTGATATAAGCTACTCCACCACCGGGAATAATCCCCTCCTCCACCGCGGCTTTGGTCGCATTAAGCGCATCCTCTACCCTTGCCTTTTTCTCCTTCATCTCTGCTTCAGTCGTGGCGCCGACTTTAATCACTGCCACTCCGCCAGCTAACTTTGCTAGGCGCTCCTGAAGTTTCTCTCGGTCATAATCAGAGGTGGTCTCATCTATCTGAGCACGAATCTGGTTCATCCTACCCTTGATGTCCTCCTTTTTACCCGCACCTTCAATTATGGTGGTATTATCCTTATCCACCACCACTCTCTTGGCTCTGCCTAACATATTGATTTTTACATTCTCTAACTTAATCCCTAAATCCTCAGTGATTGCCTCTCCACCAGTCAGAATCGCTATATCCTGAAGCATTGCCTTCCTTCTATCACCAAATCCCGGCGCCTTTACCGCACAGCAGGAGAGTGTCCCTTTAATGCGGTTCACCACCAAAGTCGCAAGCGCCTCTCCTTCCACATCCTCAGAAAGGATTAAAAGCGGTTTTCCCATCCTGGCTATCTGCTCCAAAAGCGGAAGCATATCTTTCATAGAGCTAATTTTCTTCTCGTGAATCAGAATCAATACCTCCTCTAAAACGCATTCCATTTTTTCCGGGTCAGTGACAAAATAAGGGGAAAGATAACCACGGTCAAATTGCATCCCTTCCACCACATCCAGAGTGGTCTCAATGGCTTTGGCTTCCTCTACCGTGATTACCCCCTCTTTGCCAACCTTATCCATTGCCTCTGCAATAATATCTCCAATCAACTTATCATTATTCGCGGAAACGATTCCAACCTGAGCTATTTCCTCCTTGCCCTTTATTGGCTTGGAAAGTTCTTTAAGCTCACTAACCACCTTCTCCACCGTCTTTTCAATTCCCCGCTTTAGCCCCATTGGATTAGCTCCAGCTGCAACTAACCTCATCCCCTCCCGGTAAATCGCCTGAGCTAAAACCGTAGCAGTGGTGGTGCCGTCGCCAGCGACATCGCTGGTCTTGCTCGCTACCTCCCGCACCATTTGCGCACCCATATTCTCAAACTTGTCCTCCAGCTCAATCTCCTTTGCCACGGTCACCCCGTCCTTGGTCACAGTGGGAGAGCCAAAAGTTTTCTCAATCAGCACATTCCTTCCCCTGGGACCAAGCGTCACCTTTACCGCATCGGTTAAGATATTCACCCCTTTTAAAACCTTTGCCCTTGCCTCTTCACTGAATTTCAAATCCTTCGCCGACATATTCCCTTACCTCCTTTTTCTAATTTTTTTATTCTTCAATAATGGCTAAAACCTCTTCCTCACGCATAATCATATACTCCTCACCGCCTATTTTTACAGTGGTGCCTCCATATTTCTCAAAAAGCACCTTATCCCCCACCTTGATTGCCATAGGTCTGACCGTGCCATCTTCTAAAATTTTACCTTTCCCTACCGCGACCACCTTTCCCTGGTGGGGTTTTTCCTTGGCAGTGTCTGGAATGATAATCCCGCCACTGGTCTTTTCCTCCTCCTCCAATTGCTTGACCAAAATCCGGTCATGTAAAGGTCTTACTTTTAATGCCATTGCCAAAACCTCCTTTCCCTAAATTTATTTTTTTAACCAAAATAATTATTCTTTTTTGCGCCAAAACAAAGACTTCTGATTAAATATAATTCTATTTTTCCATTTGTCAATAGTATAAAATAAAAAAATTAGCACTCCCTCTCTTAGACTGCTAAAAATTTAAGAACAATTTTACCCCATAAAGCAAAAAAAATACAATAAAATTAAATAGTTATTGGCTCTTATAAAAGAAAATTCTAAAAAATACCTTACTTTGCCTTTTTTTCCAGTCCGACCTTGATAGCTCCTCACTATGCCAGCCATAAATCTCTATAACCTGATAATAGTCCTCAAAAAACCTCTGGTCATTATAAATTCGCCGGTCAAACTCGCTATGGCCCAATTCTACCCCCTCCTCATATTTATTAACCATAGTGACTATGCAAAATGGCTTCTGGGCAAAGATATAATTCAAGTCCGTATTTAATGATGAGATGCCCGGTAATCTGCCCAGGTGCCTATCCACCAAGCCCATTGTGTCAATAATTCTATCGTGGTCTCCAAAATACCCGATATACCCAATATCTCCTAAGGCTATGGTTTGATTCTGCCAGACATACTTTTTAAGCCAATCCGCAACCGGAACATAAAACTTATCCTGATTTCTATGCCAGTCCTTATCAAAGCTGTCTTTTAGATTGTAATTTATTAAATAAAAAACATTTGCGCCCACTATTGAAAAACATAAAAGGAATAAAATTACCCTTTTAAGCCCAGCTCTGACAAATTGGGAATGGATAATGGTGATGCCAATGCAATAAAATAAAGGCAAAAGCGGAACCAAAAGTCTGGAACTCGGCATCCAGTCCCCTCCTACCAAAAATAAAAACAAAAAATAAAAACCTATAAAAACCAATCCTGCTTTAATGGAAAAAGAAAGGCTTTTTTTCCAAAAAATCGCGTAAAAAATAATAAGAATAAGAAAAATAATCCCCGGATTCTGGACAAAAAAATCCTTAAAATATAATAATCCCTCTCTCAAGCCCACCCAGCCCAGACCGGTCTTGGCATAAAAAGTATTGGGCAAAAATGAGTGATAATAAACCGCGCGCCAGAGAAAATAGATAAAATAAGGAACAATAAACCAGAGCCAGATTAGAATTATCGGCTTAAGTTTAATTCTTTTTTTAATTAGCTCCTGAACTTGAACCAAGGCAATACTCAGAAAAACTAAAACCCCATCCGGTCGGGTAAGACTCGCAAGCAATGCAAAAATCATTGCAGGAAGATTTTTCCCTTGACTCAGGCAATAAATGCTCCCTAAAATAACTAATCCAAACAGAGGGGTCTCTAACCCCTCCACCTGCCAGATTGCAAAATAGATATTGCTCCCTATAAAACTCATTCCCAGCAAGCCTAACCATCTGCTCCCGGTCTCCTTCTTTATCCATAAAAAAGCTAAAACCGAACCGCATAGAGCAAAAACCACCCCATAAAATTGAGCAAGAAATCTAACCGATAAACCAATTTTTATTCCTACGGCTAAAAGCAATACCCAGAAAAAATTTGAATATCCCTCCACTCGCTCAAGCCCTACTCCCCGGTTATAGACCAGCCCAAATCCCTCTGCCAGATTCCGAGCATACCGAGCAGAGATATAAGCATCATCCACCAGCGCTTGGCATTGGCAGAGAAGAACCAGAAGCTCCGCTATAATCAATAGCAAAAACAATTGAACAAAACGGTCAGTTTTGAACCTAATCCATTCCCGGTTTAATTTTGATTGTAGAAAAGATATCGCAGAGAAGGCTCTGCCTTTCATCAATAATTTTCCAAAAAGTATTTAAGGGTGCGTAAAATCCGCTCCAAGTCAAAAGGCTTGATGATGAACTCATCACAACCGGCCTCAAACGCCTTGCGAATCTCCTCCTTGCTGGTCTCGCCACTCATAAAGATAATCGGAATCTCCCGAAGCAATTTGTTCCCCTTCATAAGATAACAAAGCTCAAAACCATTCACCCAAGGAAGCCTAAGGTCTAACAATATCAGGTCAAAACTATGATTCTCTATTACTTTAGCTAAGTCCAGCGCATCTTTAGCGCAAAGCACCTTATACCCCTCTCGCTCCAGCGCCTTTGCTAAAACCTCTCTTATGCTCTCCTCATCATCCACCACCAGCACAGTTTTTAATTCCCGCGGTGAACACAGACTGCGGTATTCATTCAGGTCTATCACCTTCTCTTTTAAAAAGCGCTCCCTTTTTAACCTCTCAATCTGCTGGCTCAGGCTCTTGCCAGAGAGTATCAATTGGCTAATTTTAAGCCCGCTGGGCTTTTTTTCTTCCCGGGAATCGTTCAATTTACCACTCCTATAACCTTTTCGGAAGCCCTTAAAGAAATTTTATCATTTTAAATCCATAAATCAAGGAAGCTGGTTAAAAAATTTTAGAGATGCCTTTTATCTGCACGGTAATTGGTAGAAAATAATTTTTATTTATAATAGGTTCCTATGAGCTCGGGTTATAAATATATCTTTGGACCAGTTGCCAGCAGGAGATTAGGAAGGTCTTTGGGCATAGACCTAATTTCTTATAAGACCTGCAGTTTTGATTGCATTTATTGCCAAGTTGGCAAAACCACCAATCAGACCATTGAGCGAGCGGAATATGTGCCTACTCAAGCGGTCCTAACCGAGCTTGAACAAAGGCTAAAAAATCCCCCTGGGATTGATTTCCTTACTTTTTCTGGCTCCGGGGAGCCTACCCTGCATATTGCGCTCGGACAAATCATTAAAAGGCTTAAACAGCTTTCTCCTCTCCCAATTGCGGTTCTCACTAATGGCTCTTTACTCTGGAGAGGAGATGTGCAAAAGGATTTAATTCCGGCAGATATTGTCCTTCCCACTCTCTCCAGTCCAACTCCCGAGAATTTTCAAAGGATTCATCATCCCCATCCGGATTTAAAATTAGAAAAAATAATTGAGGGAATGATAAACTTCCGAAAAATTTTTAAAGGTAAAATCTGGCTGGAGGTTTTTCTGGTCAAGGGAATAAATGATAATGAAAAAGAAATGCAATCGCTCAAATCCATAATTGAAAAAATCCAGCCAGATAAAATCCAGCTTAACACCTCGGTTCGGGTTCCGAGCGAGGAACACCCTATCTCTGTGGATGAGGAAAAAATGAGTGCCCTGGCTAAAATTTTGGGTGAACGCGCAGAACTGATTGCGGAATTCCGAGCAAAAGAGATAGCGCTAAAATCATTGCCCAGCGAAGAGGAAATCTTAAATTATCTCCGTAGAAGACCAGCCACCATCCAAGACCTATCCAGCGGTTTAAGCCTTAGCGAGAAGCAAGCGGAGGCGGTTCTACAAGAGCTTATCCAAAAAGGCAAAATCCAGTCCCAGACCTGGGAGGGAAAACAAGTCTTTTATATTGTTGGGAAAAAATGAGCGCTGCTCAATAGCTTGGGAAACTGATTTTTAACCACTCCTGCGAAAAATAATTTAGCCCGCTCCCTGATTCTTCTTTTGGGCTTTTCCCCTATTGCCAGCTGAACCAGCTCCAAAAGATGCCAGAGCGGAAGAGAACCCGGATAAAAAATTGCTCCCACAGAAAGCATTTGTAAGCATCCCGCACAATAAGTGCATAAAATCTGAGCGCCAGTTTTTTTCGCCTCCCAGAGCCGAGCAATGGTCCCTCTGGTCAAATAATAAGGATGATAAGCGCTCTCTATGCTAAAGCCTTTTCCAATTCCACAGCATACCATCCTTTCCCTGCTCCTTGGCATCTCAATCACCTTCATCCCGATTTTTTCCAGTATCTTCCTCGGCAGTTCCAGATAGTCGGTTTCTAAAAATTTTGAATAGCAGGAATCCTGAACCGTGGCCCGGAGTCCGAGTTTATTCACGACCTTTATCTCACCGCTTTCCAGCCCCTCCCACAGATATCTGACCAGCGGTTTAAACTCACTGTCAAACTTAATCCCAAATTTTTCTGGCAGAATCCGGCTGAAAATCACAGTCCCGGCAGTGCAGAGCATCATAATTCTTTTCGCCCTCATCTCTGAAAATCGCTCCCTCATCCGCCTGCCCTGTTTTTCAAAGTGCTCATAAAGCCCCATCCTAAAAAGCATCTCTCCGCAACACCAATCCAAGCCACCGCGAATCTCAAGCTCTGGCAAAAGCCGAGTCTCTGTAAGGTAAGGCATAGTGCAAACATTACAGCCCGGATAAATAAATTCCTCTAATTGGCTCTTGCTATCCCATTCTTTTAAAAGCGCTTTTTCCTCTTCTGGCAGGCGCTCCACCACATAGGCTCGGAAATTATTTGGCTCAATCGGAAGAAAATATCTTGCCCGCTCCAAAATTCCATGCCTTTGATACTTCTCCCAAGAGCTAAAGACAATACTCTCACAGGGATTTGCCTGGTTCGGACAATAAAAATCACAATCAAAACAACCGGTGCAAGCTCTGCTCAGCCAGGCGCTGATTTTCCCCTGATTGATTTTCTGCTTCTCCTCTTTTGCCTGCTCCAGCGGTAGCGCCATTTCCGGACATCTGCTCAAACATTCTCCACAGAGCTTACACCTTTCAATTTCAAAAAATTTTTTCTTCTCAATCATAATTTATTCTTCTAAAAACACTCTTTTCTTGCTAAAAATTTTAAATACGCTTGAAAAGCTTAAGCCCGTAATCAATTTTACCGCTCTTTTATCCGCAAGCGATTCCACTGAATAGCCTGCGCTATAAGTCAAAAGCTCTAAAAAATGCAGACAGGGAATAAACTTAGGATAAAATTTCTCTGTGATTTTGAGCATCAAATAACAGGTCGCACAATAGGGAGAAAAAACCTCTGCGCCGGTCTTTTTCGCAAGCCTCCATTGCCGAATCCCTCCTAAAAGCATATCCAGCGGATTAAACCTCGTTATTCCATCTGCCACTCCGCAACAAATCTGCAACTCCTTACAAGGATTCATCTCAACTATCTCTGCTCCTGCCAGTCTGAGCAATTCTCTGGGCTTTTCCATAAACTCCTCTCCCAAAACCTTACTATGGCAGGAATCCTGAACCACAACCTTTCGTTTCAATTGTCTCTTAAATTCTATCTCTCTCTTTTTAACCCTCTCTAAAAGCCAATCCCCGAGATAAATAATCTCTGGCGCTAATTTAATCCCAAACCGCTTGGGCAAGATATTTTTCTGCATATTATATCCAGCCAAACAAAACATAATCACCCTTTTCGGCTTTATCTTTTGATAGCGCTCGGCTAATTTTTCTGCTAAGTGCTTAACTCGTGCAAATAACCCCATTCGGTAATAAACCTCTCCACAGCAAAGCCCGGGCTCCCCAATCACCTTTACCCCGGAGAGAAGCGGGCTTTCAAATAAATATGGAAAAATCTGCGCATTGCATCCTGCAAAAATCACCTCTTCACCCGCTAAATCAGAATTAGCGTTCTCCTGCCAGGTTTTGGTAAGGGCTTTTTCTTCTCTGGTATAAGCCTTTCTCGCAAAATAAATAAAATTCTTCTCCTCTACTGGTAGCGAGGCTAACGCCCGAACCGGTATGCCCTCCCGCTGATACCGCTCAAACCACCTGAACAGAATTAAGCCATAAGGATTTAGATTTTCCGGGCAGAACCGATTGCAGGAAAAACAGCTTTTACATAGGTTTAAGACCTGGCTAAATTCGCCTTTAATCAGCTTGGCTTTTTCAGCTTTAGCTATCTCTTCCGGATAAGATAGGACCGGGCATTCCATCAGACATTTTCCACAGAGCTTACACTTTTCCAGTTGAAAAAAGGTTTTTAACTCCAATTGCTCCATAATTATTTTTAATTTTAGCTCACTTAGCATCTCTCTGCAAAATAAAATTTATTTCGCAATATAACTTTGCCAAATTCAGCC
>Ga0172364_10000673_pt1 | contig 24936 bp, 27 predicted proteins | sample LakKivSesite10cm_FD_114545 | JGI IMG/M metagenome (GOLD analysis project Ga0172364, IMG submission 114545) | Sediment microbial communities from Lake Kivu, Rwanda - Sediment site 10cm | ecosystem: Environmental > Aquatic > Freshwater > Lake > Sediment | place: Rwanda: Western Province, Lake... | reverse complement strand
GACATCGTGCTCGGCAGCCAGCCGATGGGCCGCCTTTTGGCCCGCATCGTGGCTGAGCACCAGGGAGTACTCAGCTGAGGCCATACGGCCCAGCTCAGCAAAGGGGGTATCGTGGGTCAGCACGGCGACGACCCTCGCCCCCATACGCTCCACCACACCCCACACCCAGGCCAGGTCTCCCTGCCAGGTGGGATTGGCATTGGCATGAGGGGCGAGCAGGCACACCGAATATGGCACCTTCTGCTGTCTTGGGTGAGCGAAACGCTCGATGAGGATATCCAGGGCCACGTCCACGCCCACGTACTGGGAGCCGCGGAAGCCAGGACAGGGGATGGGCACCAGTTGAAAGGGGACCTCGAGCTGCGCGTCCTGGCATACGCGGGCGATGTCGTCGCCCACGATCTCTGGGCCGCAAGCGCTGAGGACGAAGAGCACTGGCACATCATAGGCCCTACCCTCTCGAATGGTACGGGCCAGGAGGTCCTCGCCCCCGTGCACGATCTCGGCCTCACAGAGTTTGGTGCACAACACCTTCGTCTGAGTGTAATCCGCCTGTTGCCAGCCGAAGGCTCTGTCTACCAGAAGCTGGCAGCCTTGAGGGCTGTGGGCCAGCAGGCAGCTATCGCGTACCCCCAGCAGCGTCTGGGCGGCTCCGTAGAAGGCGCACCGCAGATAGGGGTCCTGGCAGCGATCGATATTCACGCCTGTCCCTCTACAATCGTTATCTCCTTCTCCAGCAGTCTGCACACTTTGTAGGCAATCCGCTGGTTCATGGGTGCTTTCCGGCCAGTTGCTTATAAGCCTGCGCTTTGGCCAATCGCACCAGGTGTTCCAACGTCAAATAGCGCTCCAGTTCCGCCTCCTCCTGGTGTGAAAGTTCTCCCTCCTTGTTCTGGTACAATAGCTCACTGACCCGGGCCTGGAGTTCGGGAGAGGGACGAATGTTCAGGATCTGTTCTGGCGTTGGTCGGCTGGCCAGCAATTCCATAATGACGTTCTCATCCTGAAAGCCACCGCGCCTTTCGGCCAATATCTCACGCAGACCGCGTTCCAGGATCTCTGGCAGACGGTCTCGGAAGTGTTGCAGTTGTTGCCCCAGCACATCAGGCACCTGTACAGTGATCTCAACTGTCATCGTGACCTCCCTCCTTTGACTGTTTGCGGGCGATTGGGACACGCCCACCCCTCTCGCAAGCTTCGCTGTGGGCGTCTAACCTGCGGTAGGGTGAGCAGCGGAGATCGCCCGCGTCATCGTACAAGATCTGCCGGAAGAGCCAAGAGCGCGGGTGCTTCGCCCCTTCGACTGCCCGCTCGATGAGGCGGGCCATGTTGTGGATACCCCGATAGCCGAACTGAGGCATCCCCACTTCGGTGGAGAGGTTCACCACGGGGCAGCACAGGAAACGGCCGGGAATGCCGAAGTAAATGGGGCTCTCGTAATGGGCGGCGATCTCCTCCACCTCCAACTCGGTGTCCCGCGAGGACTCGAAGCTGCCCAGGGAGAAGAGCCCTTTCGTCAGGATGACCTCCGGATTCTGTCCCTGCTCCAGGAGAAAGCGCAAAGAGGGCTTGCGCTCCTTCACGGTGTAGGGATGCACGTTAATGACCACGGGCCGGGCTCCGAACTCCTCAGCCATGCGAGCCAAGGCCAGAGCGCGGATGGGCCCCGGGTACTCAGTGATCTCCACTAGCGCTGTCCGGCCTCGCAGATGCTTTTCGATAGTTTGCAGATCATCCTTCACTGCCCGTCGCTCATCGGCCATGAACTCCCGGGCCTGGGGCATCAGACCCAGGGGTTTGGCGATCCCCCGGATCCACTCCTCGGTGGCGGCCAGGCCATAGGGCAGGCCCGTGTGGCTGTAGGGCACACCGAACCGCTCCTCCATGAGTTGCCCGATCTTCATACCCCAGTCATAGCACCAGGAGGCATTCAGTTCGACCGAGGGAGCGCGGCGGATCTGCTCCACCGTGCAGCCGCCGGCGATCACGCCATTGATCTGAGCCCCGATGGAGTGCACCAGCCGTTCCAGCTCATCAATGTCCTGCGTCCACTCCGTGTAGGTCGGGCCGATCCGCCCTCCTACGATGTTGATGGTACACGGCCTTCGCTCCGTAGCGGGCTCCATGAGCTCCAGTAGGGCGCGGAAGGCATCCTCGTGGCCGCTGCGGAAATCGCCGCCGAACCCCTCGCTGCGGATGGCCAGGATCGGTAGGCCCAACTCGCTTTGCATCTCCTGGGCCACCATCTCCACATCGTCGCCGATGATCCCCGAACAGCAGCAGGAGAGGATGACGATGAGCTCAGGCCGGTAGCGAGCCTGCACCTGGCGGATGGCCTCCCTCAGCTTGCCCTCGCCACCGTAGACCACATTCGTCTCATCCATGGCCGTGCAGGGGGTGGGTTCCACCGGCAGCCCCCGGTAATTGCAGCCGCTCAGGCGGTAGGTGCTGGCCACGGAGTAGGTGCAGCCCGTGGGCCCATGGACGAGGGGCACGCAGTGGCGCACGCCCTTGATGACGCTGAAGGCTGTCCAGAACTTACAGGGTGGAGCATGGGAAGCCTGGAGCTTGGGGATATACTCTCCGGCTTCTACCTTGTCCATCAGTTCCTGCAGAGTACCCTGGAACACGATGCGATCGCTCAGCATAGCTCTTTCCCTTCACAGTAGACCACTGACGGCCGACCGCAGACCGCCGAAAGAGTCTACGATACGTCGCATTTGTCAGCGGTCGGTGGTCGGCGGTCGTTTATCTCCCTCCCCCGGCACACCGACGGCATCAGCTCGACACTGTCGGCAGCGACGGAACTGAGGCAGAAAGGCGCTCCCCGCAGCCCGAGCGGCTCGCAGTTCCTCGCAGGTTGGCGGTCGAAGGTGGCGGAAGTGGTCCAAGGGGATGAGGGGCATCACATTCTGGATCACCGCCCCGCGCTCCCTTGCTGCCTGGGCAATAGGGCCAATCTCTGCCTCGTTGAGGCCCGGAATCAGCACGGTGTTGACCTTTACCGCTATGCCGGCCCCCGAGGCGGCGGCAATGCCTTCTAGTTGCCTCCTCACCAGCAAAGCCGCTCCCTCTACCCCTCGGCGAATGAGGTCTCCAACTCTGATCCAGGCATATATGCGGGCCCCAACTTCCGCCCGGCGGGCATTCACCGTCACGGTGATGGTCTGGACACCCAGTGTCGCCAGTTGATGGGCATATTGGGGCAGCAGCAGGCCATTGGTGGAGAGACAGAGCAGCAGTCGGGGAAAACGATGTCTGACCAGTTCCAGGGTGCGAAATGTGGCCTCGCTAACCAGCGGTTCGCCGGGCCCGGCGATGCCAACTACCCTCAAGCGAGGCTCGACCTCTAATCCATCAGCCACCCAGGCCAAAGCCTCCTCCGGCTTCATCACCCGCTTTGTGACCCCTGGGCGAAAGGTGTGATAGCAATCGCCCACCCGACGATTGCAGTAGTTGCAATGAATGTTACAGACAGGTGCTACAGGCAGGTGGATGCGACCGTACCGGGAATGGGCCGCTTCGGAATAGCAGGGATGGACGCTAAGGAAAGCGGGCAAGAGCTCAGATGAGGGAGGGGTGTCGCCACCGACGGAAGGCGGACTCATCATGTGGTTACCTTACCTCCTCCTACACCTGGCGCCGAGGCCGGTACTGAATCGCCTCCGCCAGGTAGGGGGTCTCGATGCGCTCGCAACCGGCCAGGTCGGCGATGGTGCGCGCCACTTTGAGGATACGGTGGTAGGCACGAGCGCTCATCTGGAGCTGCTGCATGGCCGCCCGGAGCAAGCTCTTGCCCTCCTCATCTACAGCGCAGAACTGGCGCACCTCCGCCGGACCCATATCCGCATTGCAGGTCAGGTTGGTTTCGGCAAAGCGCTGCCTCTGCCTTTCCCGCGCGGTCTCCACGCGCTCGCGGGCCGCCGCCGAGGGCTCCCCCAGCCGCTCGTCGGTCAGTTTCTCGTACTCCACCCGGGGAACTTCAATGTGAATGTCGAAGCGATCCAGCAGGGGGCCGGAGATGCGTTTCTGGTAGCGGCTGACCACCGAGGGAGAACAGGTGCACTCCCGCACCGGATCGCCGTAGTACCCACAGGGGCAGGGGTTCATAGCCGCGATGAGCATGAAGTTGGCGGGGAAGGTCAGCGTGCCCTGGGCGCGGCTGATGGTCACCTGCCGCTGCCCCTCCAGGGGTTGGCGGAGGGTTTCGAGGCTGCGGGTGTCAAACTCCGGTAGCTCATCCAGAAATAGGACTCCACGGTGAGCCAGCGAGATCTCCCCTGGCCTGGGCCAACGCCCGCCCCCCACCAGTCCGGCATGGCTGATGGTATGGTGGGGGGCACGAAAGGGGCGATGGCGGATGAGGGGAGTATCGGCGGACAGCATGTCGGCCACGGAGTAGACGCGGGTCACGTCGAGGGCTTCCTCCACCGTCAGGCGGGGCAGGATGCCGGGCATGGCCCGGGCCAGCAGGGTTTTCCCCGCCCCCGGAGGGCCCACCATGAGCATGTGATGTCCCCCGGCAGCAGCGACCTCCAGGGCGCGCTTGGCATGTTCTTGGCCTTTGATGTCTTGAAGGTCCACCTCATAAGAGGGTTCTGTATCACCATCGAGGGCCGGACGCACATCACAGGGAGGGATCGCCCCCAGCCCTTGAAGATGGCTGGCCAGGGATTGAAGGCTGGCCACAGGGTACACCGTCAGCCCCTCTACCAGCGCTGCTTCGGGTGCATCCTGGCTGGGGACGTAAAGGGCAACGATCCCCTCGCTGCGGGCCAGAGAGGCCATGGGCAGGACCCCGTTGACGTGCCGCACCGACCCATCCAGGGAAAGCTCTCCGATGATGAATGCCCTTTCATCAGGGGGAAAGAGCTGTTCGGAGGCGGCCAGGATGCCCACGGCGATGGGCAGGTCGTAGGCCGAGCCCTCTTTGCGCAGGTCAGCAGGGGCCAGGTTGACAGTGAGCCGGGCCAGGGGGTATCTCAGCCCGGAGTTGGCGATGGCCGAGCGGACCCTCTCGCTCGATTCCTTGACCGTCGCGTTGGGCAGGCCGACGATGGTCAGGGAGGGCAGCCCCCTGGAGACATCCACTTCGACCTCCACAATGGCCCCCTCCAGGCCAATCAACGCGCAGGTGAGCACTTTGGCCAGCATGTCCCTTTTCCCCTCGATAAGCGATCCTGCTACAGGCCTAACTCGGCGCGGATGCGGATGAAGCCGATCAGGTGGTCCCGGCCCAGCATCCCGACCAGTTGCCTCCCTTCCATCACTGGCAACTGGTTGACCCCCTCTTCCGTCATCTCCTGCATGGCGGCCCACAACCCCTCATCCGGCCCGATGGCCTTGAGTTGGGCCAAAGGGGTCATGACCTGTCCCACCGTCACGGCAGCCCACCGTGCCTGAGGCACTTTCTTGATGTTGTGCAGGGTGAGCAGTCCCATGAGCTGGCTACTCTGGACGATGGGAAAGCAGCGCCGTCCGGTGGTCAGAAGGTGGCCACGCACCAGCTCGTCCAAAGGCGTTGTCGGCGGCAGGGGGTAGCAGTCCTGGGTCATGATCTCTCGCACCGTGTGTCCAGCCAGCATGTGCTTGACCGCCATCTGGCGGTAGCTGGTCTGCGCGGCGTTGTCCAAGAACCAGCCGATGAAGGCGATCCACATCCCATTGCCCCACTGCCCAGTGAAGATCTGCCACACCCCGATGACGATGAATAGGTAGGCCACCCCCTGCCCCACCCAAGAGGCGATGCGCGTCGCCTGATGCAGGTTCCGGCTTCGCTGCCACAGGATGGAGCGCAACACCCGTCCGCCATCCAGGGGGAAGCCGGGGATGAGGTTGAACAGCCCCAGGCTGATGTTGATCTGGCCCAGGTAGAGGCTCAGGACAGCCGGGAGTTGGCTAGCCCCGCGTGTCAGAGCGCCGAGGGCCAGGAACAGCCCGCCCAGCACCAGGCTGGTCAGAGGCCCCACCAGGGCCATCACGAACTCGGTGGCGGGTGTCTCCGGCTCCTCACCGATCTCTGACACGCCCCCGAAGATGAAGAGAATGATGTCGTGCACCGGCAGCCCCCGCTGACGGGCCACGAGAGAATGGGCCAGCTCATGAAGCAGGACCGAGGCAAAGAACAGCAGGCTGGTAAGCAATCCCGCCCCCAGATAGAGGCCAGGGGACCACCCCGGGTACCGTTGGGGGAACACCACCCCTGTCAGGTTCCAGATGACCAGCACGAAGATCAGAAACCAACTGATGTGGATTCGCACCGGGATGCCAGCGATCTGGCCTAAGTTCACGGAGCCTTTTAACATGTGACCCTCCTACGCATAAGCAACGAGTAACGAGTGAATGAGTAACGAGGGGGCTGAACCCTTGTTGACTCGGTGCCCTGTAACTCGTTACTCCTTCCGGATGAGGCCGGCACTAACCGCCAGTTCCAACATCTGCTGGGTGACAGCCCCCTGTCGTGCGGTGTGGTAGGTTAGCGTCAATTCCTCGATGAGCCGGCGGCTGTTTTGACTGGCCCCCTCTATCAACTGAAAACGGGCCGACTGTTCGGCCGCGGCTGAGGCAAGCAACACCCGGTAGAAGGAAAGCTCAACCAGTTGTTTCACCACCTGGTCGTAGAGTGACTGGGGATCGGTCTCCACGATGGGAGGAGACCATGCAGGCTCCCCCTCTTCCAAGTGATCTGGCTCGAAGGGGATCAGAGTCACCCCCCGTGGCTCATAGCGACCAGCGCCTAAGTAGCGGTTGTAGATAGCGTAGAAGGCCTCCAGTTCACCCCCTTCGTAGCGGCGCAGACCCCTTGCCGCCAAGTCAGCCGCCATCTTAAAGGGGGGCACTGAAGTGACGGGCAGCGCTCCCTCCCACGTGGTCTCCAGGCCACGTCGGTGCGCCTCACGGCGCGTACGCTCACCCAGCACCATGACTTCGACCCCCAGGCCTGCTTCCCATAGCTCCCTCAAAGTCTGCTCCGAAGCGGCCACGATCGTGGAGGTGAAGGGGCCGCACAGCCCCCGCTGACTGCCCACGATCAGCAGCGCGCAGCGGTTGCATCGCTGGTGCGCGGTGGGGCTCCTGTGGAGGGGTAGATGCACCAGTGCCAGCCTCAATACCTGTACGAGCTGGGCATGGTAGAGGTTTACATTCTCCAACCGCTTCAAGGCGATCCGCAGGCTGCTGAGGGCGATGGTGCGGAGCGCGACCAAGATGGGTTCTATGCTGCGGATGTTCTCCAGCCGCGCTCTGACCTGTTCAATAGACTCCATTTGAGTTACAAGTTACAAGTTCCCAAACTCGGAACTTTCAACTTTTAACCTTCAACTTTCAACTTGATGGTCCTACACCGCCTCAAAGTGCTCTACGGACCAGACGAAGATCACTGCCCCGCCTACAATGGCCTCCGACTGCCGGGGGAGGCCGAAACGATCGGGGGCCGTAGTATCTTCGAGTGAAAGCCGAGACTGGCAGTTTTGGCGGACGATCTCCAACACGGTCCCCACCGCCTCTTCCTCGACGCCGATGAACAGGGTCTGATAGGCCTGACGCAGTACCCCCCCGCGGCTGTCGCCGAAGGTGGCCGTGTGGCCAGCGGCAACCAGCGCATCCAGCACGCGAGGTGCCTCGTCGCGAGGAACGATGGCCATTATCATTTTCATACCGCCGAATGTCCTTTCTCCTGCCACCTCGTATGGTAGGACTTGAGAGCCTGTTCCAGCATCCTCCTCAGCTCGTCATTCCACTCGCCGGTGCGATTCACGTGGTGGTAGAGGTAGGGATCGGTCTTTTCAATAAAGGCCGGCAATCCCTCCATGAAGTCCGGCACCTTGCTGACCGGTATGTTGTCATCCAGAAAGCCGGCAGTGGCGGCGTAGAGTTGTGCGACCTGGGCGCAGACTGAGAGGGTCTGATACTGAGGTTGCTTGAGTGTGGCCTGTAATCGTCCGCCGCGTGCCAACTGCTGTTGAGTGACCTCGTCCACCTCAGTGCCCAGCCGGGCGAAACGCGCTACCTCTTCATACTGTGAAAGCTCCAACCGCAGCGTTCCGGCCACTGCTCGCACGGCCTGGGTCTGGGCCGCGCCCCCCACCCGCGAGACAGACAGCCCTTCGTGCACCGCCGGTTTGAGCCCCCGATTGAAACGATCGGTGTCCAGGACAATCTGGCCATCGGTGATGGAGATCAGGTTGGTGGGGATGTAAGCCGAGATGTTTCCGCGCTGTGTTTCGACGATGGGCAGCGCGGTGAGGGAGCCTCCCCCTGCCTCCTCACTGAGACAGGCGGCGCGCTCCAACAGACGGGCGTGCAGGTAGAAGATGTCGCCGGGATAGGCTTCCCGACCCGGCGGCCGTCGCAGCAGCAGGCTGAGCTCGCGGTAGGCATTGGCGTGCTTGCTCAGGTCATCGTACACGATCAGCACATCGTGGCCCTGGTATATGAAGAACTCGGCCATGGTGCAGCCCGCATAGGGGGCCAGGTAGCGCAGGGCAGGCGGGTCGTCGGGGTTGGCCGCCACCACGATGGTGTGCGCCAGCGCATCGTATCGGCGCAGCGCCTCGATCACCGCGAGAAGCGAGGACTTCTTCTGGCCGATGGAGACGTAGACGCAGATCACATCTTGGTCTTTCTGGTGGATGATGGTATCCACGGCCAGGGCCGTCTTCCCCGTCTGGCGGTCACCGATGATGAGCTCCCGCTGCCCGCGCCCGATGGGCACCAGCCCGTCCACCATCTTGATGCCCGTTTGCAAGGGCTTGTGGACCGGACACCGCTCGATGATGCCCGGTGCTTTGCGCTCCAGAAAGTCCGATTCCACGGTGGCGATAGGGCCGCGTTCATCGAGCGGACGACCTAACGGGTCTACCACGTGGCCTAACAGGGCCCTTCCCACCGGAACGCGCAACCGCTGCCCCGTGCTGGTGACCAGGTCGCCGCCCTGGATGCCCTCATCGGACCCCAGCAGGATCACATCCAGGTGCACCCCCTCCAGGTTCAGGATCATACCCTGGACGCCGGTGGGGAAGGTGACCAGTTCATCGGTGCGGGCCTGGGGTAGTCCCGAGAGGGTGGCCACGCCATTCCCCACGCGCAACACCGTGCCCACCTCCTGGAAGCGCACCCGGGGCTCAAACTTCTCCACTTCATGTTGCAGCGCCCGGAGCAGCAGGGTCAGGTCGAAATGGGGGGCGTCACTATTGGGGGGAGGGTGTACTTCCTTCACGCTGTAATTGCTCCTGAAGCACATACTTGACCGCTTCACGCAGTCGTTCCAATTCGCCATGGATGCTATTGTCCATGACCAAGTCACCCATGCGCACCCGGAGGCCGGCGACTAGTTCGGAGTCCTGTTCGATTCGCAGGTTGACATGGCGGTCGGCCAGCACAGTGAGGGTGCGGGCCAGTTGTCCCTGTTGCTCCGAGGAGAGGGAGTGGGCGGTGGTGACCAGGGCGTCGGCCTCCCGGCCGGCCATAGAACGGCGGAAGGTCTCCACCTGGGCCATGGACTCGCGACCCAGTTGATAGATGCGCTCTGAGAGCTGGCTGACCAGCGCCTCGTGGGTGGCATCGGGGAGCACGTGGCCGATCATCCGGCCACTCAGGTCGAGAATGAGGTTGAGCATCGCCTCGTAATGTTGAGAGATGAGCTGGTAGCGCTCGCGTTGGGCCTGGGCCCGCGCATCGGCTATGATCTGCTCGGCCTCCTGGCGTGCGGCCTCGACGATGGCCCAATGCTCCTCCTCGGCCCGCTGGCGTGCCCGGCTGATCATCTCATTGGTCTCGAGTTCGGCGCGCTGGCGCCGTTCCTCCAACTCGCGCCGCACTGTTTCGGCCTCCTTCCGCTCCCGCTCTGCGCCCTCGATCAGCGTTTTGACCTCAGCTCTCCTGTGGCGCACCGCCCTCATGACGGGCCTGAATAGCAGACGGTAAAGCAGGAAGACCAGGACCAGAAAGTTGAGGGCCTGGAAAAGGATCCGTAGCGGATCGAGCTGTAGCATAGCTTATCCCCCAAAGAAGCGGTAGAAGCGCTCGATTATGGGGTTAGCGAAGAGCAGAACCAGCACGACCAGCAGGACATAGATAGCGGTGGATTCCAGCAGGGCCATGGAGACGAAAAGTGTTGAGCGGAGGTCATTGGCGGCCTCCGGCTGGCGGGTGATTCCCTCCAGCGCCTTGACTACGGCGCGGCCTTCGACAATGGCTGGCGTCACCGTGCCGGCGACGATAGCCACTGTGGACATGACAATCGTGACCAGGGTGATCAGGGTAATCGCTTCCATGAGGGTTCCTCCTTGATCATGTTTACTCCATTTCCTCTGACGTGACCGGCGCGCTGGCCTCGACCGCAGCGCCGATGTACACTGAGGCTAGTGCCGTGAAGACGTAGGCCTGCAGCAGGCCTATAAGCATCCCAAAGAGCTGTAGCGGCAGGGGGGCGATGAGGGGGATCAGGGAGAAAATGACCGCCACAACCATCTCTCCGCTGAAGATGTTCCCGAAGAGACGGATGCTTAGGGAAAGGGTGCGGCTCACCTGGCTGATGAGTTCCAGGGGCAGCATGAAGATGGGGCTGGCAAGCTGTTTGATGTAACCACGCAGCCCCAGTTCGCGGATGCCGAAGTAGTGGACGGAGAAGAAGACGACCAGCGCCAATGTGACAGGGGTGTTGAGGTCTTTGGTGGGAGCGGTCACCAGCGGCACCGCGCTGATGATGTTGGCCATGGCGATGAAGATAAACAACGCACCCAACAGAGGCAGATAGGGAGCAGCCGGGCGGCCCATCATGTTAGAGACCATGTCTGCCAGGAATTCGACGACCATTTCCAGCATCATGGGGCGGCGCTTGCCCAGGACCCAGGCGATAAGGGTGATCACCGCCATCGCCACCCAGGTGCTGACGAGGGTATCATAGACCGGGATACCCCCAATGCGGAAGATAACCTGGGGGAACATCTCATCCATGGAGTTACTTTCCTTGTTGGGTCATTTGGCCTAAAGACCACCGGACCAATAGAGGGATCGTCGCCCAGCGGGAGGCCGTAAGTCCTACGAAGGCCCACAGCAGGGGCCCGATGCCCCGCCGTGCAGCCCAGATGAGTAAGCCGGCCACAATGCCCAGGCGCAGGATGTACCCTGCCCAAACCCGAATCCGGATAGCATTGTCAGTGCCAGGCCGCGCGCGCCGGATGGTCCACCACAGTATTAGCGTGGTGAGAATGCCCGCTACTCCGCCGGGGAATAACCACAGTGCGCTTTCAAAAGCGCTCAGCATTCTCCTCTTCCTGTTGCTGGGTCCTGTACCGGACTCGAAATTGATCGCGCCTCAGTTCGCGTTGGAGGGTGCGTGTGACGTTGTACATCCCTACGCCTAGGCCCAGCACCAGCAATCCCATCGTAAAGACATAGCCCTTTCCCAGTTGCCGGTCCAGGTAATGGCCCAGCAGCACCCCGCCGAAGATGGGAAGGGCCAGATCCCACCCGATGGTCAGAGTGGTCAGTGTCTGTCGCCAGGTGGCTCTCCAGACTCGACGGCTGGCCTTACGCTTCGCTTCGCCTTGCCCTTCCTCCTGTTTCATCATCTGATCTGCCCGAAGGTAGGGGCGGTTCGCGAACCGCCCCTACGGATAAGGCCAGAGGTGAGTACGGTGATCTTCCCACGCTCCACGCGCAAGATTCCGGGTTGGAGGTGAATCTCTTCCTCCGCTCTGTCAGATGTGCAGTAGCGCAGGGCACCCTCAGCCATCTCCCCCACCAGTGGGATATGCCCTCGCAGGATGGTGATGGGGCCATCAATCAATTGGGCTTGGACGCGACTGACTGCTGGAAGGTCCAGTAATATCTGTTCTGGCGAGCGCACCTGGAGGTGGTACATCTCAGCCAAGGGATATCTCCTCCAGGGTATGGGCCTTCTCCAGGGCCTCGTCGAGGGTGCCCACCATGTAGAGGGCTTGTTCGGGCAGGTGATCGGTTCGGCCTTCCAGGAGCTCGCGGAAGCCGCGCAGTGTCTCCTCCAGGGGGACGTAGCACCCCGACAGGCCGGTAAAGGGCTCCGCGACGAAGAGGGGCTGGGTTAAGAAACGTTGTGCCCGGCGGGCACGTCGCACCACCACCTGGTCCTCCTCGCTCAGCTCATCAATGCCCAGAATGGCGATGATATCCCGCAACTGTTGGTAGCGGGCCAGCAGGGATCGCACCTCTTCCGCGATGGTGTAATGCTCCTTGCCCACCCCCTCTGGCGAGAGCAGCTTGCTGTTGGATTCCAGGGGGTCCATCGCTGGGTAGAAACCCTGGCTGGCGAGATGACGTGAGAGCACGGTGGCTGCGTCCAGGTGGGCGAAGGCTGCCACCACCGCCGGATCAGTGATGTCGTCGGCGGGCACGTAGATGGCCTGAACAGAGGTCACGCTGCCCCGGCTGGTGGTGGTGATGCGCTCCTGAAGCATGGCCATCTCGCTATCCAGGGTCGGCTGGTAGCCCACGGCGCTGGGCACCCGGCCCAACAGCGCGCTGACCTCAGCTCCAGCCAGGGTGTAGCGGAAGATATTGTCTATGAACACCTGCACATTGCGCCCCTCATGGTCACGGAAGTACTCCGCCATGGTCAGCGCCGTCAGTGGCACGCGCAGCCGGGCTCCGGGCGGTTCATTCATCTGGCCGAAGACCAGAATGGTGTTATCCAGCACACCGCTGTCCCTCATCTCCAACCACAGCTCATTCCCCTCGCGGCTGCGCTCTCCCACGCCAGCGAAGAGGGCAATGCCGGAGTGGGCGCGGACGGTGTGGCGGATGAGTTCAATAATGAGCATAGTCTTGCCCACGCCCGCGCCGCCAAACAGCCCCACCTTCCCCCCACGCGGATAGGGACAGAGCAGGTCAATGGCCTTGATGCCTGTGACGAAGGGCTCGCGCGCTACCCGTTGCTCACTCAGGGAAGGAGAACTGAGGTGAATCGAGCGTTGCTCAGAATGGGGCAGGGATGGCTCATTGTCAATGGGTTGGCCCAGGACATTGAACATGCGGCCCAACGTGGCCGGCCCCACGGGCACGCGGATGGGGGCTTCGGTGTCGCGCACCCGCATGCCGCGCTGCAAGCCAGTTGTACTCTCCATGGCGATGGCGCGCACGGTATGGGTGCCGATATGTTCTTGCACCTCGAGGATGAGGGGAAACTGTCCTTCGCGTTCAATCTCCAGCGCGTTCAGGATAGGGGGCAGGTCGCCTGCCGGGAACTCAGCGTCCACGACGACGCCAGCTACACGGATGATACGTCCAATGCTGCTCATATGGGTGAAAGCTCGCTTGGCTGTGAATAACGGACGTTGGCTGCCGTGAGATGGAATGCTCGCTACCTTGGTACACCTATTGGCAAAGGTTGTATCGCCCGGTCGCGTGCAAGAGGATTGTAACAAAACCAGGGATAAAAGTCAAGCCATTGGCTGAAGGGAGCAGAGCCTTCCTAATGGATAGGCAGGTCATTTTGGTGGGGATTTAGAAATATGGTGGAGGTTTGATGGAGACAATTGGCTTCTTGACCGAGGGATCATAGTCTGTGTGCGCTAATATTTTCGCTTCATCCTCTTGCTCTGCCGTCGGAGCCAGGAAATGGTCGTTGGTTCGTGGCGGCGCACCAGCAATACCGAGCAGGAGACTTTGTAAGCTATCTGGTCATCAACGGAGCCGAAGAGCCGCATTGGGGAAGCCCATTCCTCTGAGGCGCCAATCACGATCAGGTCATAGGGCTGGCGGGTTGCTTCCGCCAGGATGCCCTCCATCACGGGATCAGCCTGGGCCACGCGTGTGGTCATGCGGGAGGGGACACTGCCCAATTCGTCCTCGATGATCTCGCGCAAAAGCAGCATTTCATCCAATGTATCTTCTGCCCCTACGGCCCGAGGGAGGAAGCGCAAAGCTGTGATCTGAGCCCCCTCTTGCTCGGCAATCTCGAAGGCCAGGCGGATGGCCAGACGGGAATGGGGGCCTCCCCCGATCGGTACCAGGATGCGGCGCACCCCTTTCAGCCCCCGGTCCAGCAATACGGCGATGTTGGTATGCGCCCTCTGGAGCACGACTTTCACCACGTTATCGGCAAGCGTTGGCGGGTCCAGCGGTCCGGGCCAGCCCATCAGAATGAGTTTGACATCGCCGTGACTTTTTATCTCGTCCAGAATCCCCCCCGAGATGGTGGGGGCAGCGTGCATTTTGGTGTACAGGGGCACGTCTCTTTCCTGCGCGTACTGGGCGATCCAGTTGAGCAAGCTCTTTGGATGCAACCTCAGGCGCCTCATCAGCCGGCTCACGACTTCCTGGGGAAGACGAGGAGAAGTGGGAACGACAGTGAGCACGCAGATGCTGGTGTCCTCGCTCGCCTGTGCCAGGATGGAGGCCAGATGCACCAGGCTCTCGGCGGTGCGCGGGTTAGCCACCGGGACCAGAATCCTGTCTTTCGCTGGCTCGATGGTCTTGATGCGGGATGCTAACATTCTGGCGACGGGCCGGTATGTATAGTAAAAGACACTGCAGGCAGCAATCACCCCGGCACCAAACAGGAGCGCCCGCCACTCGGTGAAGGCGACAATGAGAAAACCGGTGGCCGCAGCCAGGTAGGCTGTGAGTGGGAAGAACGGCACCTTGAACGGCCGCTTCAGGTCGGGGTAGCGCTGACGCAGCCGGATCATGGCCAGGCTGGCCCAGAAGAGCACGAACAGGTAACCCGTGCTGCCGATGTAGCTCAAAAAGTCCACCAGGCCGATGGCCGCGATCAGGCAACTGATCGCGCCGATGACCAGGATCGAGACGTAGGGCGTGTGGAAGCGCCCCAGGCGGGACAGCGCGCGCGGCCAGGTGCCGTCGCGGCTCAGGGTGAACCCTTCGCGCGTCGCGCTGAGCAGCGCGGTATTGATGCTGGTCAGCGTGGCGATGATGCCGGCGACCGCCATCATCGGCGCGCCCCAGCCGGGCAAGAAGCGCCGCGCAGCCTGGGTCAGCGCGGTCTCCGGCGAACCGGCCAGCTCTGGCCAGGGCACCACGCCCAACGTCACCAGCACGGTGAGGACGTAGAAGATCAACACCAGTGTCAGGCTGAGCAGAATAGCCAGCGGGATATTGCGGCTGGGGTTCTGCACCTCCTCGGCGTCGTCGGCGATCACCTCGAAGCCAACATAGGCCATGTAAATCAAGGCCATGGTGCGCAGAATTTTCGACAGGTTGGTCACGGCGTCCGGGTGGATGAAAAAGGAGCCGCCGGCCAGGAATGTCTCCCAGCGGAAACCAGCGGGTCGCACGAAACCCAGGACGATGTAGACAGCGAAGAGCAGCAGCAACACGACGCCCAGGAGAATCTGGGTGTTGCCCACTTTCGCGACGCCCAGGATGTTAAGCGCCACAAAGACAACGATCACAGCGATGGCGGTAAAGACGATCGGCAGGCCGGGGAAGAACACTTGCAGCGAATAGGCGAAGCCCATTGCCGACAGCGCAGCGTAGAAGGTGCTGGAGAGACAGTCCATCGAGCCGACCAGGAACGAGAGGATGTTGTTCCCGTAGGCCTCACGGACGTAGGTCATGGCCCCGCCCGCGACCGGGAAGGCGGTCGCCAGTTCACAGTAGTTGAGGGCAATGCTGTAGGTTAGCAACCCGTTAGCCAGGAGGGCCAGGATGGTGGCCGGGCCGGCCAGCCCCGCCGCGTGCCCGGTCAGCACGAAAACCTCCGCGGCGATGGTGCCGGCAGTACCGAGCATCACCACCTGCACCAGATTCAGTTGTCTCCTCAGTCGTCGTTTGCCCATATCCTCCTCACCATCAATCATCCATTAAGGAAAAGACCTTGGACCAAGGCAGGCCCAAGGCTCTAGATGTCGCCAAGCGCGAACCTATACTGTGGTCTCAATCTTTATCCCTGTCCCCGCCTAGATTGGCATAGGCCAGCTCTAGGAAGGGCCGGAGGGCGATCACTTCCAAAGCCATGCCAACTCCGGCCAAGACAGACACTCTCCCACATTGCCACTTGTCCAATTTTTTAAATAATAGCATGAAACGGCCCAAATGTCAAATGGTGAACATTCATTTCAGGAGCATGGATTCTACAGAGAACCCTCACTCCTGGTACGAGGCTGGCCCCTGCTGGTTGACAGCTAGCCCTTCCATAGTATAATTGCCTTCGAGCATTTGAGTATTGGATAAGGAGGGCATTGTGGATCAATCCTATGAGCTTTCCCTTCCAGACTGAATTGTCAGAAGTCCGAGGCTGAGAAGAAAAGGAGACAAAAGCAATGGTTACTGAACAGGCGGTGCGCGAGGCATTGCGCCACGTGATGGACCCGGAGATCGGCATGAGTGTGGCCGATCTGGGAATGATCCGTCAGGTGGAGATTGAGGGAGAAAAGGTAGCGGTGGGGATGGTGCTCACCATACCAAACTGCCCCCTGGCCGAGTACCTGGTCGAGCAGGTGCGGCAGGCCGTGCTAGGGGTGGAAGGAGTCGAAGAGGCCGAGGTCAACCTGTTGCCGGAGCGATGGGACCCAAGCTGGATCAGTAGGGGGTGATCCCCTCGGCTCTTAAGATAGGTAATCTCTCCAATTCTCCACCCACCAGCCGAGCAGTGCAGGGTATTGTTCGCAGGGTCTGTACCTTGTAGTACACTTCGCCGGGTCCTCCCCCACCACCTCGATGTCTTCCCAGGAGAGGTCTCGGAGCTGGCTCAAATACCAGAGGTAGCCTATGGTGCGGTAATCAAAGCCCATGAGCTCGCTGCCCACGAGGTCCACCGCCAGCCCATTTGTACTGGCCAGAGCAACACCTGAGGAGACGGGTATACCATTGACCGGCCCGTTTCCTTCCATCCCCACCACGCCATCTATCACAGCCAGGTCTGGAGTGATCATCTGATTCAGCCGGGCGATGGACAGGTTCAGTGGCTGAGGGGCATGGGACAAGGCGCCGGGCTCGGGCTTGTGCGCGGGAGGAGCGTGTCTATCGAGATTGTAGATAGCGCCTATGGCGATGTTTTTGATGGTCAGGGTCACGATCACCCGCACATGGGTCTTCATGCGGGCCATGGAGACGACGTAGGAATTGAAGCAGGTCTTGGCTAGTCGGATATTGGCTGGCCCCAGGTCGTCGTCGAGGGCTTCGAATGCAACCAGCTCGTCCCCGTGCAGGTTCCGGAACTCCACATCGTAGCGTTCCTTCAGAGAGAAGTACCCGAAACGTTCGAAAGCCCCCCAAGTATCACCTTCCTCTCCAGCCGTGCCCTCCCCGATGATGAACTTCTCCACGCCTAGATCCATCAGGAAGTCCATTGTGGCCTGCACGGCCGGCACAGGCGTGGCGGCCAACTCCACAGTGGGCGATACCATGTTGGGTTTTATGAGGACCGGACGATCGCTGGGGATCTGGACCTCATCGCGGATGAGGTCCAGCGCCCTCCTCACCGCCTCGTAACTCTTATTGCCGCGGGCCAGGCCTACTTTGACCATATGCAATCTCCATTAAACCAACTCGCCCAACCGTGACCATGCAGCTTCTTCCAGGTCAGCCAGTTCCAGCAGCGGTTCACTGATTTCCGGCAACGTCGCTGCCGGGTCATCCGCTTCGGATGCGCGCTTGAACATCCCTGCCACCCCCTGCCACCTGTCGCCGATGCGCTGAAACTCGTCGGCGACGGCCACCAGCCGGCCATCGGTGGTGATTTCGGCGGCCTCGCGCAGGAAGCGGCTGTACATGGTGCGAAAGATGCCCCCGCCGGTGCCGCCCGTGGCATCAATGAAGATGAAGATGTTGAAGCAGGCAAAGCGCAGTTCTTCTTCGTCCATGCTCTCCGGCCACTTGAGGGTGCTTTTGGCTGCCTTGCGAATGCCCTTGACGCCCAGGTTGGTGATGGGCGGCTCTAACATGCCAGTGACCACCTCGTGGATCGCCTGCCGCACTTCTTCCGGCTTCGGCGGTCGCGCCTCGCTGAAGTCGAAAGTGAACCAGACGTTCCGGGGCGGAAAGGGTTTGAACTTCGAGCCGCGCGCCTTTCCCAGGTCTGCCAGCGATACGGGGTGCAGCTCCTCGTCCCGGTCGGCAATGAGCACTTGGCGCGAGTCGGGGTCGTACCCGGCGACGACGACCACGTGCCCTCCGAAGTGATATCCCTCCGGCAGGTCAAAGTAGGGCAGGAAGCCCATGTCAAGGACAACCATCACCGGCTCACATGCCGCCAGCATCTCCAGCAGGGCCTTTTCCGCTTTGCGAGCGCTGCTGGCGTAGAAGGATTCAACGCGCACGCCGGTGCGCCTTCCAGCGGTCTTCTCCAGCCCTTCTTCACCTGGCCGACCCGTGTTACCCCGCCCTCCGTAGAAAGGTGTGGTGCCCTTCATGTGCCAGTAGACGAAGCCCACCCCGGCGCCCAATCCCAGCAGCAGATCTTCGCTAATGGGGACATTGTGGAACTCGTAGATGTGGCGCATGGAGCCGGTGACGCAGTGATGGGTAATCAGCGATTTGAATCCGTGGAGTGGTTCGAGTGCTATTCTGGTTTCCTCTCTCTGTCTGGACAGCAGGGGCGTGATTCAATCACGCCTTACACGTCGGGCAGCATCTTTATGGCCTGTTTGACGATGCGACGGGTGTGCCGGTTGGCACTCCGGCCATGACGGCGCAGGTAGTCGGCCACCGGAGCCGGGTGTCGCTTGCCGATCTCCCGCAGCGCCCAGGCGACCGCATCCTGTACCTCTCGTGCCTCGTCGGCCATCACGGCATCTAGGACGGCGAACTCTCGTTCGGAAGGGCGATATGTTTTGTCCTTGGGCAGGCTGGTCAGGACGGCCACGCCGAAGCGGCGTGTCCACTCATTCTTGCTCCGCACCCAGATCTGACAGTGGGGCAGCACCGCCTCGGGGTGGCGCTGCACAACGTATCGCAGGCCGAAGCAGGCCAGTTGGTCGCACTCCTCCCAGTTGCGAATGTCGTCCCCGAAAGAGGCGGCCAGCTCCAGCGTCTCAGCCCACTGGCGCTTGCCCATCCGTTCCAGCACCTTGGCCGCGATGACCCGCTCGTCGCGGGAGCTGTTATGCCACAGCCGCTTGACTAGGGCGAAAGCCTGAGGCGGATTCCGCTGACCCCACTTGGCCAACTCAGTGGCGATGATCCGCAGAGCGGGAAGGGGCAGCCGTAGCTCTCACTCATCCCCGGAATGAACCGTCGCGCACCGGCGGCTTGCTCCTCACTGCCCAGGGAGCGCAGTAGGTCGTGCAGTCCCGCGTCGAAAGCCTGTGGCTCGCCCACCCGCTCCAGCAGCCCAGCTACCTGGACACGAATCAGATCTTTATCTATCTCAGCTATGATAGCTGGAGCTGTCACGACGGTGAAATCCTTACTTGCGGTAGGCTTCCAGGAAGGAATCGCAGTAGAGGTGCTTATTGAGCAATAGCTCCGCGGTGATCATGGCATCCATGAGCTCTGTATCCAGAGGGTCCATCACCGCCGCATCCAGCCCGTGGGCTATGGCCATCACCAGCATGGTGCGGTTGATGAGGGGGCGCCGGGTGGTGTTCTGGGAGATGTTGCTCAGCCCGACGACTACGTGGGGTGGAGGACTGGCCAGTTGTCGGAACTGGCCGATGGCCTCCAGCACGCAGGCTGGCTGGTCCTGAAGGGCACTGACTGGCAGGACCACGGGGTCTATGTAAAGGGCATCGGGGGACAGGCCCTGTTCCATGGCCGCCACCAGTATTCGCATGGCGATCTCCACCCGGGCCTCGGTGGTGGAGGGCACGCCGGCCTCGTCAATAGTCAGGGCAATGAGTTCAGCGTCGTATTTCTGGGCCAAGGGCAGGAAGAAATCCAGTTTCTCCTGTGCGCCGGTGGTGGAGTTGATGATGGGCCGTCCTTTACAGGCCTCCAGTGCGGGCTCGAAGACCACCTCCTTGGCGCTGTCAATGCACAGCCGGGCATCAACAGCCTCTTGAATAGCCTCCATCAGCCACAGCATGGCCTCCACCGGCTCATCGCTAGCCGTCCCCACGTTGACATCCAAGGCCTGAGCCCCTGCCTCTACCTGCCGACGAGCCAGGTCTCGAACGACCTCCTTGTCCTTTCTCTGTATCGCCCGACGCACATCGCGGAACATGCCATTGATTCTCTCACCAATGACCAGCATTGTCCTTTCCCTCCTCAGTTGCTTTTTTTACTTCATAAGGTCTTGGATGTGCTGTTTCACCGCAGCCACAGCTTTGGGGTGGCGCATGATCAGGATGTCGGCCCCTGACTGGAGCAGGGCGGTGGCCATGGTCGCCTCCCACAGCGGGCCTCGCTCTTTCAATGCGCCCCAGTCTGGATGTTCCTCCTCCGAATCTATGGCTTCATGCACCTTCCAGGCCTCAGTACCGATGTTGCACAGTATGGGGGTCATCATCATCCGGTCGCCTGCCAGAGCCGCCAGCCGGCTGCGCTCATGGATGGAATAGGCGTATTCAAACCCGTAGCCCAGTCCAGCGGTGGTGGGGTACATGACGATGCGGTCCACCGGGAAGCCCATGTCCGCAACCAGGATATTGACCTGCTTGGCGATGTTGATGTCAAGCTGAGAGAGGGCCAGCACAGCGTGATGGTCGGCCAGGCAGGAGACGGTGACTGTCTTGTAGTTATCCTGGGGTGCCATGCCGATCAGGCAGTTCTCACCCGCCAGCGCGTGAGAGACGACGGGGATCATCCTGTTGTCCTCTTTCTCCTCGTCGCACCCCCAGATAATGAGGGGCACAGAGACCGCCTCTGCCACGGCCAACGCCACGTCGCGGCACCCCTCCGGCGGACGTGCACCATGGTCCGGGCTGGCGCCCACTAGGTGCAGGCAGATCAGGTCGGCGCCGAACTCCTCCACGCATTTCCTGGCCCAGGCCGCCGGGTCATCCCACACATCCCGATAGTGCTCCGCCAGTAGCTCCGGCCAATCCTGGGGTGCAATGTCCAGCACCTCCATGGCCACGACTGGTGGATTGGTGAGGCCCTCGAAGTCCAGGAAGGGCAGGGTGGTGTGGCCGCCGATGGTCACCGTGTGGGAGCGGGTTCCACCCTGCTCAAGCGTAGCGCCCAGCGTGACGGTATTGATCTGGCCGCTCCATTTCTCTCTTACATCGGGTAAGGGCATGCTTTCCTCCTGTGGTTTAAGTGAACGAACGAATACGTAGGCCTCCAGATTCACCGCTGTAATGCTTCAAGGATGGTAAGCCCTACCAAACGATCACCTCTGTAGTCGAGGATGATACCATCATCCCGCATTTCACTGTGAGACGACAGCTTTCAGGACACACCAGCGACAGTTAGCACGCTTGTTACTCCGAAGAGTCACCTAAGACATTGACGTTTGGAACTTCGGATATGTGAAGCTGGCTGCGGGATGAGTGTTTAGATCGGCTGATGGGTTGCGAGCAACATATTGCAGCATGAATCCAAAGTTCCAAAGGTGATCTTCTCCCTTCTCCAATTCCGTGATCGCATCTGTGTTCTGGGGTCTTAACCTTTTGATTATGTCGGTATACCTTTGCAATCTCAGAATCGCTGGGCCGTTACAGTGAAAGAAGGCTCTAGCGGCGTAGGTATCCGCGCTAGCTGCATTCCTGACTCCTACCGACACGAAGTCATCGTTCGTACAGGCCGCAAGTTCATCGTCCATCTGAATAAGCAAGTCGTCGTAGACTTCTAAATCCTGGACCCCAATATGGACGATGCGACCCTGCTGATTGGCTCGTTTCAAGACTTCTGCCTGCTGTGAAGGATATCGTTGGTGCAATCGATCATGCGCGTACTCAAGGAAATCCGCAGAGACCAACACCGATTTGAAGTATCCTCTAGCAAGACACCCCGAAAAAAGATCATTCAAGTCATGGCTGTATACAATGCTGCCACCTTTGACTCCTGCTTCATACAGTGCCGCTTTGCAGGAGAGTTCGATTGCGTAACCAAGCATAATGCCAGCACCATGTAGGCAACTGCTGAGAAGGAGAAGGCAGCCTGAGTTATAGTAGTCGGTTCGCAGTAGGGAGAACTGTGTTTGTTTGTCGCTCATCATCAGGAGTTCAGCGTGCTAACGGCGGATATCTGCATTTGGCCTCAAAACGCCGGCGGAGCCCACAGCCGATCCAAGGCCTGGCCGATGGCCACCAAGGCGGGCGAGTCCTTTGGCAGGTCCAGGATGGGCTGGCCGAGGAGCGAGCGGGCCAGGATATTCTCGTCGGAGTGAATGCTCCCCCACACCTCCAGCCCGGTCTCGGCGATGGCTGCCCGCTGTACTTCGCTCAGCGGGGCATCCACCCGATTCAGCAGCAACCCCTTCCGACGTACCACCAAGTTCAATTCCTCTGACAACTCTCGAATGCGCTTGGCCGCCCGCAGGTCCACGACCGAAGGCCCGCTGACCGCCAGCAGCAGGTCCACATTCTGGGTGGTACGGCGGCTGAGGTGCTCCATCCCCGCCTCGTTGTCAATGACCACGTACCGATACTTGCGGTCCAACTCGTCCAGAAAGGTGCGCAGCAGGTAGTTGACCGCGCAGTAGCACTCCGGCCCCTCCCCTCGGCCCATGGTCAGCAGGTCGAACCCGTCGGCCTCGACGATCACATCCTGTATCCGGTAGCGGAAGTACTCCACACGGCTCATCCCCGCCGGCAGGGCCTCGCCCTCTTTGAGGATTTCCTCCCGCAGTTGGCCGATGGTGCCGTTGACTTGCAGGCCCAGGTTCAGCCCCAGGTTGGCGTTGGGGTCCGCGTCCACGGCGAAGATGGGCTTGCGGTTGTGATCCAACAGGTAGCGGATGGTCAGCGCGGCGATGGTGGTCTTGCCTGTGCCGCCCTTTCCAGAGACGGCGATGGTGAAAGCCATAGATAGACCCTTTTCACTACTACCTTCCGACCGTGATGGACGGTTCGGTGCTGGTAGCCAGCCTCGTCCACTCTTTCTATCCAAGAGCGTCAGTAGTTAGGTCGCCACTTGTTCGCTGAATCTGTGCAACAAAAAATGTCGAAGGAATGGCGATGCTTCCACCGACCGTAATTAGACGAAGCGGTGGGGTACACAGTCTACTTGTGCCCGCGACAGGCTGAGATGAGTTGAGTGAACGATACACTCTGATACCTTTCGAAATCCGGCTGAAGGACTTTCACGAACATCCAAGCTTCGCCGGTCAGCTCCGAAACTTTCCGACACCATTCGGTGGCAGCCTGAACCTTCGCTGGTGTATCCTCTTGCTTATCCCACCCTTCACCTTTCGGGTTATGGTCCTCTATCATTATGATGGCGCTTGGGCAGAACGGGAATGGAAAGCAGATGAGCAAGCGTCATGATGTGATCCGTGATTCCTTCTGCCATCGCTGGTGTTACAGGTTCCCATTTCTTGGGGGAGCCGCTGCCCTTGGTCGGGATCGGTTCCGGCAGCCTTCGACGTAGGCTGCTGTGCGGCAGGCAGAAGTTACGTAAGAGAGGTTCTACCCCTCTATCTGGCAGAGGTGGACGTCCATGACCTCGAATCTCTCATCGAGGTCGGCCCTCAAGTCCACCAGCGCCTGCTCTGAGGCAGGTATGGGCGAGGAACCCCGGAACGCCCTCTCTACGTCGTAGGGATCCTTGAACTTGAGGCAATGATAGATGTGTCTGGCCAGCGCTGCACAGACGAACGGCATCGCTTCATACCAGGCTCGCCCTTCGGCCATCTTGCGCTCATACAGCGCTTTGTACGGATTGTCTCCCTGGTCAAACCAGACCAAGGGAGCGGCAATCTGGAATAGCGCTCGTTTCAGGTCCCGGTTGCCCCTTTTGGACATCCGGGTGCGATCAATGGTCTGTGACTTCTCCAGGCCGGCGAAGTAGCCCGTGTAGGCCACGTACTGGCGATAGTTGGAGAAGCGACCCACATCGCCGGTCACGGCCAATATCACCCCCAGCGTGGCGGGGCCGGAGTAGGGCACATGGACAATCAACTCATAGTCCTCCCGCTGCTCCAGCAACTCCTTGATTCGCTTGTCCAGGGCTGCCTGATGGTGGAAGTTGGTCAGCAGAAAGCAGGTCAACCAGTTCAAGCGCCAAACACGACCGGGATCGGGCAGCAAACCGGAACTGTTGCGAGCCAGAGCCTGGAGTCCATCCACCCGGCGGGCATGCTGGTAGTCCCTCGCCTCCCACAGCACCTGGTGCACCTCCTCGGCCGGGGCCTCTGCTAGCAAAGCTGGCGTCGGATAAGCGGTTATCAGGCTGACGGGCACCACCGTCGAGACGCTGCTGGTGAAGAAGGTCTTCAGTTCGGGAAAGGTGACGGCTATCAGTTGGGTGAACTGGTTGCGGGCGCGGGTGATCAGGGTGCTCAGTTTCCAACTGTCTCGGCAGAGGGCCATCAGATCCGCATCGTCTGGGTCGGGCAGTTCCAACGGGCGCAGGGTGAACTCCTCGCCCACCGCTTCATGCAGATAACCGATGCGAGCCATCACCCGGGCGTCCATCTCGTCTGTCTTGGGCAGGTTGGGGAAGATTTTCTCCCGCATGTGCCGGGTGGTCGCATTCTCCACCAGTAGCATCTGGTAACCACCGTCGAGGAGGTATTGCAACACCGTGGCCCCGTAGAAACCACCCGTCGGCTCGCACAGCCCCAGGAAGGCCGCTGGATCGGGGCAGAAGCGGTCCACATACTTCTGAAACTTCTTCAGGCCGACGCGTGTCGAGGGGAAGTGCAGACACCGAGCTCGCTTCCAGCGGTCATCTCCCCGGACAAAGGTCTGTAGATCGATGACCACTGCGACATGCTCTTTGTAGCCGATGTCAAGGCTCAGATAATAGCGCTGGGGCAATTGACTGCCTAGCGTAACTTTTGCGCAATCAGAGGCAGAATCGTTCAATCACTCGAAAATTGCAAAGGTCTGAGCAGCGGCAGGGCAGGTTGGTAGCACCAAGTGCCCGACAGCCGTAGGATGACGCCCG